>Ga0209600_1002345_pt1 | contig 11059 bp, 8 predicted proteins | sample COGITO_mtgs_1104_FD_185518 | JGI IMG/M metagenome (GOLD analysis project Ga0209600, IMG submission 185518) | Pelagic marine microbial communities from North Sea - COGITO_mtgs_110421 (SPAdes) (version 2) | ecosystem: Environmental > Aquatic > Marine > Epipelagic ... | reverse complement strand
GTTGGTTTAAAAAGAATGTAACTAAAGTATCTGATGTTAAAGGTATGAAGTATAGAACAGTTGGTCTTGCGACTAACGTTTTAACTGCTATGGGAATGGTCGTAAGACAATTACCAGGTGGTGAAATCCAACCAGCTATGAAAACTGGTTTGATTGATGCTGCTGAGTTTAACAACCCAACATCAGACTCACAGTTTGGAATGCAAGATGTCTCTAAACACTATCACTTAGGAAGTTTCCACCAATCTCAGGAAATGTTCGAAATTCCTATGAACACTAAGAGACTGAATAGCCTTTCACCTGCTCATCAAGCTATCTTGAGAAATGCTGCTTATGCCGCAAACTCAGATAACTACTTCAAAGCACTAGTTAGATATTCACAAGATTTAGCTAAGCTGATGAATGAGCACAAAGTGAATGTATACCAAACATCTGATGCTATCCTAGCAGAACAGTTAAAAGGTTGGGATAAAATCATTGCTGAGTTCTCTGGAAAAGATGCTTTCTTTAAGAAAGTAGTAGACTCGCAAAAAGCATACGCTAAGAGAACTATGAAGTATCTGTTGATGAATCAACCGAACTACAAATTAGCTTATGAAAATGAGTTTGGTCCAATTGGAAAAGTTAAAATTTAATTAACTTTAAATTAATTTAGAAGAGGGGGTTGAAAAACCCCCTTTTTTTTTAATAGAATTAATATATTTTTATATGATGAAATTTTTCATTAAATTTGCTGACACTTTAAGTACCTCAATGGGTAAAGCTTTTTCTTGGTGTATTGTAATTTTAATGGGAGGAACGGTTTATGAAGTAGTGATGGCTTATGTTTTTAATGCACCTACTTTATGGAATTTTGATTTTAGTATGCAAATGTATGGTGCCATTCTTATGATGTCGGGTGCATATTGTCTTGCAACGGAATCTCATGTGAGAGGTGATGTTATTTATAGATTGTTTAGCCAAAGAACTCAGGCATGGATAGATTTAGTTCTTTATTTTTTATTTTTCTTCCCAGGTGTTATTGCTTTAGCTTTTTACGGATATGAGTATGCTGCCCTTGCATGGAAAATAAAAGAAACAAGCTGGAGTAGCCCAGCACAAATTCAAATTTATATGGTCAAATCAATGATTCCTGCTGCAGGTGTCTTATTAATCATTCAAGGTATTAGTGAGGTATTCAGATCAATTATTTGTATTCAAACAGGTCAATGGCCAGCGAGACTTGTTGTTGCTGAAGAAACTGAGCAAGTACTTATGAGAGCAGCGCAAGAAGAGGATAAAAAAAATGTTATTTAGTCTGACAAATCCAGAAATAGCAATTTTTATGATGGGTATATTTTTGTTTGCTGTTCTTCTTGGATTTCCGATTGCTTTCACGTTAATGGCAATGGGAATTGGTTTCGGCTATTACGCTTATTACGATGCTACCATGATGGAGCATATATTTGACAATAGAATATTTCAATTATTTGTTCAAAACACCTATACAGTGATGGACAACAACGTTCTTACTGCAGTGCCATTATTTTTATTTATGGGTTATCTTGTTGAAAGAGCAGGGATAGTCGCAAAATTATTCTTTGCAATAAGATTAGCAGCTCATAGACTTCCTGCATCGATGGCAGTTGCCGCTTTAATAACTTGTACGCTTTTTTCTACAGCAACAGGAATTATTGGTGCAGTTGTTACTTTAATGGGACTGCTTGCTTGGCCAGCAATGGTTAAAGCTGGATATGATAAAAAATTTGCATCAGGAATTATTTGTGCAGGTGGATGTTTAGGAATTTTAATTCCTCCAAGCATTATGTTAATTGTTTATTCAGTAATTGCACAATTATCACCACTAAGATTATTTGCGGCAGCAATATTTCCGGGTTTAATGTTAGCCGGTCTTTACATTGCTTATGCTGTTACTAGGGCTTGGTTAAATCCTTCTATTGCACCAAAACCACCAGCTGAAGATATCCCACCAAGAGCAGAAATTTTAAAAGAGGTATTGGTTTCTTTTGTTCCATTATTTGGATTAATAATGTTAGTGCTTGGAACTATATTGGCTGGAATAGCAACACCAGCAGAGGCAGCCGCAGCAGGAGCCTTTGGAGCAATACTTTTATCTTGGTTTTATAAAACTCTTAAATGGCAAAATTTTAAAGAGTCTGTATTTTTGACTGCAAAGACTACAGCTATGATTATGTGGTTGTTCATTGGTTCTTGGACTTTTTCATCTGTATTTTCTTACTTAGGTGGTCACGAAGTATTCGAACATTTCTTTACTTCAATAAATATTTCAACTTGGCAATTTTTAGTAATTACCCAAATCATAATTTTTCTTTTAGGATGGCCATTAGAGTGGACAGAAATTTTAATCATATTTGTTCCAATATTTTTACCATTACTAGAAATATTTGGAGTTAATCCGTATTTCTTTGCAATGTTAATAGCGCTTAACTTACAAACATCTTTTTTAACCCCTCCAATGGCAATGTCTGCTTATTATTTAAAAGGAGTTCAAAAAAGTAATGTTGAATTAATGGAGATTTTTAGAGGGATAATGCCATTTCTAGGTATTGTAATTTTTGCAATGTTTTTAATGTATATGTTTCCAGGAATTGCATTATGGTTACCAGAAACATTATTTGCAGATTAGATAAAAATGACAGATATATTTTCGCTTAAGGTTGAAGAAATTGTTTCTAAAATAAAAGATGCTCAATTAACTTCAGTAGAAGTTTGTCAAAAATATATAGAAAGAATTAATAAATTTGAAAAAGATGTAAAAGCTTGGGCTCATTTTGATAAAAAACTTTTGCTTGAAAAAGCAGAGGAGGCAGATCAACACAGAAGATCTGGTAAACCAACAGGCCCATTACACGGTATTCCTATTGCTTTAAAAGATATTATTGGAACTGTTGATATGCCAACTGAGTGTGGAACTCCTATCAGAAAAGGTAAATCTTACTCTCAAAACGCTGAAATAGTTGACTTACTTCTTTCTGCAGGAGCAATAGTCATGGGTAAAACAGCAACTTCCGAACTTGCTTATCTTGGTCCTTCAAAAACTACAAACCCACATGATCATTCAAGAACGCCAGGTGGTTCTTCTAGTGGATCAGCAGCATCTGTTGGAGCTTTTATGGCTCCATTATCAATTGGCTCACAAACTGGTGGATCAGTTATAAGACCCGCATCGTATTGTGGAGTGGTTGGCTATAAGCCATCATATGGATTAATTTCAAGAAATGGAATTTTAAAAACATCAGAGAAATTAGATCACATTGGAGTATTTGGAAGATCAGTCGAAGATGTTGCCTTACTTGCAAAAGTTTTGATTAAAAAAGACAATCATGACAAAGCAACTATTCATTATTCTAGTGATGATATGTTAAGCGAAACTAAAAAAGGACCTTTATTTGATCCAAAATTTATATTTTATAAAACAGACTATTGGAAATTAATTGATAAAAAGTCAAAACAAGCATTTGAATATTTTATAAAATCTTTCAAAAAGAATATTGAAATCTTTGATACACCTTCATACTTTAAAGATATTCACAAATATCATCAGATCATCTATGAAACTGATTTAGCAAATAATTTTAGTCTCTATTACAAGAAATATAAAAAAAAATTATCTAAATATATGCAGGATGCAATTGCAAAAGGTAATAAACATTCAGCTAAAGAATATGCTGAAGCTATAGATTTCATGAAAAGAAGCTATGACTCTTATCAGGAAGTGTTTGAAGATTATCATGGTGTTTTAACACCTTCTAGTCCAGGTGTGGCTCCCAAAGGTTTAAAAAGTACTGGCACAGCTGAATTTAATAAGGTTTGGTCATATCTTGGCACACCATGTATCTCTTTACCATTGTTACAAGGTGAAAATAATATGCCTTTAGGAGTACAACTTGTTGGAGCTCGTTATGACGATCATAGATTTTTAGGTGTTGCTAATTGGCTAGAAAAAGAATGTAATAAATAAAATGCAAAAATTTACAACACTACTTGGCAGTTTACTAGCAGGTTCATTTCTCATTGGGTTAGCAACAACTTTGACACGATCTACTATGATAGGTTTTTTTGATGTGTTACCAGTTTATATATTAATGGCTATTGCAATCTTCATGATGGTTTACGAAGCCTTTTTCGACAAAAAATAATTATAATTGATCTTTAATTTACTACCTCAGATTGTAACATGATACCTTTTAGCTATTTTTATTATAGACTTAGACATCTATTTGTAATTAACTTCTGAAAGTTAATTAACTAATAAGAGGATAAAATAATGATTAAAGATAACAAATCATTGAAGGTTTCTAAATTGCCTTCAAGACGTAAGTTCTTTAAAACTGCAGCTGCTACTGGTGTTGCAGCTGTTGCAGCATCATCTTTATCTGCTCCAGCAGTTGCTAAAGAAAGAGTTGAGGCTTCTATGGTAGCTACTTGGCCAAGAGATTTTCCTGGTCTAGGAACTGGTGCACAAAGACTTGCACAGAGATTAAGCGATATGAGTGATGGAAGAATACAAGTTACTTATTATGCTGCAAATGAAAGAGTTAAAGCATTTGACTCATTTGATGAAGTTGCTTCTGGTAACTCACAAATGTATCATGGTGCTGATTACTACTGGGTTAAAAAACACCCTGCATTTGGATACTTTACTGCTGTTCCATTTGGTTTCACATATGCTGAAATGAATGCTTGGCTTAAGTATGCTGGTGGACAAGAACTTTGGGATGAGTTAACTGATGATTTCGGAACTCAAAGTTTTGCAGCTGGTAACACAGGTGTACAAATGGGTGGTTGGTTTAATAAAAAAATTAGATCAGCTAATGATTTGAAAGGTTTAAAAATGCGTATGCCTGGATTAGGTGGACAAGTACTTGGAAAACTTGGTGGTTCTCCAATTTCACTACCTGGTGGACAAATTTATGAAAACCTTGTGTCAGGTGCAATTGATGCAACGGAGTGGGTAGGTCCTTGGAATGATGAAGCTATGAAGTTTCAGGAAGCTGCTAAGTATTACTACTACCCAGGTATGCACGAACCAGGATCAACATTAGCATGTGGTGTTAATAAATCTTGGTTTACAAGTCTTACAAAATCAGACCAATTGATTATCAAAACTGCTTGTGATTGGGCAGATACGACTACAATGGCTGAATACAATGCTAAGAATGGTGCTGCATTAAATCGTCTAGTAAATGAAAATGGTGTTAAACTTGAGAAGTTTAGCGACAAAGTTTATGACGCATTTGCTAAAGGTGCTGCTGAAGTATATGACGAAGTTCAGCAACATAGTGCTCTTGCTAAAAAAGTACATGATGCATTTATTAAAGGTCGTAAAGAAATCGGTGCTTGGACTAATTTGTCTGACTCACCATACATTTCTCAAAGAAATAGAGCATTAGGATTATAATTTATTTATAATTAATTTTAAAAGGGCCCTTTAAAGGGCCCTTTTTTCAATAAAATTAATAAAAAAACTTTTAGTTTTATGGTTAATAAAAAAAATTTACCAATTTTTTTAAGAGTATTGAGTTATTCAATATTAGCTTTTACTTTTATTTTTTTAGCTAACAACGTTTTAACTGTATGGTTTGAATGGCCTGGACTAAAACAATTATTTGCACATCATGGATTATTTGGATTTAAAAAATTAAGCACACCTTTGGAAAGTTCTGTATTAAATTTATCTTATATTCAGCTATCATTTTATTTCATTTCATTTATTGCAGTTGTTTATTTTGTTTTGAAGTCAATTAATCAGACACTAGAAACTGACGCAAAAATACTTACTAATATCACAGCCTATATTGTAAGATCATCTTTTTGGGCAGTATTAATTGTTGGGATTGCAGATTTTTTGATTTCATTTTTGGTTGTCGAAAAATTAGCAGAGCCAATTTTTAATGAAGCGATAAAAATTAATCTAGTTATTCCAACCTTTAGAATAACTTTTATTCATTTCCCTTTAATATTAATTTCATTTGTAATTGGATATTTCACAAGATCAGTAGGATTTATTTGGTTAGCTGTTCTGGTGGTTGGTAGTGAATTTTTAATTGTTTTATCTAGATTTATATTTGAGTATGAACAAGCCTTTCAAGGAGATTTAGTTCGTTTTTGGTATGCTGCTTTATATCTTTTTGCAAGTGCATATGCATTGATACATGAAGGACATGTAAGAGTTGACGTTCTTTACACTGGATTTAGTGTAAGAAAGAAAGCATGGACTAATGCAATAGGGTCATTTGTATTTGGTATCCCACTTTGTCTTATAATCTTATTTTTAGGAATGGGTGGCAAAGCAAGTATAATTAACGGTCCAGTTATTTCCTTTGAAATTACTCAACAAGGATCAAACGGATTATATTTACTTTATTTAATGGCAGTGTATTTAGCTGTGTTTGCTGTCACTATGTTAATTCAATTTACAAGCTACTTTATGGACAGCAGCCACAAACTTTTAAAAAATTAAAAAATGGAACATTTATTTTTAGCTTTACTTGTATTAATAATGATTTCAGCTTTAGCCTCAGGTTTCCCCGTTGCTTTTGCTCTACCGGGCTCTGCAATAATTTCAATCGGTCTTGCTGCTCTAACTGGTTACTTATTTGAAGGAGACTCAAGTGCATATTTTGCTGTAGATGGACCAAAGGAATGGCTAACAGCGGGTATTACTAATTTTAGGAGTAATTATTGGGATGTAGAAACCGATACATTAATAGCAATTCCATTATTTATATTTATGGGAATTATGTTGCAAAAATCTAAAATTGCAGAAGATCTTTTGGTTACTATGGGCCAATTATTTGGTCCTATTCCAGGTGGATTAGGTATTTCAGTAATCTTTGTTGGAGCATTACTTGCTGCAACAACGGGTATAGTTGGAGCAACTGTGATAGCTATGGGATTAATTTCTCTACCAACCATGTTGAATAATAAATATGATAAAAGTCTTGCCAGTGGAATTGTTTGTTCTTCTGGAACATTAGGTCAAATAATACCACCATCAATTGTTTTGATAATTATAGCAGACCAATTAGCAAGTGCCGCTGATGTTGCCAATACAATGAGACAGACTGACTATAAATTAGTTACAGGTGAATTTAATATGCCTGGTGAACTTAGAGTTGGTTCCACTAGTGCTGGAGATATGTTTCTTGGGGCATTGTTACCTGGTCTAGTGTTAGTTGGATTATACATGTTATATGTTTTGGTATATGCAAGATTGAATCCTAAAGCAGCTCCACCAGTGCCATTTAAGGGTAAGTTTGATTCTACATTTTGGACGAGGGTTGTTATGGTTATAATCCCTCCACTTGCATTAATTTTTGCAGTGCTTGGATCCATATTAATGGGAATAGCTACGGTAAATCAGGCGGGCTCTATTGGCGCGATAGGTGCAACTATGATGGCAGGCTATCGCCTTCATAAAGGTAAAAAAGATGCTTACTATCCAATTATAGTTGCCATTGTATCAATTATACCAATCTACATTCTCTCGAAAAATTACAATTTAAATATTAAAGCTATTGAAACTAGAGATTTGACTGCAATATTATTTACAGCATTTTTTACTATCATATTCTTAATTGGAATTTCTTGGAGTTTTTGGAGGACTTATAAAATTAACAATGTTTTAAAAGAAGTTGTTACAGAAACTTGCGTAACTACATCAATGGTTTTTATAATTCTTCTTGGAGCAGCGATGTTAACTTCTGGATTTAGAGCATTTGGTGGTGAAGAGCTAGTAAGAGATTTTTTACAAGATTTGCCAGGAGGATTTTGGACTCAATTTATTGTTGTAATGGCTGTAATCTTTGTATTGGGCTTCTTTTTAGATTTTATTGAAATTGCAGTTGTAGTTGTTCCTATAATTGCACCAATATTATTAGCTGAACCAGGAGCAAACGTAAGTGCAATATGGTTAGGAGTCATGATTGGTGTTAATTTACAAACTTCATTTTTAACACCACCATTTGGGTTTGCTTTATTTTATTTAAGAGGAGTTGCATCTAAATTGGTTTCAACTCTAAACATTTGGAAAGGTGTTGTGCCTTTTATAGCTCTCCAGCTTATAGGCCTTGGAATTGTTGGTTTTTATCCAACATTAGTAAATTATCTTCCAGCAAGAACATATTTAACTTCTAACGTAGCACCACCCCCAATTAACCCAAAACTTCAACATTGTTTGCAAGAATACAAGTTTGATATTTATAAAAATGATGAGCAGAAGATTGTGGCTGCAATAAATGATTTTCAAAAACTTATGCCTTCAAATCTACCTAATGACAAACTAGATATTTTTGAAGAACATTTTGATAATGCGTTAGGAACTTTTGCTCTAGTTGAAAAACTTCAAAAATCTGAAAAAGAGTACGATTTATTTGCAGAAGATTATAGAGATCTACACTTTAAAGAAAGAAAGAAAGAAAAAAAAATTAGAAAATTAAATAAGAAAATTTCAAGACTAGAGTCTGATATTAGAAACTTAGATAAAAATGAAGCTTCAGATAAAAATAAATTAGAACTTAAAATAGAAAATTATCGATTAGAAATTGATGAGTTAAGCAAAGGAATTCCAGAGATTTGGAAATCTAGAAATGAAGAGTTTAAACTTATTCAAAAATCAAAAAATACTAAAACCAAAAGGTATAGAAAAAATGTTGATGAGGCATATGATAATTTAGATCAAATAGTAATATTTATACAGGATCATGAAAAATTAAAAAAACTTTCTCCAGAAATTAAAGAGCTGAAAGATAATATTGGTAATAAAAATTATGAAGCATCAATTACAATAATTGATAATCTTTTTGAAAAACTTAGTGAAATTTCAGGTGTAGAAGAATTTGCAAATAAATTAGATGATTTAATTACAATTATAGATAATGATGAAGTTGAAGAAGAAAAATTAATATCTTCTAGTTTAGAAACGTTAAACTTGTTTAATAAAGAAGTCTCTTGGAGAGAAGATGCTAATAAAAATTTATTACCTGAGCTAATGAAATATAATGAGGTAATTAAGAATAATATTGGTTTAAGACGACAATCTAAATTAACCAAAGAACAAGCAAAATTTGTTGCAAGATGTAACTCTGTTCATCGAGATGTATCGTTAAATTTTTAATTAATGGAAAATCATATTTTACCTAGAAGAGAGGCTATTACTGTTTTTTTTGTATTTGCTTTTGGATATTTTTTATCTTGTTTGTTAAGAGCAATTACAGCCACTCTTTCTCCAGTTTTAACTCTAGAATTTGAGTTAATGGCAGCAGACCTCGGACTACTTGCTGGAGGTTATTTTTTAGGTTTTGCATCTATGCAAATTCCTCTTGGATATTTGTTAGATAAGTTTGGACCAAAAAAAATTGTTTCATCATTTTTATTGATAGCATTTATTGGAACCGTATCTTTTGCACTTGCCCAAAACTTTTCAGGATTACTAGTTTCTAGAATATTAATTGGAGTTGGAGTGAGCGCTTGTTTAATGGCGCCATTAACAGGTTATAGAATTTGGTTTGCAGAAAACCAACAACAAAGAGCAAATTCTTGGATGTTAATGATAGCATCATTAGGATTTCTATCTTCAACATTACCTATTCAACTTTTATTGCCATCTTTAGGTTGGAGGTGGATATTTGGTGGGATTGCAGCATTAATATTAATTAGCATATTTTTAATGTTAGTTTTTATTCCAAAATGGAATCATCAAAAAGATGAGTCTTTGGAAAATTCTGAGAGGAAAGGTTCATTAGTTGATGTATGGAAAAATAAATTTTTTATTAGTGTTATTCCTATGGGTTTATTTAACTACGGAGGATTGATGGCAATCCAGACGCTTTGGGCAGGACCATGGATGATTAGAGTTGCTGGTTACACTCCACTCGAAAGTGCTACAGGATTATTCTGGATAAATATTACAATGCTTATCTCATTTTTTTTGTGGGGTTATTTTTTACCTAGGATTACTAACTTAGGATTTAGTGCATTAAAAATATTAAAACTAGGTTTACCAGTAAGTTTTTTGATTATGCTAATAATTATAATTTTAGGATCAAAAGCAGGCGCTTTTTATATTACATTGTTTATCCTAAGTTCAATTTTCTTATCTGTAACTCAGCCAGCTGTAGGCTTGTCTTTTGCTAGTCATCTTGCAGGCAAAGCTCTAACATCATTTAATTTATTAATTTTTTTGGGAACTTTTATAATGCAGTGGGTTATGGGTCTCGTAATTGATTTAGTTAAAACTTTTGGCTATACTGAAATAATAGGATTTAAAGCAGCTTTTTCATTTTTCTTATTGTTAAGTTTAATTTCTTATATATTTTTTTTAATCATTAATAAAAAATCTTAATTTTTTAAAATGAAAAATTCTAAAAATAGTTATTTACCTTTTTTATTACTTTTTATTCAGCCAGTCTTTATGGCTTCAAATTTAATAGTTGCAAGAGGTGGAGTTGAGTATGTACCTCCGATCTCGCTGGCATTTTGGAGATGGGCTGTAGTTGTTTTGTTACTTTTACCTTTTACTTATTCATTATTAATCAAAAATTCGAAAATAATAAAAAAAGAATTTAAAAAACTTTTCTTTTTAGGTGCAATGGGATGTGGTGTTTGCGGAGCATTCCCTTTTTTGGCAGGTGAAACAACAACCGTTACAAATATGGGAATTATTTACACATCATCACCTATATTTATAATTATGATATCAGCAATTTTCTTTAATGAAAAAATCAATCTTACTAAAATTATTGGCTTAGTTTCTTGCTTAATTGGGGTTTTTGCAATTATTATTAAGGGTGATTTAAATTTATTATTAAATTTAAATTTTACAATAGGTGATCTATGGATGTTAGCTGCAGCTATTGGTTGGGCTCTTTATTCTATTTATCTTTTTTATTGGAAGTCGCAATTGCCTATTTTTCAAAGATTTACATTAGTTGCTTTTTTTGGAGCAATAAGCTTATTACCGTTTTATATAATCGAAGAAGTAGTTGTTCAAAGAACTGTATTTAATTCACAATTTTTTTTATGGGTTTTATTTGCT
>Ga0209600_1002331_pt1 | contig 11115 bp, 8 predicted proteins | sample COGITO_mtgs_1104_FD_185518 | JGI IMG/M metagenome (GOLD analysis project Ga0209600, IMG submission 185518) | Pelagic marine microbial communities from North Sea - COGITO_mtgs_110421 (SPAdes) (version 2) | ecosystem: Environmental > Aquatic > Marine > Epipelagic ... | reverse complement strand
ATTTAATTTCTGGGCTCAATCTTATTGGAATGAAACGTCGAAAAATTCCCCAATCCGCAGTTTCTGAAATCAAAAATTGTTTTCGTGAGGTCATGGAGAATGGAAACTTAAAAAAAATAGCGAAAGAAATACTCAATAGGAAACCAACTCCATCCGGAGATGTAACTTTGGATTTTTTAAATTTCTTCCTCACGGGCAAACGCGGTTTTGCCAGGATTGCCAAGAATAAATCATCTCAAGTGGATGGATGAAATTGCCATGACCATACAAAAGGAGTATTGAATCATCATCGGTATGCTTACAGAAGTTGATTATTTACAGGCCAATGAAAAATTGGTTCGGCTTACTCCCAAAGCAGCCGAAAAGATATCTCAGCTAATTGACCGTGAAAATTCGGGTAATTATCTTCGCATTCGTATTACAGGAGGTGGGTGTAATGGACTTTCCTACAAGATGAAATTTGTAGAGGTTGGCAAAACGGGAGACTTATTTGTTCAGAGCCAAGGGTCAGGTATTCTAGTAGATTCTAAGACTGCCCTTTATTTGCGTGGTACTACTTTGGATTACTCAGATCAACTGGTAGCGGGTGGATTTAAGTTTTCCAATCCTAATGCAAAAGCAAGTTGTAGCTGTGGTGAAAGCTTTAATCTCTAATCGTTTAATTTGTAATTAAATGTTGCAAAGGGGTTAACTAGATAGGATAGATTAGGCTATTATTTTTAAATTTTTCTCAACCCTTATGCATAAATCAAACTAACCACATGGCTCCTTCACCACGTGGTAAAAATAATAAAAGGCGGTTTAACAACCGCAATTATATCCGAAAAAACGATAAGATCCGTGCTCGAGAGATACGCGTGATCGGGGCAGATGGTGAAATGCTGGGGGTTATGCCTCCAGAGGAAGCACTAAAAATTGCGAAAAGCCATGCTTTAGACTTAGTCGAGGTTGCCGCCAATGCCCAACCTCCAGTCTGTAGAATTCTTGAATTTGGTAAGTATAAATACGAACTTAGTAAGAATAAGAAGAACAAGGAGAAAGTTGCTAAGCGCGTCAAGGAAGCCAAGTTTAGGCCAAGGATTGAAGAGCACGATTACGTAACCAAGTTGCGACGATCTGAAAGGTTTTTACACCAAGGAAATAAATTAAAAGTTACCTTGATGTTTCGCGGTCGAGAGATGGAACATATTAACATAGGTATGGATGTTGTTCGTCGTGCCATCAAAGACTTATCGGGAGTTGGTCGTCCGGATGACCAACCCAAATTAAACGGACGTTTCATTATCGTTAGTCTTTCGCCACTTCCCCAGACTCAGCGTGTTTTAAAATACAACAGTGTAGAAGAAGCTGAAACCGAGGTTGAGGAGGAGGAAGACGAGGATGAAGTCGAAGAAACCGTTGAAGAGGTAACCGAGGGCTAACGCTTTTCGGTCCCGATCGCAGATGGGGATTAAATTTTTTCTACTGGTTGGGTTAGGCGGTGCGTTAGGTTCTGTAATCCGAGCGTTACTCTCTTACGCATTCAGCAACCATTCCCCAGTAGCTACCGTACTCGCAAATCTTGGGGGAGCCTTTCTAATTGGTTACCTTGTTAAATGGGGGGCTAATCATACTGGAGGAGAACTGTTTCGAGCCTTTTGGATTATTGGTATTTGTGGTGGGTTCACCACTTTTTCAACTTTCGGACTAGACCTGTATGGATTACTTCAGAAAGGTTCCTGGTTACCAGCAACTAGCTATTTTTTGGCTAATTTTTTTGGCACTTTGATTTTTATTTGGTTGGGGTTCAGAACGGCAAGTTTCTAGGCAAAGCTCCCGTTTCGTAGAATTCCATAGAATTCTTTTTCTATAATTTAGATACTTATCTATTTCTTGCTCTAAGTAAGTATATTTGGAATATTAAAGGAGTGTATAAATTATACATAAGCCTTCTTTCTTTTATTGTTTTATCTTCATTTTCTTGGGGGGGAGTTGCTGGAAACCCATTTCTCAGACCAGGATCTAACCGTCCGCCTCCCACTATTAGTCCTCCGCCACCACCTCCTAAACCAATGATTGATCCGGCATTTGCAAAGGAAGTTGAATTTCGGGGATATTTTTTGCTCAAAGGCATTCCACATTTTTGTATTTTTAATAAAAAATCTAATTTTGGAGAGTGGATAAAACTTAGCGAAAAAACGTACGAAGAATATAAGGCACAATCCTTTGACCTTGAAAGTGAAACCTTGACCCTTGCATTTAATGGGCAGGATTTTACTTTGAGCCTAGAGCAATCGAAGTCTTCTCCCATTAGCTCCCCTAAAGTAATTGGATTACCCAAAATAAAACTACCTTCGAGTGTTTCGTCCACATCCAGTGGGAATCAAAAAGTGATGCCAGCCAAGCCTAAATCCGCACCGAAATTGCCCGACTGGTTGGCCAATCGTGTATCTTCCCGGTCATCATCCAATTATCGGTCATCATCCAGTCCTTCAACATTCAACTCTTCAACATCCACTTCATCTGGCATTAGGTCCTCCACTCCTAGCATGATGCCTTTTTCTCGGTCTCGGGGTACATCGTCTTCGACTGCAGGGAGTGTTGGTAATTCAATAGGTTCGAGTATCCCGCCTCGCGTAGGAGGATCATCAACGCCTTCGACTTATCAAAGACCGGAATTACCATCTTCATCGACTTCTCCTACTTCTCCCACTTTTCCCGGTAATTCTCCGGATTCATCCGGAGGAGAAGTTTCAGGGGATGAGCAAAATACTGATACTGGTTCAAATGAACAAACAGATTTAGAAGATCTTCCTCCGCCCCCGCCGCCGCCGAATATCTTACCCCCATCTCCGCCACCTGATATACTACCAAACCTGGATGAGTAGATTAGTTTTGTTAGTAACCCTAGCTTTATTGACCACGGGTTATCTCTTTTCGGATCAAAGAAGAATTGGTAAGCGACATGATCTCTCATGGAACTCTTACTATCAATTGGGCACAAATTATGGAAATTACGCAGCATCTGAAAATTATCCTGACTTATCCGTAGTTGGTGCCCTGATTTCAGATAGTGGTGCCTTGGGTACAGCCACATTAGTTGCCCCAAATTATGTAGTAACCGCTGCTCATGTGGTAAAAAATGAGTATACAGAAATCCCTCAGGCTGAGAATTGGAAATTTATAATGTATTATGATTTTGGTGATGCCACCTCCACTTATGTTTACCAAGTTGAATCCTTCGTTATTCACCCAGCTTGGACATCTAGACAATCCACTTCCAATCCTTTGGGGGACGGGGATGAATTGGGGGTAGATTTAGCCTTAGCCCGATTGGCTCGACCCGTTACAGGAGTTTTCCCTGCACGACTACCTAGTACTTCCGATGATCCACTGGGCGAACGAGCGATCCTTGCTGGCTTTGGAACTTTAGTCGAGGGAGATAATGGAAACAAAGATTCTTCTAGTGAGCGTCGGGTGGGGGGAGAAAATATTATCGATCGGTCGGTTGTAAAAGTTTCAAAGGCCGGCGTGCCCGAAAGCCAGCGCGGGGGTCTTTTAGGGGTAGATTTTGATTCTTCGCAAAACCATCATAATAATCTGAGGAGTGGAATTAATATAGATTTGCTTGGTTCAGGTGATAGCGAAGCCACACCCCTGTCTTTGGAAGCAAGCACTGCGGTCGGAGATAGTGGTGGACCTGCTTTTGTAAGGACTCAGGGAGCTTGGAGAGTCCATGGCGTAGTATCCTATGGAACGACGGATTCTTCCTATGGAGATGTAACCGTGTATACCCGACTAGCTTCTCATGCAGATTGGTTACAGCAGCAATTGCCTGATTGGCCTGATTCAAAGCAACTTACCCAATCAAACTGGCTGGAAAATCCATGGTTGGGAATATTTTCCCCCGTTTCAAACGGATGGAATTATCATGTTCAGCTTGGATGGCTCTACATGCCCTCCACTAAGGGGAACTCCTTTTGGGCTTGGAGCTTAGCCCTAGATAAATGGATATGGTTATCCGACCAGGCTTATCCATTCGTTTATTGCTACGAACAGTCATCTTCTTATTGGATGTATATTCTTTTAGAGTCTTCAAACGGCTCTCTTATTCGTGCTTATGATTATTCATCTGGAAACTGGGGCACTTATTCGGGTGGGGGTGGCTAGAGTTCCCACATTCTAAGCTTATACGGTCTCGCCATTTTGGCTCCATTAGCCTAAAAAAATTTTCATGACGCCTTTTGTCTCACTCTTTACCCGTAGGGAACTACTTTGGCAGTTTTTGGTTCGCAATATCAAATCGCGCCATAGGGGGAGTATCCTTGGGGCGTTTTGGTTATTGGCCAACCCCTTGCTCATGCTTGGCCTTTATGTATTTGCCTTTGGAGTAGTCTTTGGGGGTCGCTTTACCGAATCTCCGGATGAGTCCACTATTGATTATGCGCTTGGAGTTTTCTTGGGCTTAAATGTGTTGAGCTTAGTTTCTGGAATTATTGGTTCTTCTCCCAGTATTATTGTCAGCCAGCCAAATTTTGTAAAAAAAGTCGTTTTCCCGCTGGAGATTTTGCCAGCTGCTGCGATGGGAGCTTTGGCTTATGACCTTTTGATTAGTTTTGTTCTCTGCCTGATTGGAGTATTTGCGGTCGGACCTGGATTATCAATTTCCTGCTTATATGCCCCCATTATTTTATTCCCCGTATTTTTTATTGCTTTGGGATTGGCCTGGTTCTTTTCCGCACTCGGTGTATTTATTAGAGATGTTGGACAGATCGGGTCTTTTTTAGGCCTTGCTTTGCTCTATGCTAGTGGAGTCTTTTATTCAGCGGCCAAGGCGGAAGAAACCGCCCCAGCAATTTGGACTCTTTTACAATGGAATCCACTTCTCCGTATTATTGATTCCTTAAGGCAGGTGATTTTGTGGGGCGGCCAACCGGATTGGCTTGGTGTTGCTTATGCCTGGATTTTTGGACTAGTTGTTTTATTTTTGGGAGCATGGTTCTTCAATCGTTTGCGACCCGCCTTTGCAGATGTTTTGTAATGGCTAATCAAAATCGTAGAGCTTTTGTGCTACATCCTTCCAGTTGTGAAGGGCTGCCCATTTCATTCCTGCTTTACCCAAGTTCATTCTCATTTCAGGATTTTCGATCAATTGCCTGAGTTTTTCTTTGAGTTGATCGGGTTTATCAGGTTCGCAAAGTACCCCCGTTTTACCATCAATGACTGCATTATCCACACCTCCAACCCGGTGTGCCAGGATGGGTAGTCCGTGTGCGGATGCTTCCAAATAGACAAAGCCAAATCCTTCCACACTCTTTGCCTTGGGAATAGATGTTAAGGCAAATAAATCTGCGTCTTGGTATGCCCTTTTTAAATCTTCATTATTTAGATCTCCAGAGAATTGAACCTCACACCCAACGGACTTAGCTTTGTGCAAAACTTTTTTCGCATATCCTTTTTTGATATAGGGACCAACAAACCGGCAGGTAATAAGTTCCTTTAAATGACTGGGCAACTGTTCGACCGCATTAAGTAATTCAAACTGCCCTTTTCGCGGATGGATTCTTCCCACACATAGTAAAACGAGATGTTCCCTGTTATAATTTCTATTTAGCAATGGAATTTCATCTGGAAGAATCCGTCTGGCTGGTGCTCCAGGAATCAGGAAGATTCGGTTTTTTATCTGCGGAAAAAACTGAATTACCTTTTTTTGATTAAATTTTGAAAGAACATGAATTTTCTCACTTCTTTTTAACAAATTTTTAAAAAGAATTACCTCAATCGGATTTCGCGAAAACTTGGGGATTTCTGAGCCATGTATGGTTATAATGAGTCTGGCGGTTTTTGGCAGAGTCCATCCAAATCGGATCAATGCCCGCAAGGCACCCGAATCTGCGATATGAAGGATGACCTCGTGGAGCTTTATTTTTTGCAGAAATTTTCTAATTCTTAACGAACATCCCCAACCTTGAGATCCTTTAAAGGGTAATTCAAAAATTTTTACCGGAGATTTAGTGTGGGAGCACCTCGGTGCTAATACTTCCAGGTTAGCACCCATATTAGTGGCCGTATGGGCAAGTTCCTCGCAATAGACACCAGCCCCTCCTCGAACGGGTGGATATTCCATGGTTAATAATTTTATAGGAGTCTGTTTTACCACAATTATGATCTTTTCCAAAGTTTTGCTTCTCGGCAAAGACCAATTTTTATAGGGTGGTAAGAATTATGGACAAGCGTATTGCCTTGGTAACCGGAGGATCCAGTGGGATTGGCAAATCTTTGTGCCTAAAATTGGCGGGCGAGGGTTATCAGGTATTTTCGGCATCTCGGAGTAATACATTGCCCGATGAAATGTCTGCCATTACTCAAATTTCAGTAGATTTTTCTATATCCGGTGCTTCGTGTGCCTTTGCCCAAACATTTATGGATCAATACGGCGTGCCGGATTTGTTGGTAAACAATGCGGGTTATGGTGCCTTTTATGAATGGGCAGAATTTCCAGAATCTGAGATTACCAACCAAATTGAGGTTTTATTTTCTGCTCCCGTACGATTGTGCCGAATCTTTGCCCCGGCCATGCAGAAGAAGGGCAGGGGAGTAATTCTTAATTTATCTTCGCTCGCGACTCTTTACCCTTTACCGTTTATGCCGCTTTACAATGCAGGTAAATCCGCATTGTCTTCTTTTTCGGTGAGTATGATGCTGGAATTCCCAACATACCCAAAGTTTATCGATTTTCGAATGGGAGATGTTCAAACTGACTTTAATCGTTCTGTCAGCAAACAAAAAGACCACCGAGATTCTATGAAAAAAGCATGGAATCAAATTGAGAAACAATTACAGGCTTCGATCCCTCCTGAGCGAGCGGCAGATCAGATTTTCAAACGAATCCTTAAAACAAAAAGTGGAACCTACTTTGGGGGTAGTTGGTTTCATTCATGGTTTTTGCCTAAAGTGTTTCGATTTTTACCCACAACGATAAGAACTTTATTTATTAAATTGTGGTATGGTACAATTTAATATTTTAAGATGGTTGACTACGAAATATTTCTACATGAATGTTAAACAACCTTCTACCAATTTATTTCCGTCTAAAACTATATTTATTCCTTTTTGTATGAAACTTTTATTGAAAAAACTGACTCTCTATTTTTGTGTGCTGCTAACTATTCAATTGAGTATTTTCGCCGCTGATTTTCATGCCCCTGCTCCTTTTGCTAGCATTTTAGATCGTTCTTTTAGCAAGAGTTGGACTCCCTCTGCAGTTTCGGCTATCTCAAATCGCTCACATGTGATCATTCTTGACGCTGAATCCAAGCAATATTCCCTCTCGATCACAACTGGACAGATGAGTGGTTTGGAAGTTGTATCCACCAACACCCTCACCGATAGTTCAGCGACTTATGGTAAAGTGTTGCGGGCTATGTTTCAATTACAGGACCTTGCTATTGAGTCCCAGGCTACGCAGTCACTGACTGGCACCTATTCCATCCGGCCAGAGCTTAAGATATACTACGGCATTGATGCAAATGCGACAGCCGGCAGTTCTACCTCTACCTCTTTTTTGATTAACCGAATCAAAGGGGTGGATCTTTCCGACTATTCCAACCCAGGCTACCTAGTTTTTACTTTTTCCGGCACTCCATCCTCTGCGAAGGCACAAGCAACAGCCCGTTACATTTATGATTCGTCCAGTTCTTCCTTGGTTGCAGATAGTTCTTGGTCTTCCAATCACTGGTTAAAAATCGGAACTAATGGAGTAGAGCTAGTTGGATCTGAAGGGGAAGCCACCAGCCTATTTCTTGCTTCTGCTGATGATTTAATCGACATTTCAAATGTTGCGGGTGAGTCCTTTAACCCTGCCGATATTTCCTGGCAGACCAATTCTTTTGCTACCTGGCCCGAAAAAGACGGTGCGGTCGATGTAAATTCCATTGCAGATAGTCAACTTAATGGACCGGACGGGCTTGCTTACAAAGATATTGACGAAAACTATCGTACTCAATTTGGATCATCAGTTGATGCGACTGCAGCGGCATCTGCCTACCTCGACCAAATTGAGGCTGCCCTTATTAATGCAGGTCAATCTCTCCGCTACCCTAAGGAATTATATCTCACCGTTCGCGAAAATATGCTGTCGCATACTTTTTCCGCTGTAGACGAAGTCAATGCAGAGCTCGGCGAGTCGACCGTTCCTTTCGTTTATTTTACCAATGCTCAGGATACCAATGGATTGTACCATCCTTTTATGGTAGTCGGAACCCGTAACGGAACGGGTGGTCCCAATTTCCTTCTTGATGTGGCTCGCCCCCCAGGAGATGGAGCTTCGGGTACCTACGAGGACCAAACCGTTACCCGTGATGCGGTTCTTTCCAGCGCTTTATTTCGTATTCCACTCAAGGATTATGGACTTGCGAGTAGCCTGACTAGTAACGATCTATCTTCCTACAACTCCCTTGCTCAGGATGCCGGTGTGGCATCTGCCGACTATGATGTCTACAATTACTCATCCTATTCGGTGAGCGGGCTTGCGGTGGATGGAGTCAAAATTTACCCCTCTTATAATAATACCCTGGTTTTCGCTCCAGTTAATGCCGAGATTACCACGACCGGCGTACATGTTGGGCGTGGAATGGGACTGCATTATCATGCCGATGGGCATGGCTTTACTGGAAATGGAATTAACCTCTACAATATCGAGGATTATGAAGGCCATACCCACCCCCCCGTCATTGGCTTTGCCATGGATGGGCTTGCCATATTCGGAAAATATGAATCCAACTATTCTTCGATGGATGGTTCGTCGGTCGCCCTTGATGAATATGGCAGTCACGACCACGACGATTATGGTCATCACTACCATGCATTTGCAGACGAGGTAAGTAGTGATGTGCAGGGAGTAGAGGTTAACTTTACTCAGCACTTTTTTATGGTCGGGGCTTATCGTGGTGACATCAACAATATCCCAGGTTTTCAGGATGGTGGCACTAATCAACTGAAGGACTCTGAACTTGGTAAATATGTGGGGGTTATGGATTCTTATGTTTCCACTGACTTTAATACAACCACACCCGCAAGCTTTGTCATAAGTGTCTCAGGCGGCACAGGAGGAACGGTGAGTGGAGGCGGAACTTACTCAAGTGGAAGCACGGTTAGTCTTTCTGCGACTGCATCCACTGGATATGAATTTATAGAATGGAGCGGAGGAGCAAGTGGAAGTACTAATCCCCTAAGCATTACTGTAGATGGTAACTTGTCCGTGGTAGCCAGTTTTGCTGAAGTGGTGCCCTCAAGCTTTGTCATAAGTGTCACTGATGGCACAGGAGGAACGGTAACTGGAGGCGGAACTTACTCAAGCGGAAGCACGGTTAGTCTTTCTGCGACTGCATCCAGTGGGTATGAATTTACAGGCTGGAGCGGAGGTGTAAGTGGAACCGCAAACCCTCTTAGCATTACTGTAGACGGGGACTTGTCCGTGGTTGCGGGTTTTGCAGAAACCAATTGGTCGGAAGAGGTAGATTACAGTAATAACATTAATGTCTCAGGCGGACAATTTGCTGAACCCTATTTTAACTTTAGCGACGAGAATGGGTCTATTAACTTGGATACTTTCGAGTTTTTTGCAGGTAGATCATATAAATTTACTGCCACTCAAGGGTTTAACCCCCATCCCTTTGAAATTGGTTCCTCTCCTGGAACTCCTTCTCAGTATTCAAGTGGTGGTCCACTCAGTTCTGTTGGAGATGAATTAGTACTGAACATCCCAACGGATTTTGATCCTTACAGTACTTCACTTCATTTTTATTGTACTGCACATACTTCAATGAGTGGCCAGTTGACAGTGGTTGCTAGTGGTGGATCCGCATACAACGATGATAATGATGGGAACAACGAGCCAGGCGAATCGCTTGATGGCTCGGTAATTTATATCACTGGAGAAGATTCCGTTAAAGAAACCCTGATTTTTGAAAATGGTACAGTCACCTCAATCTTTGATGAAGGAGAAGGGCAGACTTCATTCACCACAGAAGACTTATCATATTCGATAGAAGATGACGCTTCTGGGCATCTAGTAATCATAGATGGTGATTTACACTATTTATTCTACGAAAATAATAGCACTGGCACCCTTCTTGACTATTCAAATAATGGGCAAATAGACCAAAGCGGTTCTTGGGACTTCACCTTTACCATGCACGAGTGGGAAGAGTACGATGATTTTAGCGATGGTACTTTAGCTTCCGAGAAGTGGGAGACTAGCTATTGGGATGGTGCTCAGGCGCCCGATATCGTGGACGGTAAAGCACGTTTATCCAGTAATGGTTATGGCTCCGGGAGCCAACAACCTTCATTTATTGATGATCTTTATGGTATGCCTGATAATGGAACCAATCATTCATTTCTCTCAATAACTGATAGTTCTGTTGTTGGTGTTGAGGCAGAAATTAGTCTTGGTTCTACAAGTTCTATTGAAACAGGTTTATACCTCGGAATCTTTGAGGAACTGGATAGTGGTCCTGGGTTTGCATTTGCCGGTATAGAACTTGGTTATTGGGACCAATCCGGTCCTAACACAACCTTTGAAAACTCTGTTTATGAAAATGGGGAGGAAACTTTGGACGAAGTGTTGCAGGAAAAACCAGCAAGTCTTGGGCAGAGCTATAAAATCTCCGTGGTTGAGGGCGAGAGCACCTATCAACTTTTTTTGGATAATGTGTTAGTGCAGGAGTACCCGATTCGGGGTGAGCTTCTTTCCTTTCATTTTGGTGCATTTCATGATTCCGGTGCTGCTTTTGAAACATTTGTGGATAATGTGCGTGTTCTTCGAGACGATGAACTTGATTGGGAGCAGTATGATGACTTTAGCAGTTTGATTGGCGATGATTCTGGTAGTGGATTTGCACCCGAGTCGATAGTTGGGTCAGTGGTTAACATAAACCTCAATTTCACAGACGGGGTGGAGCAACAAACCGAGACTTTCTTTACTGGTCGTAAGGTGTTTCACAATGGGGATGGAGACTGGACCTTTTATGACTACGAGAAAATCTCAGATAATCAGGCGAGAATCACCTACACTTTTGAGGACGAGACGGATCCAATGCCCGAAGTGGTAAACTTAACATTTACTTCTCCGAC
>Ga0209600_1002329_pt1 | contig 11121 bp, 8 predicted proteins | sample COGITO_mtgs_1104_FD_185518 | JGI IMG/M metagenome (GOLD analysis project Ga0209600, IMG submission 185518) | Pelagic marine microbial communities from North Sea - COGITO_mtgs_110421 (SPAdes) (version 2) | ecosystem: Environmental > Aquatic > Marine > Epipelagic ... | reverse complement strand
TCAGGCCGAAATTCGGCGCTCTGGGTACGAGGAAATTATTCCTGCGGGAGTGGTCTTGACCGGGGGTACCTCGAAGATGGAGGGCGCGGTGGAGCTGGCGGAGGAAATTTTCCATATGCCGGTACGCATTGGCTCCCCTCAACATGCCCGGGGCCTGAACGACATTATTCGCAATCCCATTTATGCCACCGCGGTCGGCCTACTTATTTTTGGTGCCCAAGATGAGGCCGGGTTGCACAGCCATCGGTCACCCAAGATGTCAGCCAGCGGTCTGCTAGAGGGTATTAAAGCGTGGTTTGGTAAACATTTTTAGCGACGTAAACACCAGTTTTTAGGGGAAAGTCCGGCGTTAGTCGGGTCACATAAGAAAGGGGAAAGGCTATGTTTGAACTCGTAGATAATGCACCACAGAATGCGGTCATTAAAGTGGTTGGTGTCGGTGGCGGGGGCGGTAACGCTGTGCGACACATGATTGAGCACGAGGTCGATGGCGTCGATTTTATTTGCGCCAACACCGACGCTCAAGCGCTGTCGGACATAATGTCAAAGACCGTGCTGCAGCTGGGCACCGGTATTACCAAGGGATTGGGGGCGGGTGCCAACCCGGATATTGGCCGCGCCGCTGCGCTTGAGGATCGAGATCGTATCGCCGACGCCTTGCGCGGGGCTGATATGGTCTTCGTCACCGCAGGTATGGGGGGCGGTACCGGGACCGGCGGGGCGCCTATTGTGGCGGAGGTGGCACGGGAAATGGGCATATTGACAGTCGCGGTGGTGACCCGACCTTTCAATTTCGAAGGCAAAAAGCGACTCAAAATAGCAGAAGAAGGCCTGCGGGAACTTGAGCAGCACTGTGACTCTCTAATTACTATTCCAAATGAGAAGCTGCTGGAGGTTTTAGGCAAAAATACCAGCCTCTTAGATGCCTTCAAAGAGGCCAATGATGTACTTTTAGGGGCTGTCCAGGGTATCGCTGACCTGATTATTCGTCCGGGGATGATCAACGTTGACTTTGCCGACGTAAGAACGGTCATGTCGGAGATGGGTTCTGCCATGATGGGCACAGGCAGCGCATCGGGTGAGAACCGCGCTCGAGAGGCGGCGGAGCGCGCAATAAATAGTCCGCTGCTGGACGATATTAACATCAGCGGTGCGCGTGGTGTGCTGGTGAATATCACCGCTGGGTTGGATTTGTCTCTGGGCGAGTTCGCCGAAGTCGGCGATACCATTGAAGAGTACGCGTCCGACGATGCCACCGTGGTCGTCGGTACAGTGATTGACCCCGAGATGAGCGACACGCTAAAAGTGACTGTCGTTGCGACGGGTTTAGAGGGGGCAGAGAGCAGGCCGTCTCTGAAGGTGGTGGATGCGCAACGGACTAACGCGCGAGCGACCGCAGCATCGGGTAAAGAGGTGAATTACGACTTACCGCCGGGTAGGCGGGGGCGCGTAGCTAACGCATCTGGAGTAGAGGAAACAGCAATGACCACCGAAGCGGGTGGTGAGGAATACTTCGATATTCCCGCATTTTTGCGCCGCCAAGCGGACTAAACCTTTAGGGTGTTGTCCGCTGGTGACTGACAGCGAAGGCAGGCAGTAGCTGTTCGCTGAGTGACTGGAAGCGTCCTGTGGTGTCGGTACGAGAGACAGCGCGGGGGGACGACATAAAGGGTTTAACAATGATTAAACAGAGAACGTTGCGCAATCCCATAAAGGCAACGGGGGTCGGTTTGCACACTGGCGAAAAGGTCTTTTTGACCTTGAGCCCAGCCCCCATTGATTGCGGCATTGTCTTTCGGCGCACCGACCTTTCCCCGGTACAGGAAATCCCCGCCTGTGCTAAGTGTGTCGGTGACACCACCCTCTCTACCAGTCTGGGTTTGGGTGAAGCGAAAGTATCGACGGTAGAACATTTGCTGTCGGCGATGGCGGGACTAGGTATTGATAACGCCTATGTCGACGTTACGGCACCCGAGGTACCCATTATGGACGGCAGCGCGGGTCCCTTTGTGTTCTTGCTGCAGTCAGCGGGTGTTGAAGAGCAGCCCGCGGCAAAAAAGTTTATTCGTATCAAACGTCCGGTCACTGTCCGTGACGGTGACAAAGAAGCCAGCCTTATTCCTTTTGAAGGCTTTAAGGTGTCGTTTTCCATCGATTTTGACCATCCGGTATTCCGGGACCGAGCGTCCTATGCGGAGATTGATTTCTCGACCACGTCGTTTGTGAAGGAAGTCAGTCGTGCGCGAACCTTTGGATTTATGCACGAAATAGAGTCGCTGCGCTCCCAGGGCTTGGCAAGAGGGGGTAGTGTAGACAACGCGATTGTAGTCGACGAATTTCGGGTACTGAATCAGGACGGATTGCGCTACGAAGATGAGTTCGTCAAACACAAGGTGCTCGATGCCATTGGCGATTTATACCTTTTGGGGCACTCGCTCATTGGTGAGTTCCGCGCCCACAAGTCGGGCCATGCCCTCAACAATGCAGTGTTACGAGCGTTGTTGGATCAAGAAGATGCTTGGGAAATGGTCACCTTTGAGGACGAGTCCCGGGCACCGATTTCCTATGCACCTACGGCCACCCTCGCGACCAGTTAACCGCCCTTTGCGCCGCATTGCTGCACGCTGAGGATTATCGCCGCTAACAGGCTGGGTCACCACCAAGCGATGTTTTTTTCCTTCATTTGATGGCACGAGAGGGTTTGCTAGCGGCGCTGAGCGTGGCATAGTGTTGCCTACTCAGGTACCCCTGTTTTGACTCAACGAGAGAACGCCTTTTTTGAAGCTTATTGTTGTCCAGCCGACTACCGCTTCCCGAACCATTGAGTTGGGAAAACGGTCGTGGGCGACGCTGTCACTCATCTGTCTTGGCCTACCCTTAGCCTTAACGGCCCTTGGCTATGAGATGGGTCAGCGACAAGGGGCGCAACAGGCGCAGGAGACGCGTTTTTCTGAGGCCGAATTGGCGGTCAGTCAGCGAGCCATTGACTTGGCCCAATTGTCAGCGGATGCCAAGCGCACCCTAGAGGCCATGACCCGAAAACTGGCCGATATTCAAGCCCGGGTCACCCGTTTAGATGCCCTCGGTAGCCACTTGACGACGCTGTCGGGCTTCGATTTGGGAGAGTTCGATTTCTCCAGCAGCCCCGCGCTTGGCGGTCCAGTCGATTTGACCTCGACCGCTACGCTCTTGCCCGCGCAGTTCGACGCGGAGCTTGCCCAGCTGTCGTTTACGCTGCATGACCGAGACACCCAGCTCGATGTGCTGGCGGGTTTATTGTTTGACGCCGAGGCACAGCGTGAAGCCATTCCCGCGGGACGGCCTATTGCCGCGGGTTGGTTGAGTTCCCATTATGGCTACCGCAATGATCCGTTTAGCGGTAAAAAAGCCTGGCATGGTGGGGTAGATTTCGCCGGCAAAGCAGGCACCGATGTGATTGCGGTAGCCAGTGGCGTGGTCAGTTGGAGTGGTGATCGCCACGGTTATGGTGCCACGGTTGAGGTCGCGCACGGCGATGGCTTGATGACGCGCTACGCCCACAATCATGAAAACGTTGTGCAGGTGGGTGACCTGGTTCGTCAGGGTGACACCGTTGCACTCATGGGCAGCACGGGTCGCTCGACCGGTCCCCACGTCCACTTTGAGGTCTACAAGCACGGTAGAGCTGTGGACCCCTCATCCTATTTGCGCCGAACCCTCCGCTAACATCAGCCAGGCTTGGTTGTTAGCTTCGAGCGCCCCCGCTCGATTCCACCCTCTTTCGCTGAAGAATAGCTCATGATTACTAACACACTGAAAAAGATTTTCGGCACCCGTAATGACCGTGAATTAAAGCGCATTACCAAGACGGTAACGCAAATCAATGCCCTCGAAGAGTCGCTTCAGGCCCTTGATGATGCGGCATTGCGCGCTAAGACCGCTGACTTTCGTTCCCGACTGACCGGTGGGGCGAGTCTTGATGATCTGCTCCCCGAGGCCTTCGCTGCGGTGCGTGAAGCGGGGTATCGCGCTTTGGGCATGCGTCATTTTGACGTACAGCTCGTTGGCGGCATAGTGCTACACGAAGGCAAAATTGCTGAGATGCGCACGGGAGAGGGTAAGACCTTGGTGGCTACGCTACCCGCCTACTTGAACGCCTTGACCGGCGACAGCGTGCATTTAGTGACGGTCAACGATTACCTAGCCGCCCGAGATGCGGCGTGGATGGGCCCAATATATGCCTTTTTGGACATGTCCGTAGGGGTCATTTGTTCAGGTCAATCTCCTGAAGACAAACGCAACGCCTATGCCTGCGATATTGTCTATGGCACCAACAATGAGTTTGGCTTTGATTATTTGCGCGACAACATGGCCTTTAGTATGGCCGATAAGGCGCAGGGTAAGCTCGCGTTTGCCATTGTCGACGAAGTAGATTCCATTCTGATTGACGAGGCGCGAACGCCACTGATTATCTCCGGTGCTGCGGAGGACAGCTCGGAGATGTACCGTGCGGTGAACGCACTGATTCCCAAGCTGAAGCAATCAACCGAGGTGGAAGAGGCTGACTTCACCGTAGACGAGAAACTTCGCCAGATTGAATTAACGGAAATAGGTCATGAAAAAGTTGAGGACATGCTCATTGAGGCGGATTTGCTTAAAGAAGGCGATAGCCTGTACGCCGCGACTAACCTGAGCCTTTTACAGCATGTCCATTCTGGGTTGCGCGCGCATATCTTGTTCAATAGAGATGTGGAATACATTGTTCAAGAGGGACAGGTGGTACTCATTGATGAGCACACCGGACGCACAATGGCCGGTCGTCGCCTGTCAGAGGGTTTGCATCAGGCTATTGAAGCCAAGGAAGGGGTGAAGATTCAGAGCGAAAGCCAAACCTTGGCCAGCACCACCTTTCAAAACTACTTCCGTTTGTATGACACGCTCAGCGGTATGACCGGTACAGCCGATACCGAGGCATTCGAATTCAAGCAGATTTACTTACTTGACGTGGTCGTGATTCCGACCAACATGCCTATGGTGCGCAAAGATCTCAATGACTTGGTGTACTTGAGCCGGGAAGAAAAGTTTGACGCTATCGTCGCCGACGTCAAGTCGTGTATTGACGATAAAGCCCCGGTATTGGTGGGCACGGCCTCGGTGGAAACCTCAGAGGAATTGTCGGCGCGCTTTACGGTAGACAAGATTGAGCACAAGGTGTTGAATGCCAAGTACCACGAGCAAGAAGCGGAAATTATTGCTCAGGCAGGTCGACCTGGGGTGGTGACTATTGCTACTAACATGGCCGGTCGCGGGACCGACATTGTTTTGGGCGGTAATTTAGAGGTCGAGTTAGCCAACGCCGGCACACTCTCGGACGCCCAGCGTGCGGCCATGCAGGCGGACTGGCAAACCCGTCACGACACGGTGATGGAGGCGGGCGGGTTACATATTTTAGGTACCGAGCGGCACGAATCACGTCGGATTGACAATCAGCTGCGTGGTCGAGCAGGACGCCAAGGTGACCCGGGTGTGTCCCGCTTTTACCTATCGCTTGAAGATAACCTCATGCGTATTTTTGCCTCCGATAAAGTCAAAGGCTTTATGCAGGCCTTAGGCATGGAGAAAGGCGAGGCCATTGAACACCGCATGGTCAGCAATGCCATTGAAAAAGCCCAGCGCAAAGTCGAAGGGCGCAACTTCGATATTCGTAAGCAGCTACTCGAATATGACGATGTCGCCAATGATCAGCGGCGCATTATTTATAACCAACGCGATGAGCTGCTGAGCGAACCCGCGATTTCTGAGACCATCACTCAGGTGCGCCGAGATGTCGTGAACGTGGCCACGGATACCTTCGTGCCGCCCATGAGCGTTGAAGAGCAGTGGGACATACCGGGGCTTGAGCGACAGATAGAAGCCGAGTTTGGCTTAACGCTGCCCATTGCCACTTGGCTTGAGGAAGATACCAGTCTGCACGAAGAATCCCTGCGGGAGCGCATCATTAACGAGGTGCAGGCGACCTACGACATTAAGGGCCAGGCGGTTGGTGACGGCATGCGCCAGCTGGAAAAGCAAATTATGCTGCAGGTATTAGACAACTTGTGGAAGGAGCACTTGGCGACCATGGATCAGCTGCGCCAGAGCATTCATTTGCGGGCCTACGCCAACAAAAATCCCAAGCAAGAGTATAAGCGGGAGTCCTTTGAGTTATTTGAAGCGCTGTTGGATCGTTTGAAGTACGAGGTCATTCGCTTCTTGAGTCACATTCAGGTGCAGCGTCAGGATGAGGCAGCTGAAGTGGAGCGCCAGCGCCGAGAAGCCGCGGGCCGTCAGCAGATGGCCTTCGAGCATGCCCAAGCGTCAGCGGTGACCGAGTCGGCTTCAGAGGCAGCACCCGAAGCCGTCAAGCCCCAAACCATGGTACGAGACAGCCCCAAGGTGGGTCGAAACGACCCGTGTCCCTGTGGCAGTGGTAAGAAATACAAGCAATGCCACGGTGCGCTGACCTAGGGTGATGGCTCGGTGCGCGCAGAGGTTGAGTAGAAGAGGGGAGCCGCCATGGGTTTGCCCATAGTCGGCATTCGAATGGGCGTCGCTCAGGCGGGCTTTAAATACGCCAACAAAGACGATGTCACCGTCATTGCTATTGCCCATTCGCCGCTGGTGAAGACGGCGCTGTTTGCCAGTGATCCCAATTGGGGCCGTCTGCTGGCGGCTATTGGTCGAGCGGGGGTGCACGATCTGGTCATCGAGGATACCTCGGTCATCATTAACGGGGTGCTGATTGCGGAGCAGGGCGCGCGCGCGGCAAGTTACACCGAGGCTAAAGGGCAAACAGCTATGGTGCCCAATGATTTGAACGTTAAGGTATTGCTGGGGCGTGGTCATGGGTCCTGCGTGGTCTGGACCACCGATTTGTCCTACGACTATGTGAAAATCAATGCCGAATACCGCACTTAATCAGGCACCCGCACTCGTTCCCCCGCTTCACCGAGAGAGGTGTCGGCTCTATACTTACGCAAGGCTTGAGACCAAAAAAGCGGCCAGCGGGGTACTCAACAAGACGCTGACGTAGCCGGGTGGCGTCCGGGTAAACAGGTGAAAGCTTAGTCGGGTGGTGAGCGCTCAACCGGCCAAGAGCCTGGCCGCACCGTCGGGCATGTTCAAGGGATTAATGACGTCCAGCATAACCACTACCGTGAACGGGTATGCCACACAAGCGAGGAGCAGCAGGTCGCCGGTACCCAGTGGATTACTCAGGTTGTTTACCTTGAAGCTGAGCATTTCGATGACCATTACGGCTCCGGCGACCTCTGGGAGGACATGCAAAAAAAAATTCAAGATGGAAGCGGTCGTCAGGGATGCTGGTCACCACCAGCAGCAAACGCCGCCAGCGCGACACCCGCTCAGGGTGACGACCAACGCGACAAACCCTTGCTCCATGGAGGCTGACAGAGAGCTTCCGTGACAATGGTTGAAGGAGAAGCATTAGCTTAGCATGGGTTTTTGGGCAATAGCTTTAGCTTAAAGACCCTGTATTAGCGCTGCACAAACGCGTGCAGGGGACATATTCTGGTATGATTCTGTCTATGACTGACACACAGCTAACCGCCGTCACGCGCTGGTTTTTGGTGGCGACAAAACCCCGTGCAGAAGCTCTGGCAAAACAACACCTTGAACGGCAGGGTTATGGGGTCTGCGCCCCCCAGCTGCGCGTGAAAAAGCGCCAGCGTGGCACGTGGAGGGGCGTTATTGAGCCACTTTTTCCCGGTTATGTGTTTGTCCAGCTGACCTTGGGCGCTGACGATCCGGCACCGATTCGCTCAACGGTGGGTTGCCGTGGGCTGGTACGCTTTGGTGGTATTCCGCTTCCAGTGCCCGAGGGGACTATGCAGCCGTTCCTTGAGGCCGATGCGCAGCCCAGTGATTTGACTCGTCAGTGGCAGCCTGGCGATGTCGTACGCATAGAAGAGGGGCCCCTTGCGGGACTAGAGGCGGTATTTGCCATGGCTAAAGGGCAAGACCGGGTCGAGGTACTCCTTCAGGCACTGGGGTCGCAGCAACGGTTGATCGTGTCTCCAGAGGTGCTGTCGTTGTCAGAGGGTTGATGTGGGCAGTGTGCTATAGACACGGCTGATGCCGCAGGCATCTTGGCTGCAAAATAAGAGATAATGCTAGCGGTGAGTATACGATCTAAAAACCATGTTAACGAGGGGTTGAAGCAGCATTATCCTTTTCACCAAACAAGTCTTTGGCCTGTACTTCCCGGTAGGTCTGCCAGTTACCTCGAATCCTCTATTGATTGGTTAGTCGCCTCTGAGCCAGCCATTCAGCGCGCTTTTATGCACCATCTCCAACAACAGCGGTTAAGCACGTTGTGGCATGCAGCAGTATGTCAGCATAAATTAGCCGATCGTCTAGCGCCGGAGCACTGGACCATTATGGTTAATGAGCGGGCACAGGCGAGAGCGCGCTACGCAAGCCAGCGGTGTCAGTTGAGTAGTGTTGGCAGTCTATTTGAGCAGACTGGCATTGACTATGCGGTCATCAAGGGTGCCGATGTGCGTGAGCAGTTCTACAGTGACCCCTCGATTCGCATTAGTACGGACATTGATATACTAGTGAGTGAAAAACAGAAGATACCCGCCATTAAAAGACTGCTTGACCAAGGATTTGCGTTGCACGCTAGGAGCAAGTCAATCAGTCATGAGTGCTCTTTGGTCAGAGATGGGGAGATGATTGATTTACACTGGAATGTGCTTCGTCCAGGGCGGTTGCGCACACCAGTGGTGGAGGACTGGCTGAAGGCCCATCAGGTGCATCAAGGGATACGTGGGTTAGCTGTAGAGCACCAGTTGTTTCTTATGCTGGTTCACCCCGTTATGGGTCGTTACTCAACGACTCCGAAAGCCTCATTGGTACGGTTGGTGGAGTTGGCTAGTTTGTTAATGACCGCGCCGGAGGCAGTGGCGCCGGCGGTGAACATGCTTCGTAAGCAGGGTTTGGCAGCAGCGGGTTGGGCGACTGCCCAGTGGGCATCCTGGCTTGGTGTGGTTTCTGCGAAAGAAGTGGCTGAAGCTTTAGCACCGGGCAAAGTGAAGCGTGCATATCTTCAAAATTGGCTGTTATCTAACCGTGCCACTCGGTGGGGTATTGGGCGGCAAAGCGTGCCTGTAGGCTATACCCTTGCCGCGCATGATTCCCCCGGTGACGCCCTTAGGGTCCTTTGGTCCATAAAGCAATTGCGGCAGTCCAGCTCCTGGGATTTAGCGAGGCTTGCGAGAGAGATAAGGGGGTGATCAAGGTGGGTGTTGATGGACTATAATGGTCAGTGTAGAAGGCTAAGTAATGTGCTGAGGAGGCTCTGACGTGGCAAATGAGACTGGCGCTGACCCAGGGGTGACCTACTTCATCCCGCGCTGGGTATTGTTGGGCCTACTGTGGCTTGGGGTGGCACCCATGGGCAGCCTAGCGCAATCGGTTATTCAATCTCTCGACCCGCTTCCTGGGGCATATTATACCTTGGGGTCTGGCCGGCAGGTTCATTTCAGCACTCCCCCTGGCGCTTACTTGCTTACCGCAAAGCCTGGCGCCACTGGGGATACGGCTGAACGCACTGCCCGCGTGAGTACGCAGCTGGAGCGACAGTTTGGACAAAGCATGCGCTTTAGCCCCGATCGGCGATTTACGAAAAAAGTGCGCGCTGAATTTCTGAACCCCAACGCCAGTGATCAGGCCAAAGCCAGCGTCCTTAACCGACTACGCAATGCCAAGGACGTGGCTTACCTGTCGCCTGTGTTGGTAGGCCGACAAGGTGTGGAGCTGGGGCTCACCACGGGGGTGGTTTTGCGTGTCCGTGAAGGCGTCGATATGGACAGCGCACTGGAGGCCCTGTTACGCAGCGAAAACTTGCTGTATGAAGCGGCGCAGTCTTACGCGTCTCGCGAGTTTTTGTTCCGCTTTCAAGGGACAGTGGAGAGCCCCGGCGCTTTTTTTCAGGCGGTTAGGGGGGCCATGGCCCTGCCTCAGGTCGAGTGGGCCGAGCCGGATTTTGAGGTGATGCCTGATCGTATGTTTACACCAAACGATCCGCGTTTTGCCGATCAATGGCATTTGCACAATACAGGGCAGCACGGCGGGCAGGTGGATGCTGATGTGGATGGCCCCGAAGGCTGGGACAGAGCACGGGGAGCCAGTACGGTAATCGCGGTAGTGGACGACGGCTTTGATATGACCCATCCGGACTTGCCCATTTGGAACAATCCGGGTGAATCCGGTGGTGGGAAAGAGACCAATGGTGTTGATGACGACGGCAATGGATACATTGATGATTATCAGGGTTGGGACTTCGGCTTTAATGACAATGACCCGAGCCCGGCGAGCGCTAGCGACAATCACGGCACGGCCGTGGCGGGAATCGCCGGTGCTGCGGGCGATAATATTATTGGCGTCTCGGGTAGCGCAACTAACGCTAAAATTTTACCGGTCCGGTGGGCAGCAGAGGCGGGTTTTTGCTCTACTTGGGCAGCCATGTTGCGTTACGCGGCCCGTTACTCCGATGTCGTCAATAACAGCTGGCTAATCGGTGGCTGCGAGTCCCAGTTGGACGCGGCAATTACCGATGCGGTAGATGGCTTTCCAGCGCAGGCCCGTGGTTTTGCCCGCCGAGGCGACAAGGGAACCCCCATGCTGTTCGCCTCTGGCAATTACGGTGAAGGCTGGGAGCAGGTGACCCAGTGTTGTTTTGGTACTGGCACCTATAATTTTGATTGGACCTACGTGAAGGATGGCGCTACCTCTGAACGACAAGACACTATTTTCATTGACCAGATAGAGTGGCCGGATGGATCGGTCTCGTCCTTTGACACAGTGGACCCTGACTTCACCACTTCCGGAGATGAGCTTTGGTTCTACCAAAGTGATAGCGCTTACACCCGCGGAAATGGGGGCAGCTCGCTGCGGGCGGGGGCGATTGACAACGGTAAGAGCAGCGTTCTTTCGGTGACCAAAACGTTCACCTCTATCGCTGACCAAACGCTCACCTTTTGGCTATGGCTTTCTGCGGCGCCCGGCGATGGCATGTTATTTGCCGTAGGCGGAACCAACTATCGGTCTCGGACACCGAGCAGTAGTTTGCAGGACGGT
>Ga0209600_1002313_pt1 | contig 11200 bp, 10 predicted proteins | sample COGITO_mtgs_1104_FD_185518 | JGI IMG/M metagenome (GOLD analysis project Ga0209600, IMG submission 185518) | Pelagic marine microbial communities from North Sea - COGITO_mtgs_110421 (SPAdes) (version 2) | ecosystem: Environmental > Aquatic > Marine > Epipelagic ... | reverse complement strand
GAATCAGGTACGCCTCCGCCACCGTAATCTGCGGTGACTATTTCTGCCAAACCGTCTTTGTCAAAATCATGAAAGTCTAATGTAAAAGGCATTTGTCCCTCAAAATTCAAGATATCATCCTTTCTTTCGAAAGAGCCATCCGATTTTTGTAAAAAAATATTTATACCGCTATGATTTATTCCTGGAGTTCCTCCAGCGTCTTGTAAGCCATCACCATTTAAATCACCAGAAGTAGTCCCATGAAAAAAGCCTCTAGTATTATCTTCATTCACTCTTCGCCAATCTAGATCACCATTTTGTAAAATTTCTGCAGTCCAAATGTCACCACCCCACTTAGTATGATCATCGCCAAGTTCACTGCCATCTCCGACAGTAATAAAATTATCAAGGACTTTAAAATTGCGAGGTACCCAAAACTCAGATTCATAATAAACTTTATGAAATCCCCATTTATTATCTACTTTCTTTAATACGATACTAGGTGCAGGCGCAACTTCATCAATGCTATTATAATTGTCTTCGCCATAAATGGTACCAAAAAACAGAAAAAAATTATCTCCAGCAAGCGATGAGTAATGAGTGTAACCTGTGGGATCAGATATTGTCGATTCAATGTATCTTTTATCAGGTATATTTGGAGCACTAATTACCGTCTCGTTACCATATACTACTATTCGGTCTTCTTCTAAATTTTCAACATCTGGATTTGGTAAATCTTCCGAGCATGAGGCGGCGTTTAGGATTACCAAGAGCGTAAATATTTTAAAATTCTTCATCTTATCAGCGTAATAAAAACCTTAAATATCAATTTATATATTTTTTTAATAACATTCTTATTTCTTAAGTAGTGTAAGTGGATTTGAGAATTTATCAAACTCAACTTACAGGATAGTTAAGTAATGGTTAGAAGAGGGATCAATACCTACTTGTCCTTTGTGCATTGAAAAAATTGACTTGGGCTTGTTGACCCACCCACTTCAACTTCTGAAAAGTCAAAGTACATTGCAGAACCATCCGATTTCATTCTCAAAGAATAATTAAATCCTTCGTTTTTATGATCAGAATCCCATTCCCAATGCCTCTCTAATCCTTTTCGAACATAATATCCAGTCTCAGCAGAATTTTCACCTTCAAGAAGAATAAAGCCCATTCTAAAATCGCTTCCATCTTGAGCCATGCCTTTAATATCATAATAGCCTATTTCCAATAATATGTCATCGTCATAGGAATTAGCCTTGCAGGCCCAGGAAGTGAAATTTTCTAAGCTTTTAACTTTAACGGGTGTATTTCCTAAGGTAATTGTTCTTGATTGGTTTTTTTTAATTAACCTAAGGATGCTTTCAAGCATTTTTTGTAATGCACACTTAATTTTAGTCTCAGATCCACTTCTTTTTCTTGAAGTAATAGAGCATGCCTAGTGCCACAGTGACCATTACTCCCCAAAATACGGGATAGGCATAGCGGTATTCTAACTCGGGTAAGTATTTAAAATTGGTGCCATAAATGCCCGCAATGAAAGTCAGTGGAATAAAGACCACCGAGAAAATGGTGAGTACCTTCATCACGTCATTCAACCTGTTCGAAACACTGGTCTGGTAAATGTTCAACAGGTCCGAAAGGATGTCACTGTAGGTCTCAATGGATTCGGCAGCAAGATTGACCAGTCCTCCCAGGTCCTTTAAAAAGGGAATGGTCTTTTTTTGGATAATAACAGAGTCAGATTTACCAAAAAGTAGGCTTGCCTCCCGCACTGGTCGGATTACTTTTCGCAGGTAACTCATCTCTCTTTTATAATTGGTAATTTTTTCTAACACATCCTCAGAGGATTTAGACAGGATCTCAGACTCCAGGCTTTCAATTTTATCACCCATGCGCTCAATGATATTGATGTAATTATTGACAACGGTGTCAAGCAGGACATAGGCCAAGTAATCGACTCCCCTCAGTCTAATTTTGGCACCTTCCTTTCGCAGTCTTTCTCTAATTGGATTAAACACATCCCCTTGCTCTTCTTGAAAAGTAAGCAGGTAGTTTTTACCCACTACCAGGCTCAATTGCTCCGCATGCACATGGTCATTTGCAGTTTCGTAACGCAGCATCTTTACCGCAACAAAAAAGTAATCATCATAATCTATAAAAGTGGGGCGTTGCCCTGTGTTCAGTACATCTTCAATCAGCAGGTTATGGAGCCCAAATTGCTCGCCCATCTTTTGAATCAGGGCGGTGTCATGCAATCCATAGACATTGATCCAGGAATGCGTTGTACTGGCTTCTAAGCCCTCTAGTGGCTTGCTGTCCTGATAGTGGGCTTCCTTGAGCTCCAGGTTCGTATAGTCCATTAAATGGATGGCTGTGTGCTCCTCTTTTTTATCTCCTACAAATACTGCGGTGCCGGGAGCCAAGCCTATTTTCTTTGTTCTGTCCTCTAAAAATCTTGCCATGAAAAATTACTTAAGCGCTTATATTAATCAAGATAGAGGTTTTACTGAATATTTTTGATATTTCTTTGCAAACGGCATTAGGGGGATTAGCCCTCTGAATGGGGTAAAATTCCGTATTGGTAACAAATGTTACTTTCATTCTCCATTTAATTGAATTTCTTTGCAAGAAAAAAGATGTTTAATATTTTCAAAAAGAAACCGATGAATTACCAAGACATAGACGCTGTTACCTTTGAGGAAATGATGCAAAAGAACGACCATGTAGTTTTAGATGTGAGGTCGCCACAAGAATATGGGGAAGGAAAAATCGAGCCACATAGGCTGATTAATTTTTTTGAATCGGATTTCAAATCTAAGGTTGAACAGCTTGACAAGGACAAAACCTATTTGGTGTATTGCCGGTCAGGCAACAGAAGTGGGCAGGCTTGTGGCTTGATGGGCCAGATGGGTTTCAACAACCTTTACAACCTTAAAGGTGGTATTGGTGCATGGAACGCAAAGGGCTAATTCAATGATCAACGCTTCAAAATTTTTAAGCAAACAGAATTTTTGGTTTGTGATTGTACTCTGCCTGTCTTTGGGCCTTGCCCCATTTTCTCCTGAACCTCATGTTTGGGGAAAAATCAAATGGCTAATGGGCGGTGGGGTAGGCATGCAGTCCATGGACTATTTTGATTTGCTATTCCACGGATTTCCTTGGTTCTTTTTACTCGTTCTAATCGGGATCAAAATTGGCGCCAAGAAAGCGGCCAAAACGGAGTCTTAAAGGCCTTAAAATCGATACTCGGGATTGATTCATTTGAATTGACTAAATTCCGTGTAAATTTATTTTATGGATTACATCATAGGCTTTGCAATTCTTATCATCCTGATGATCATTATCGCCACTTTCATGAAGAAGAAATATAATACCGATGCCAAAGAAGCACCAAAAGGTGAAATGGGTGATGGTGACGGCCACGGAATGGGAGACGGTGATGGAGACGGAGACGGTGGTGGTCACTAGCAACTGAAACAGTCACAATATTAACTTTGCTTCCCGCTATATTACCCTTTTTGATAAATGGCGTCTTATCAACATGAAATTTACTTAGATTAGGAAACACATTTTTCCTGATTTATGAGACCATTATTAAAGCATAGCTTAATCCTACTCTTCTTCCTGACTGCCACGATTGCCTTTGCACAGGACAAACACCATTACCAGACTGATTTTTCAAAGGCCGAATTTTCTAAACGATGGGCAACCATTTATGAGAAAATTGGAAACAATGCCATTGCCCTTATTCAAAGTGCGCAAGGAGTGGATGGCTTTAATGTCTTTAGACAGACCAACACCTTCTACTACCTAAGTGGTCTTGAAATTCCACATTCTTACCTATTACTGAATGGGAAAAACAAAACAATCACGCTGTACCTGCCGCACCGAGACGAAGGCAGGGAACGTTCCGAAGGAAAAATTCTATCAGTAGAGGATGCTGAATTAATTAAGGAATTAACAGGCATTGACCAGGTGAAAGGCGTAGAGTATTTATCTAACAACTTAGTGGGAACAGGCTTGATCAAACCTCCAGGGCCAAAACTCTATACCCCTTTGGCACCAGCCGAGAAAGGCACAGACAGCCGAGACATGCTTTTGCATGGTCAGGCAAGGGTTTCCTCTGATCCTTGGGATGGCAGGATGTCCAAAGAGGCCAATTTCAAGTCGTTGCTCAACCAGAGGGCACCACAATTTGAAATCCATGACTTGTCTCCCATTCTGGATGCCATGCGCTTGATCAAATCAGAAGAAGAAATAGCGGTCATTCGAAAAGCGACTCAGATTGCAGGCTTGGCGATCATTGAAGCCATGCGTTCCACTGACCCTGGCGTTTATGAGTACCAATTGGATGCCGCAGCGAAGTTCATTTATTACATGCATGATGTAAAGCGGGATGGTTATGCCTCCATCATCGGTGGTGGCACCAACGCTTTTATGGGTCATTATTTTCACAAAACGGACCAGCTGGTGGATGGTGATTTAGTGCTTATGGATTATGCCCCAGACTACCATTATTACACGAGTGATGTTACGCGCATGTGGCCTGTGAATGGGAAATATGATGAAGCTCAAACACAGTTGACAGAATACATTTTGGCCTATAAGGACGCCCTGTTCAAATATGTAAAGCCAGGAGTTACTTCAAACGAAGTGCTTGCCGCTGCGGCAAAAGACATGGAGCAATACTTGGTTGGGAAAACCTTCAAGAATCCTGACCACTTACAAGCGGTCCAAGATGGTATTAAGTTCAGGGGTCATTTCCAGCATCCAGTAGGGATGGCGGTACATGATGTCGGACGTGTCCACGGGTTGCCACTAGAGCCCGGAATGGTTTTCACCATTGATCCGATGATCTGGATCCGACCAGAAAAACTGTACATCCGCATCGAAGAGGTGGCTTTGGTTACTGAAGATGGCGTTGAGAACCTAAGTGCTTTTGTACCCTCCACGATTAAGGACATTGAAAAAGTAATGAAGGAAAAAGGACTGATCGAATTTCGTCCTGCTACAAAACTCCCGCTGAAAAAATAATGAGAATGAAAAAATCAAAAATACTCGTCTTAGCCTTGTTGCTTTTTGCATTTCAAAATGTAGGAACAGCATTGACGGATCCTTATCCTAAGAATCCGAAAATTGATGCCCTCAATTACATCTTTGAAATCACACTCTCTGATGAAACAGACGTCATCAAAATGAACGCCACTATTGATGTGCGCTTTTTGGATGATGGTGTTAAAGAACTCAGGCTGGACCTCATTAAAAAATCTGCCGCATTGGAGGGCAAGGGCATGACGGTTTCTGCCGTTAATTCCAATGGCGAAGCGGTTGCTTTCAGGCATGAAAACGATGCGGTATTCATTGTCTTACCTGCTCCTTCCAAAAAGAACCAGCGGAATCAATTCACAATTTCTTACAGTGGAATTCCAGCTACGGGATTAAAAATAGCCCCCAATAAACATGGCGACCGTACTTTCTTCAGCGATAACTGGCCCAACAGGGGCCGCAATTGGTTATCGACCATTGATCACCCGTCCGACAAGTCAAAGTGCGAATTTATAGTGACGGCTCCCGATCATTACCAAGTAGTTTCTAATGGTTTAAAAATGGAAGAAACTGTTCTGGGCGATGGCAACCGACTTACACATTGGAGACAAGGGGTGCCAATTGCCTCATGGCTGTATGTACTTGGTGTTGCAGAATTTGCAGTACAGCAGGTAGATGATTTTGACGGAAAGGCCATCAAGACATGGGTATACAGACAAGACCGAGATGCAGGCTTTTATGATTTTGCGGAACCTACTAAAAAGGTGCTTGCCTACTACAGTGATTACATAGGTCCTTTCTCTTATGAGCGATTGGCCAATATTCAGTCGAACAGTGTTGGAGGAGGAATGGAAGCTGCCTCTGCCATTTTATATGGAGATAACTCCGTAACCGGAACACGCAGTATCCGATGGAGAAACGTGGTCATTCATGAAATTGCCCACCAGTGGTTTGGCAATGCTGTTACCGAATACGACTGGGATGATGTCTGGTTAAGTGAAGGTTTTGCCACTTACTTTACCCAATTATTTATCGAACATGAATACGGCCGTGATGAGTTTATTTCAGGCATGAAATCCAGTAAAAAACGAATCGATGATTTCGCGGTTAAAAATCCTGACTACACGATTGTGCATGATAACCTGGCCGATGTGAAGGATGTGGTCACAGGACAGATTTACCAAAAGGGAAGTTGGACACTGCACATGCTCAGGGGCAAGATTGGTACGGACAACTTTTGGAAAGGAATCAAAACTTATTACGCTGAGTTTCAAAATGCCAATGCTACTACTGCGGATTTTATCCGACACATGGAAGAGGCATCTGGTCAAGGTTTGGAGCAGTTTTTTAACCAATGGTTACACACTGGTGCTACCCTACAATATTCAGGCAACTGGAGCTACAATAAAAAGACCAGCAGTGTGGAAATCAAGATTGATCAGAGTAGCACCAACAATCAACTCTTTGAAATGCCCTTGCAAATTGGGATAGCCATGGAAGGCAAGCCGTCTCAGATTGAGACAGTGCAGGTGAACAAAAAGACCAACACTTATTCGATAAAGGTGGCTGAAGCCCCGAAGGCCGTTGTTCTTGATCCTAATACTTGGGTATTGGTAGACATTGATTTTAAGAAGAAGTAAATAAAGCGGCTAACAAAAAAAGGCCAACGCTAAGCGTTGGCCTTTTTTTTATACTTGATTTTATTTTTAACCGTTCATTGAGATCAAGAATTCCTCGTTGTTCTGAGTTCCTTTCATTTTCTGAAGGAGTAATTCCATAGACTCACTAGCATTCATATCTGACATGAACTTTCTCAAGATCCAGATACGCTGCAATTCTTCTTTGCTCATCAATAGGTCTTCTCTTCTTGTACCAGAAGCAACAACATCGATCGCAGGATAAACACGCTTGTTAGCAAGTTTTCTATCCAGTACAAGTTCCATGTTACCCGTTCCTTTGAATTCTTCAAAGATCACTTCGTCCATTTTAGAACCTGTTTCAATTAATGCAGTAGCAATGATTGAAAGCGAACCGCCATTCTCAATATTTCTTGCTGCTCCAAAGAACCTCTTTGGCTTGTGCAAAGCATTGGCATCCACACCACCCGAAAGAATTTTTCCTGAAGAAGGAATCACTGTGTTATAAGCTCTTGCTAAACGTGTGATTGAATCTAAAAGAATAACCACATCATGACCACATTCTGTCATTCGCTTGGCTTTCTCTAATACAATATTAGACACCTTCACGTGACGGTCTGCTTGCTCATCAAAAGTAGACGATATCACTTCCGCTTTTACGCTTCTAGCCATGTCTGTTACTTCTTCTGGTCTTTCATCGATCAATAAAATGATCAAATAGATTTCAGGATGGTTTTCAGCGATTGCATTGGCAATCTCCTTCAATAACACTGTTTTACCTGTCTTAGGCTGTGCTACGATCATTCCTCTTTGTCCTTTTCCTATTGGAGCGAACATGTCCATCACACGAGTTGAATACCTTGATGGCTTCGAGCTCAGTTTGATTTGTTCTTCTGGGAAAAGCGGCGTTAAATACTCAAAAGGAATTCTATCACGAATTTCTTCTGTTGTTTTTCCATTTACAGACTCAACCCTAAGCAAGGCGAAATATTTCTCTCCCTCTTTAGGTGGTCTGATCTGACCTAAAACAGTATCACCTGTCTTAAGACCAAATAATTTTATTTGAGAAGGCGAAACATAGATATCATCTGGGCTAGCCAAATAGTTATAGTCTGAAGACCTCAAGAAACCATAGCCATCTTGCATCATCTCCAAAACTCCTTCACTTACCACTAAGCCATCAAAATCTTTGATGTCCTGGTTGAATTGAGTTTTTGGTCTTCTATCTTTTCTTTCTTCTCCTTTTCTATCCTCACGCTTACGTGGCTTATTGTCTGCGGCTTTCTCTTCAGTCGCAGCTGCTGCTTCTTTAGGAGCATCATTGCTCCGCGTTTCCTTTTCAGTCGTAGCCTCAACAGGTTCACTGCTTTTCTCTACGTTTTCTCTTTTCGGTCTTGGCCTAGGTCTTGGTCTAGGTCTAGGCTTTGGCTTTGGAGCAGCTTGCGCTTCGTCAGTATTTTCAGCATTATCAGTAGATACTTTTTCTGTTTTTGCTTCTTCTGAAACCTTTTTCTTTGGTAGTTCACTTTCAGGCATAATGGCCTGTTGATCTAGGATCTTGTAAATTAAATCCTGCTTTGCTAATTTCTTGTAATTTTTTACTCCTAAGGAGTCGGCTAGCTCTTTCAATTCAGAAAGTAGCCTCACCTTTAATTCGTCAATAGTATACATGTGTAAATTATAAATTGGGGAATCCCGTTATTTAGATGGAATTGCTAATAAAATGTGTGTTAATTGTTATTTTTTACTTGGAGATGAACCTATAAAAATTCTGTTGTTCATCTTAGGACAGTGCAATAGTATGCTTTACCTTTTAACTTATCAAGCATTTAAACGCAAATTTGTCATTTTGGGTTATCTCAAGCTGCAAATCGCGTGATATTCGCCATTAATTGATTTAATTTGTGGCTCAAATTGAAAAACCAACATGCTTCAGGTCAGTTATATCATAGAAAATAAGGAAAAAGTCATCGAGGGCCTTAAAAAGAGGAATTTTGCCAATATCGCAGAAACCTTGGACGAAGTGATCGCCCTGGATACTAAACGTAAAGCGACTCAAACCACGCTTGATAAAAACTTGGCTGAAGCCAATTCAATTAGCAAGGAAATTGGTGCCTTGATGAAAGCCGGAAAGCGGGATGAGGCTGATGTAATCAAAGCAAGAACAGCTGAGCTCAAAGCTGCTAACAAAAACTTATCTGATGTGCTTGAAGAGACAAAGCAGGCACTTATCAAGTCACTTTATAATATTCCCAATATCCCAGTAGCGGCTGTCCCTTTTGGAAATTCAGATGAGGACAATGTAGAAATTCACCGCCATGGTGACCTTCCTGAACTATATGACGGTGCGGTACCGCATTGGGATTTAATCAAAAAGTATGACATCATAGATTTTGATCTTGGAATCAAAATTACCGGTGCTGGTTTTCCAGTCTACAAAGGTAAAGGAGCAAGATTACAGCGGGCTCTCATCAATTTCTTTTTGGATGAGGCAACAAAGGTGGGATACAATGAGGTACAGCCACCAATAGTAGTGAATGAGGCCTCTGGCTATGGTACAGGACAACTTCCTGACAAAGAAGGCCAGATGTACCACATTGGTAATGAGAACCTTTATTTGATCCCTACGGCAGAAGTACCATTGACCAACCTTTACAGAGATGTAATTGTCAATGAAAACGATTTGCCCATCAAACATGTAGGCTTCACCCCTTGCTTCAGAAGAGAAGCGGGAAGTTGGGGAGCACATGTTCGAGGTTTGAACAGGCTACATCAATTCGATAAAGTAGAGATCATCCAAATAAGAAAGCCAGAAGAATCTTATGCTGCGCTTGACGACATGTGTAACCATGTAGCAGGACTTCTTGAAAAATTAGAGCTGCCATACAGAAAATTAAGACTTTGTGGCGGCGACATAGGCTTCACATCAGCCTTGACTTTTGATTTTGAGGTATACTCCGCTGCACAAGAAAAATGGCTTGAAGTGAGTTCTGTTAGTAATTTTGAAACCTACCAGGCCAACAGGCTCAAATTGAGGTCTAAGGGAAGCGATAAAAAAACCCAATTGCTTCATACATTAAATGGTAGTGCATTGGCATTGCCGAGAATCTTGGCTTCGATATTGGAAAACAACCAAGATGCAACAGGAATTAAAATCCCAGAAGTTTTAGTTCAATATACTGGATTCGAAAGGATATGATTCAAGTCAGAAGAGGTATTAAGGCAGATTTAACGGCAGTTTTAGGGCTCATTCAGGAGTTAGCAGATTATGAAAATGCCTCTGATGAAGTTCAAAATTCTGTAGAGAGAATGGAGCAAGATGGTTTTGGGCCTGCACCCATTTTTAAATTCTTTGTTGCTGAAAACGATGGTAAAATTGTTGGTACCGCCATTTATTACAACCGCTATTCTACCTGGAAAGGCCGTTGCCTCTACCTAGAAGACCTTGTGGTAAGCGAATCACAAAGAGGTCAGGGCATTGGGAAATTACTTTTTGATGCGATTGCTAAAGAAGCGAAGACGACCGAATGCAAAGTACTGACTTGGCAAGTTTTAGATTGGAACGAGCCCGCTATACGATTTTACAAACGGCTCAATGCTGATTTAGACCCTGAATGGATCAATTGCAAATTGACAGACGAACAAATTCAGAATTACTAAACTGATTCGAGCATCGTTCTAAAGGTCACGAACTTATTGGCGAACTTAGTCTGGTGCTCCAGCTGGAGTTTATCCGCAAAATTTTCTTGGTACACCTGAATATTTTCTTTGGATTTGGCAAAATATTGGATTGAAAAGGAGCTAGAATTTGGTTCTTCATGACTCAATACTTTGAAGAATTTATGGTCTACGAATTGTCCAGTGGCAATGACATCCGGAATATGAACTTCAATCATCCACTTTTTCCATTCCTCTTCAATACTATTATCAATTCCGACTGTAACGTTGTATAAAATCATTCCACCACTTTTTAAATCTGAAACAAATTAGGAAAGATTTTTCGAATAATTATTCAATTATTCCAAACAAGGCATTTACCGCTTCTCAAATGCCAAAGTTTTAAAAGCATTAAATTCTTATATTCGCGACTTATTCAAAATCTAACCTTAAATGAAAAAGATACTCTCGCTAGCCTTAGTGGCTACACTGGCCTTAGCAATGACATTAGGATGTTCAGAATCTGGTGTTATTCCAATGGCAGAAATGGAAACACCTCAAGATAGTTTAAGCTATGCTTATGGTGTCCAACTTGCTGAAATGTTGAAACAACAAAACCAGAATCTAGATCCAGATGTTGTCGCGGCTGCAGTTAAAGAAGCATTAGAAGAAAATGCACAGCTTTCTATGGAGCAATGTCAGGAAATTGTTATGGATTCACGTCAAAAAGCATCAAGTGATGCTGAAAGACTTGGCCAAGAATTTCTAATAGCCAACGCCTCTAAATCAGGTGTTCAAACTACTGCTACTGGTTTACAATACAAAATAATCACTGAAGGAAGCGGTCCTTCTCCTACAGAATCAAGTACGGTAACAATACA
>Ga0209600_1002289_pt1 | contig 11292 bp, 11 predicted proteins | sample COGITO_mtgs_1104_FD_185518 | JGI IMG/M metagenome (GOLD analysis project Ga0209600, IMG submission 185518) | Pelagic marine microbial communities from North Sea - COGITO_mtgs_110421 (SPAdes) (version 2) | ecosystem: Environmental > Aquatic > Marine > Epipelagic ... | reverse complement strand
CTATTGGCGAAGCCTCCGACAGCCCTCGACTGAATGGTTGATGAGCCGATTTCTTCATAGGAGACCTGCCGAAAGGTTTCTCCAAAGCCCTCAATGGTCTTATCAAATAGCGGGATAAGCGCCTCGGGCGTCGAGTCTCTCCCTGAAAATCCCGTACCACCAGTAGCCAGTATCACATCGACGCTAGCATCGGCAATCCACCCTGACACAACAGCTCGAATGGCATAGACATCGTCTTTAACCAACTGTCGAGCTGCTAGGTAATGGCCTGCATCAGCGACCGCATTCACCAAGTAATCACCTGACGTATCGTTATCTTCAGTGCGTGTATCGCTAATGGTCAGCACTGCCACCGCTAACGCCGTACCTTCATCGCTGATCACTTTGATTCCTCCTTGCAATACAAGTCTATATAGCGATTGACTGCTCGCTCCACAAAGTCACGCCAAGGCCTTCGCTGAATACCATACTGATGTCGAATAGCTTCGCAATCGAGAGAGTGATTGACCTGTAGGTCCCTGGAGTCAGGATCCTCTCTGAGCAGATTTGTCACCTCATTGAAGGGCTCATGTTGGCTGGCATGTGCTACCGCTGCCTCGCAAAAGCTAAACCAGCCGGTATCGCCAGCGCTGCCATAATGATAAATGCCTCTATCAGGTGCGCCGACGCTGAGCTGATCGACAATACCCGCAATGACCCGCGCCACCTCTGCTGTATGCACCGGACAATCGCGAATAGTGTCGGTGGCATGCACAACTCTACCCTCCCTAAGACGGTCCAATAATTGCTTAAAACGTCCGGGGCCGCGCCCTGAAAATAACCAACCTAAGCGGACGATAATAGTGGGTTCCACAAGCTCTTGGAGCAAACGCTCCGCCTGAGCCATTAACACACCGACACCGGTCTCCGCGTCAATTTTATCCGTTTCTTTGTAAGGGCGAGTCATGGCACCTGAAAAGACCTGCGAACTTGATAAAAAGATATACCGAGCATCACTTTTAGCCGTCAAATGTCCCAGCCACTCGGTGCGCTCCACATCGGGGTGCCCTAGCGGGTTATAACTACTTATTTGACTGGCCATGCGCGCATCGATAACAATATCTGGCGCCGCCTTTTTAAAGACTTTTTTCGCCTGTCGCTCACGCCGCCAGCGAGTGTCATCGAGGGATAACAGCAGCAATTCGTGCCGTTTAAGGGGTGGGATGAATGCTCGCAGCGAATACCCCACAGGCGTATCCGACCCCAGCAACAAAATGCGCAATGTCTAATGACCTCCCTGCCATCGTTATCGTTAAAAGGGGATGTCGTCATCCATCGGGTCAATCGCGCCACCGCTTTGTGCAAAGCCACCTTGTGGTGCTGCAGGCTCCTGATTGAAGCCCCCGCCGCCGCCATAATTCTCTTGTCCCTGCGAGGGCGCACTAGAGTAGGAACCGCCCTCCCCACCACTACCACCACCGCGGCTATCCAACATTTGCATCTCATTGGCAACGACTTCGGTGCTGTAGCGATCCTGACCGGATTGCTTATCTTGCCACTTACGCGTACGCAGGCTTCCCTCGACATAGACTTTAGAGCCTTTGCGCAAATATTCAGCGGCAATTTCCGCTAGCCGGTTAAAGAATACAATTCGATGCCACTCGGTCCGCTCCTGGGGCTGACCGGTACTCTTATCTTTCCATGTTTCTGAGGTGGCAATGCTTATGTTAGTCACCGCACCCCCCGAGGGCAGCATACGATGCTCCGGATCATTGCCCAAATTTCCTACGAGGATGACCTTGTTAATACCTCGAGATGCCATAATTTTCTCCACATTTGTCTATCGAGCGACAAGCCCGATTACCGTATCGACTCAACGTCGACTATAGCAATCCAACGCGCTATAGGCGACTACCTACACCGTTATTCATCGCCAATGGCTACCGATGATACCGCCAGACGCAATTTGAAGACTACAGGCAACCAAATAACCAAAACAATAAAGACCGCATAACTCACGGCATTAGCCCCACCGACGCCCATAACATAGCCGCCCAAGACGCCACCAACAAAAATACCCAAAAATTGACTCGTCGAGAAAATACCCGCCGCAGCGCCTCGAGATTGACTAGGCGCAAGCCGCGTTAATAGCGCTGGCAGGATGGCCTCAAGGGCATTCACTCCGACAAATAGCAACAGCATACCCACGCCCATCAATAGCAATGTCGGCGCGTTCAGCGCGACGAGAGCACCACCGACCATTGAGCTTATAGCTAGGGCAACCACCCCGCGTGGATCACCGTCTGCCCGCCCTCGACGCATCATCATCAACGCTGGAGGCAGGGATAATATGACAGCAGCGAAATAGAATGCCCAGTGTTGATTGGCAGGCAACCCCGCTTCATCGGCGAGCAATGTAGGCACCACGAGAAACGCGGCCATTAATAAGGCGTGTAACAAAAAAATACTAAGGTATAACGCTGGCAGCCCACCCCCAAAAATAGTCTCTACTTCGAATTCTCCCCGCTCTGGACTGCCTGGATGAGGCGAATGGTCGGGCAATACAAAACCAACAATCAATAAACCGACCACGCCTAGACACGCAGTCACTGAGAATACCAGTGATAAGCCTCCAACAGCCGCCAATGCGGGTCCGATCACCAGCGCAATGACAAAAGACAGGCCGACACTAGCGCCTATAATGGCCATGGTCTTAGTGCGCTGGCTGTCCCGGGTGTAATCTGCAGCCATGGCCGTCAGCGCTGCAGCAATAGCGCCACAGCCCTGCAGGAACCGCCCGATAATAATGTCATCTATGTCCTCAGCAATGGCCGCCACCACACTGCCGGTAATGAACATGACTAAACCACCTAGCACAACTGGCCGTCGCCCAATTCGATCAGAGAGCCAACCTAAAGGTAGTTGCAATAGGGCTTGGGTGAGGCCATAGGCACCCAGAGCAATGCCTAATAACTGCGGCGTAGCGCCAGGCAAATCTGACGCGTAAACACTCAGTAGTGGCAAGACCATAAAAAGACCGAGCATACGAAAAACATACAAACTGGCAAGGGAGAACACCGCATGCCGCTCGCTTTTAGTGTAGGGTTCTTTGCTTATCACACGCCACAGCTTAACGAAAAACAAGAGTCTAGCATGTCAGGTGTCCGACTCATGGGATGAAATCAGTCGTTTTAGAGCTGAGTTGCGTATACTAGGCTGTTTACTCTCATTCCCAAGGCAGTCACTTTTTATGGACACGATTCAAGTCCGCGGCGCGCGCACCCACAACCTTAAAAATATAGATCTCGATATCCCCAGAGATAAGCTGGTGGTGATCACAGGTCTATCGGGCTCCGGGAAGTCTTCCCTCGCTTTCGATACCCTCTACGCTGAAGGGCAGCGGCGCTATGTTGAATCTTTGTCGACCTATGCTCGGCAATTTTTGTCCATGATGGAAAAACCCGATATCGACCACATAGAGGGATTGTCGCCGGCTATCTCCATCGAGCAGAAATCAACGTCTCATAATCCGCGCTCAACGGTCGGGACGATTACTGAAATTTATGATTATCTGCGCTTACTCTTTGCCCGTGTGGGAGACCCTCGCTGTCCTACCCACGGTGCCACCCTGCGGGCCCAAACAGTTAGCCAGATGGTCGATGCAGTGCTCGCCATGCCCGAAGGAGAAAAGCTAATGTTGCTTGCTCCGGTGGTCAGAGATCGTAAGGGTGAGCATTTGCATATTTTCGAACAAATGCGCGCCGCTGGTTTTATCCGCGTGCGCGTTGATGGCATTCTTGTCGATCTAGATGACGTGCCCGAGCTCGACAAAAAGCGCAAACACCGTGTTGATGTAGTAGTGGACAGATTCAAAGTCCGCGACGATCTAGGGTTACGGCTGGCTGAATCTTTTGAAACCGCACTTGAATTAACCGATGGACTGGCCTGTGTCGCATCCATGGACGGGAACGGCGAGGAACAGCTTTTTTCTGCCCGGTACGCCTGTCCGCAATGTGGCCATGCCATCGACGAATTAGAACCGCGCCTGTTTTCCTTTAACAACCCAGCCGGCGCGTGTCCTAGCTGTGATGGTCTTGGCGTCACCCAATATTTCGATGCCAAGCGCGTAGTTCTCCATCCAGATGCAAGCCTAGCAGGGGGTGCTATTCGCGGTTGGGACCGGCGCAATGTGTACTACTTTCATTTATTGACATCGCTCGCAGATCATTACGGCTTCGACATTGATCAACCCTTCGAAACCCTAGATAAAACGCACCGGGATGTTATTTTGCAGGGTAGCCAGGGGCAAGAAATCGAATTTTCCTACGTCAATGATCGTGGCTCGGTGTTCAAGCGGCGCCATGCTTTTGAAGGGGTTCTGCCCAATATGGAGCGCCGCTATAAAGACACCGATTCCCAATCGGTGCGCGAAGAGCTGTCAAAATACGTGTCAAGCGCCGCCTGCCCTAGCTGTGGCGGTGCTCGCCTATGCGAGGATGCGCGCAGTGTGTTTGTCGATGAGCGTACCCTTCCAAGCATTACCCAACTGCCGGTGGGTGAAGCTTTCGACTACTTTGAAGCACTGCAACTGGACGGCAGAAAGGGAGCCATTGCTGACAAGATTCTCAAAGAATTGCGCGCGCGCTATCAGTTCTTGGTCGATGTTGGACTTAACTATCTCACCCTCGATCGCAGCGCAGAAACGTTATCGGGTGGCGAAGCGCAGCGGATCCGTCTGGCCTCCCAAATTGGTGCTGGACTAGTGGGCGTAATGTATATCCTCGACGAGCCCTCTATTGGCCTTCATCAACGCGATAACGAACGTCTACTGCGTACCCTCACTCATCTACGGGATATCGGCAATACCGTACTCGTCGTTGAACACGATGAAGAGGCCATACGCAGCGCAGACCATATCATTGATATTGGCCCCGGGGCGGGAGTCCATGGTGGGAGGATTGTTGCCCAGGGCGACTATAACGCTATTATTACTAGTGAAGAATCGCTGACAGGCGCCTATCTCTCTGGTAAACGCAGTATTCCAATCCCTAAAAAGCGTCAGAAGTCCGACCCAAACCGCCAATTGATGATAAAAGGCGCCACCGGCAATAATCTCAAAAGCGTCAATTTAGCGCTACCGATAGGCTGTTTGACTTGTATTACTGGGGTGTCAGGGTCGGGAAAGTCCACGTTGATTAACGGTACCCTATATCCTGTTGCGGCCACGGTGCTCAATGGTGCAACCACCCTTAACCCGGGTCATCACGATGCGGTTATAGGCCTCGAGAAATTCGATAAATGTATCGATATTGACCAGACGCCCATAGGACGTACGCCGCGATCGAATCCAGCGACCTACACCGGCATCTTCACCCCGATTCGTGAGCTGTTCGCCGGTACCCAAGAAGCGCGGTCAAGAGGATACAAGCCTGGTCGATTCAGCTTCAATGTCCGTGGTGGACGCTGCGAGGCTTGCCAAGGTGATGGCGTGACAAAAGTGGAAATGCACTTCCTGCCCGACGTTTATGTCCCTTGCGACATTTGCAAGGGTAAGCGCTACAACAGAGAGACGCTGGAGATTCGCTACAAAGGTAAAAACATCGCCGAGATTCTCGATATGACCGTCGAAGACTCCCTGACCTTCTTTGAGGCAGTGCCATCCATTTTCCGTAAGCTGCAAACCCTAATGGATGTTGGCTTGACGTATATTCACCTTGGACAAGCTGCCACCACCTTGTCCGGTGGCGAGGCTCAACGGGTTAAGCTATCCAAGGAGCTCTCTAAACGCGATACCGGCAACACACTGTACATTCTCGATGAGCCTACCACTGGCTTACACTTTGAAGATATTCGGCAGCTCCTAGAGGTTCTCCATCGTCTACGAGACGGTGGTAACACGGTTGTTATTATCGAGCACAATCTTGATGTCATAAAAACAGCAGACTGGCTCGTTGATTTGGGGCCAGAGGGTGGGTCTGGAGGCGGTGAAATCATCGCGACAGGGACACCAGAGCAAGTGTCGGTCAATCCACACTCCCATACCGGACGCTTTCTCAAGCCCTTACTTGACAAGAGCACCGCGTAGTTATGAGCGCTAGGCACCTAAAGAAGCCGCTTGGTCATACCCATGGGCTCAGGAAAATACTGGGCACCGCCTTTCATGCAGGCAAAAAAAATGAGCGGCAAGCGCTCACTTCTTAAAGCGTCAATCGAATTCAGAGGGCGACGATATTCTCTGCCTGAGGACCTTTTTGCCCTTGGGTAATGCGGAATTCAACCTTTTGACCGTCAGTTAAGGTTTTAAAACCATCGCCGACGATAGCACTGAAGTGTGCAAACACGTCAGGGCCATTTTCTTGCTCAATAAAACCAAAACCTTTTGACTCATTGAACCACTTAACCGTACCAGTAACTGTAGACATATTAGAATTTCCTAAAGAAAAAAAGATGACCCACTAGGGGATTGGGTGTGCGAGAAAGGTAGGTCTATCTTAAAAACTTCAGGATGTAGTATTACTAAGAAGACGACGAAACAGAAAATCTAAAGGAGAAATACATTTCAAGCTCACGTGACGATACAGCGTTTAGGCATGAAAAGCGACACATTCAAACTGTGAATACCTCGCAAAACGTCTCACCCTAGACTGTCTCACGCATAGGCCGAGAAAGCGGATATCTATGCCTTTTGCATGCACAGCGAGTTGAATTTCAGTGCAAACAGTACACGTTTGTTGGATGTTTGACGCTTACCGACCCCACGAATGAGCAGGTCGTTTAGACAAGCACCCGCAGTCGAGCTTGCTCAGCTAGTCCCAGGACTGTTTGCTCAGTCCTCGCTGTCGACATTATCAACGCCCTCGTCAACAACCTCGGACTCAGGTCGGTCGACCAGCTCGACATAAGCCATAGGGGCCTTATCTCCGGTTCGGTAACCACATTTGAGAATGCGGATGTAGCCTCCAGGTCGTTCTTGATAACGCGGGCCTAGTTCATCAAATAATTTGCCTACCGCCTCTTTACTCCGAGTGCGATCAAACGCTAAGCGACGATTAGCCACGCTGTCTTTTTTGGCTAACGTAATAAGCGGCTCAGCGTAGCCACGAAGCTCCTTAGCCTTGGGCAACGTCGTTTTAATAAGCTCATGCTCTACCAGCGACACAGCCATGTTACGAAACATAGCTTTTCGGTGGGAGCTGTTGCGGTTGAGTTGGCGACCGCTATGGCGATGACGCATTGTCGTATTTCCTCAATAAGGCTGGCTTGATCGCAGGCCTGTAATTCTTGTTAATTAAGCGCCTAAAAGACGCTCGTCATTCTTGAGACTGGCAGGCGGCCAATTCTCAAGACGCATCCCTAAAGACAATCCCCGCGATGCAAGAACGTCTTTAATTTCTGTCAACGACTTCTTACCCAAGTTTGGCGTCTTAAGAAGTTCTACCTCAGTGCGCTGAACTAAATCACCAATGTAATAAATATTCTCCGCCTTCAGGCAGTTTGCTGAACGGACCGTTAACTCAAGGTCATCAACTGGGCGGAGAAGAATGGGATCAACCTCATCCTCAGCTTCCTGTGCCGCCGCTTGGGTCTCGCCCTCAAGATCCACGAACACCGACAGCTGCTGCTGCAGAATGGTTGCTGCACGCCGGATGGCTTCCTCAGGATCGATGGTCCCGTTAGTTTCCAGGTCGATTACCAACTTATCAAGATCGGTCCGCTGCTCAACACGGGCAGATTCGACGACGTAAGACACTCGACGAACCGGAGAAAACGACGCGTCCAACTGCAATCGGCCAATCGAGCGAGTTTCTTCTTCGGCATCGACGCGTGCGTCCGCTGGCACGTAGCCCCGGCCTCGCTCAGCGACCAGTCGGAGGGTCAATTCCCTGTCAGCGGTTACCGTACAGATCACATGCTCTGGATTACAAATCTCAACATCGTGATCGACCTGAATATCTGCCGCTGTCACAGTACATGGTCCTGTCGCCACTAACGACAGTTCCGTGTTGTCTTTGCCGGCCATTGACAGCGCAACGCCCTTCAGATTGAGAAGGATTTCAATCACATCTTCTTCAACACCCTCAATCGCGGAGTATTCGTGTAAGACCCCATCAATTTCCACTTCGGTAATCGCACAGCCGGGCATCGAAGAGAGCAAAATACGACGCAGGGCGTTGCCCAGCGTATGACCAAAACCGCGCTCCAAGGGCTCGAGCGTCACGTGCGCCATTGTTGAAGATTTTTCGTCAACTTTGATCACTCGAGGAGTGAGAAACTCATTTACCGAACTAAACATAAGGCACCTGTAATGAAAATGGGTTTAAGGGACTGACAACTTTCACTTACTTGGAGTAAAGCTCCACAATTAAGTTTTCGTTAATCTCACTTGAAAGATCCTGGCGCTCTGGACGGGCTTTGAACGTACCTTCCAATTTATCGGTATTCACCTCAATCCACTCTGAGCCACCACGTTGCTCCGCTAACGATACAGCGGACTGAATACGTAATTGCTTCTTAGCTTTCTCACGCACTGAAACGACGTCACCAGGCTTGACTTGGTATGAAGGAATATTAACCACGGTCCCGTTAACCATCAGTCCTTTGTGAGATACCAACTGTCGTGCTTCAGCTCGGGTCGAACCAAAACCCATACGATAAACGACATTATCGAGCCGACCTTCAAGGAGTTGCAGTAGGTTCTCACCGGTCGCGCCCTTAAGTCGGGCCGCCTCTTTATAGTAATTGCGGAACTGCTTCTCCAAAACTCCGTAGATACGCCGGACTTTCTGCTTCTCTCGAAGCTGCACCCCATAGTCAGACAAACGCCCGCGACGCGCACCATGTTGGCCAGGAGCAGTTTCTGCTTTGCACTTTGCATCAAGTGCACGCACGCCACTCTTCAACTGAAGGTCGGTACCCTCACGGCGAGAGAGCTTACAAGTGGGTCCAATATATCGAGCCATACTATTTATTCCTCAGCACTGACGGCGTTATACACGACGCTTCTTGGGTGGTCGGCAACCATTATGTGGAATGGGCGTCACATCGGTGATATTGCTGATGCGATAGCCACAGGCGTTCAGTGCTCGGACCGCCGACTCACGACCCGGGCCGGGCCCTTTGACTTCAACATCAAGGTTCTTCAAACCGTATTCTTTGGCAGACTCTCCGGCACGCTCAGCCGCCACTTGGGCTGCAAAGGGTGTCGACTTGCGAGATCCACGGAAGCCCGACCCTCCCGCAGTCGCCCAGCTCAGCGTATTACCTTGACGGTCTGTAATGGTCACAATCGTATTGTTAAACGACGCATGAATATGTGCTACACCATCGACGACCTGCTTGGTGATTTTGCGTTTGGTGGTCTTTGTGTTCTTGGCATTTTTGGCCATTCTCTACCTACTTTTTAATATCAACGCTACACATATCGATGTAGCTACACTAAATACCGGCTAACGCCGCAACGATTACTTACGAATCGGCTTGCGGGGCCCCTTTCGGGTGCGGGCGTTGGTTTTCGTTCGTTGTCCACGCAAGGGCAAACCCTTTCGGTGGCGCAGACCGCGGTTGCAACCGAGATCCATCAAACGCTTAATATTCATTGAAACTTCGCGGCGAAGATCACCCTCTACCATCATTTCGCTGACAATATTACGCAACTGGTCCAATTGACCCTCGGACAGGTCAGCCACTTTAGACTGGTAATCAATACCAGTGGCGTTCAGCAAGTGTTCCGCCTGAGTACGGCCAACACCAAAAATATACGTCAATGAAACTACGACGTGTTTGTGATCGGGAATATTGACACCGGCGATACGCGCCATCTATTTATCTCCAAACGTTGCTTGTGCGTCTAGTGTCTACCACTGGACCCACGTTGGCTGCACCTCCCTCGACACCGAGGGCGCGCATATTACTGATTTGCCGACAAAAACTCAATGTTCAGCCCTGACGCTGCTTATGACGTGGATCACTGGAACAGATCACCCGAACAACGCCCTTACGACGAACCACTTTGCAGTTACGACACACCTTCTTAACTGAAGCTCTAACCTTCATCTCTCGCTCCTGAAATCTACCGCAGCCGACCGGCGGGGCCGGTGTTAGCCAAATTAGCTTTTTTCATCACACCTTCGTACTGGTGTGACATCAAATGACTTTGCACTTGGGCCATGAAATCCATCACCACCACTACCACAATAAGCATTGATGTACCGCCCAAATAAAACGGGACGTTGAACATGACGACAAGAAACTGTGGAAGCAGACACACCAAGGCAATATATGCCGAACCAAATACCGTCAGCCGAGTCAACACGCCATCAATATAGTTAGCAGTCTGCTGGCCTGGACGAATACCTGGCACAAATGCCCCTGATCGCTTTAAATTGTCGGCTACTTCCACCGGATTGAACATCAACGCGGTATAAAAGAAGCAGAAGAAAACAATGAACCCTGTAAACAACATGATATTCAACGGCTGCCCTGGCCCAATGGCGACCGCTAAGTCCTGTAGCCAATCGGCACTATCGGCACTGCCAAACCACTGAGCAACCGATGCGGGGAAAAGCAAAATTGAACTGGCAAAAATGGCGGGGATAACACCTGCCATATTGACCTTGAGGGGTAAATGTGACGCTTGGGCCTGAAATGCCTGCCTGCCCTGTTGGCGCTTGGCGTAGTTCACGGTCACTCTTCGTTGCCCGCGCTCAATAAACACCACTAAATAGATAACAACAACGGCCAACGCGAAAATAGCCAACAACACGAGTATATTCAATTCACCTTGCCGGGCTTGCTCTAATGATTGACCAATCGCCGCTGGTAGGCCCGCTACAATGCCAGCAAATATTAACAGTGAGATGCCATTACCAATTCCACGCTCGGTGATCTGCTCTCCCAGCCACATCATAAAGACCGCGCCGGTGACCAACGAGGTAATCGCAATGACGAAAAAACTGACTGAGCTATCAAAGGCCAAGCCTTGGTTCGCAAGACCTACCGTCATACCAGATCCTTGAACAAAGGCTAAGGCGACCGTTAAATATCGCGTGTACTGACTGATCTTTTTGCGGCCAGACTCCCCCTCTTTCTTAAGCTGCTCAAGCTGCGGCGTTACGGCGGTCATCAACTGCATAATGATTGAAGCGGAGATATACGGCAAAATGCCCAGCGCTAATATGCTCATCCTCTCCAGTGCGCCACCTGAAAATACATTTGCCAAGCCGAGAATCGTTCCCTGATTCTGATCAAATAGCGAGGCCAACTGCTCAGGATCAATACCGGGCACAGGGATATGAGTGCCGATTCGATAAATGA
>Ga0209600_1002265_pt1 | contig 11370 bp, 10 predicted proteins | sample COGITO_mtgs_1104_FD_185518 | JGI IMG/M metagenome (GOLD analysis project Ga0209600, IMG submission 185518) | Pelagic marine microbial communities from North Sea - COGITO_mtgs_110421 (SPAdes) (version 2) | ecosystem: Environmental > Aquatic > Marine > Epipelagic ... | reverse complement strand
TGAGGCGTTTAATATGTTGATGTCATCTATTACCTCAGGTGATACCTCAGAAACCGCCCATGAAATCGCTTTCTTTTTGATCAGTTGAACCATCTGCACACGTTTTTTCTCACTCAGTTTTTTTGAGTCGATAATGTCGGCATGCTTAAAGCGAGGAGGTAAAATCACAGCGGCGGCCACTACCGGACCAGCCAAACAACCCCTGCCTACCTCGTCGCATCCGGCTTCTAGTCTCATGTATTTGACTCGGGCTGATAACATGCGACGAATTTATGTACAAAAAAGCCCCTTCCAAGTGGAAGAGGCTTTTACCATCGAACAAAAACCAACTTCTACATTTTAGCCCCCAGGCTAATCTTCATCACAAATTCGTCCATAATGGCTTTGTCTCCTAAACTGTCGAAAAAACTTGCAGACCCATATTTGACATCGAATTTTGTACGGTCAATTGTCATTTCGCCAAATGCAGCAATCTTATCATCGCGCACCTCCACTTTGGCAGGGAAGCTGATCGCCAATGTTTTTCCTTTCAATGTTAAGTCGCCAGTGATTTCTGTGTTATACACTGGGTGGTCGGATAACACTTTTGTTGCAGTTATGGTATAGGTGGCTACTTCATGGTTGTCTACGTCGAAGAAATCGGCTGACTTCAAATGACCATCAAGCTTGTCCTTGTATTCTCCGGAAATGTCCGTGGTGTTTATGGTTGTCATGTCAATGACAAAATTTCCACCTACGATTTGATCGTTTTCAACCTCTAATGTGCCGCTCTTCAGTTGTACGTCTCCATTGTGTTTTCCGGTAACTTTTTCAGCATACCATTCAACTTTACTGGCTTCAGGTTTCACCTTTAGTTTGGTTGTGCCTGTAATAGGGGTGAAGGCAAATAGGAATGATCCTAGGGCTGCTGTAAGTATCAAGTTTTTTGAGTTCATGTTGCTTATTTGAAGCAAATGTATGTATCAACATATAATGTCGATGGATTTATGTGTTAACGAAACCTTATTTTTCGTCAGAGTAGTTTAATCTAATCCGCTTATTTTGTTTAAAATTTAAACAATGGCACTAGCTGAAACCACCGATCTCAAATTAGGATTTGAGGCTCCCAATTTTAATCTTCCGGACACAGTCTCAGGTAAGAATTTAGGTCTTAACGATGTAGCTGGCGAAAAGGGGACATTGGTTATGTTCATTTGTAATCATTGCCCTTATGTGGTGCATGTCATTCATAAGCTTATTGAGCTAGGGGGTGAGTATTCGACAAAGGGTGTGGGCATGGTTGCTATTAGTTCGAATGATGCGGAGAACTATCCTGATGATGGACCTGGTAAAATGAAAGATAAGGCCGAAGAACTTGCTTTTCCCTTTCCATATTTATATGATGAAACACAAGAAGTAGCGAAGTCTTACGACGCTGCCTGCACGCCAGACTTCGCTCTTTTTGACGAGAATCGACGGTGCGTATATCGGGGTAGGCTAGACGGAAGTACCCCAGGGAATGGAGTTCCGGTTTCGGGTGCGGATTTAGAGGAGGCGATACAACGGGTCATAAGAAAGGAGCCTCAATCAAAGATCCAGCATCCGAGTATGGGATGCAATATCAAGTGGAAATGATCATACGAATAGTTTGAGAATGAGCAATGAAATCCCTGTAAATCCGAGAATGCTCATAACAAAAGTGCGCCAGAAAGGGAGTCCATCTTGGTACGCCTTCAATCCAATAATGAAGGCGACGAGTAGAATAATCGAACTAAATATGGCAATGGTCGAAGCTGACATAGAATTGATCAAAAATTGTAATAAATAGGCTTAAAACCTCGTATTCTGTGGGTTACTTGAGGCATGAATTAATCTAAATTTGACGGCCTGGCCAAAATGAGAATCTATTTACTTCTGGTGTTGTCATTTCTGTCATTGGTTGCGCAAGCCGGTGATCCAGAAAAGACAGACGAATCAAAACGCGATACCGTACAAGCTGTGGTGCTTTATGGTGAAGAAATTCTTTTTGACGCTGTGGTTGGTCTTACCGATGAGCAGGTAAGTGATCTGCGCGATTCGGTCATGAAATATCATGGAGCCAATCAACTAACCAACTATATAAGTCTCTATCTATCACTAAAGAATAAGTCGGAAGAGGAACTTAATCACTACATCGATTCGCTGTTTGAATCTGAAGGAGAAATCCCATATGCGCTCATAAACCAGATCAATATTTTTCTAGCCAATAAGCCAGAAAAGATTGAGTTTATCGCGCCCAAAGATTTGTTTATTGGCTCAAGAGGCGCTCCGATTCCAGCCACTGAGTTTTATCCAGAGTGGAAAACAGATAATCCGAATCCATACTCTTCCGACATATGGAAGTCAGATACGACCCTTTCAATTCTATTGGCGGGAAATGAAGAGCTTGGTGGATTTCAAATTCCTCACGATGATGTTTTGACTTCAAAATTTGGTTGGAGAGACGGCCGAATGCACAATGGAATTGACATCGATTTGCAGGTATGGGATACAGTAGTTGCTGCGTTTCCAGGAGTTGTGCGCATGGCGCGCGTTCATGGAGGTTATGGTCGAGTCGTGATAATCAGGCATTATAACGGACTGGAAACCACTTATGCACACCTTCATCGTTTTAAAGTAAAGGAAGGTGAACGTGTCGAAGGAGGTCAGCTAATTGGATTGGGAGGAAGCTCGGGACATAGCACGGGAAGTCACTTGCATTTTGAGGTCCGTTTTAAAGGTGTGCCGCTGAATCCCTTAAGCTTTATTTCGTTTGATGACAAGGCGCTATTAAATGACACACTGGTGTTAAAACGAACCAAAAATGGGTTTGCTGCCTATCCAAAGGGCATTATTTTTCACACTGTAAAGAGGGGCGATACACTGTATGATATTGCAAAAGCTTATGGTACAACGACATATAAGTTGGCTGAGCTTAATGGTATTCGGCGAAACCGCTATCTCTCAGTAGGACAAAGGCTGCGCGTGATATGATCGATCTCGAGGAAGAGTTCAATTTCACGAACAAACGCAAGCATCCTACGAATTATAAAAAGATTGTCTATCGACATTTGAAAGCGGATCAAAGCCAATACTTCGCCCAGTTATTGGAAAAGGAAGGAATCGATTACGAGACTCAAGTGGATGAAGAAGATCCTAAGAAGCCCATATATTTTGGGTTGGCTCGAATACACGAGAAGAGATCGGACCATCTCAACTACGTTGCACTCGGTCTCAACCGGCGAAAGTTCATCGACTCCGTCGCATTGCGCTGGATTATCATATTTGTTAGTGTGTTTGTGATCGCATTGGCAATTCTTGGCGCCCTGGTGAGCCAATGACCATATCCTAAATCATGCAACATCACTATAGGCCTTTTTGCGACATTTGTTTGGTGAAGAAATCCGTGATTTTCATAGCGTTGTTAGTTTTTACACTCTTCGGGGGTGCCCAAGAACGCGTGACGACATTTGGAGTTCAATTCAAACCGTTGTTGCCAAGCACCCTTCTCGGAACAGGTTTGGTCGAGGGGCAAGGAGTCGAAAACTTGTACAGTGTACAACAGCGAGTAGGGTATTCTTTTGGAGGTGTGGTGCGCAAGGGCTTTACGAAGTGGCTTTCTTTGGAAACAGGTATCAGCTATGTGAGGCGCAATTATGAGGCACGCCTTGCAAGTGCGAATTCAAATTTCGCAGACTCCACTAAATTCCGAATTATCGGTTATGAGATTCCGGTTTCAGCGCTGGTTTTTGTTCGGCTATCTGAAAACGTATACATGGATGGAGCCTTTGGATTGGCGCTTGACATGTATCCGTCAGATGTTCAGAGCGATGGCCGAAACGGGAGTTTTTACCAGAGAAGTTATAGGAATTCATGGTCAAAGAGCTCAGAAGTTATGCCATGGTTAAATCTTGGGTTAATGGCCAATGTGGGCTTTGAGTATCGAACTGAGAATCGGGGATATTTTTATTTGGGTGCATCATATCATTTGCCCTTCCGTCCTACATACAATTCATTTTTTATCTATGATCGAAATAGCGTTAGTGAAGAAGCTATGGTGCAATTAAGTGGGAATTACCTAACGCTGGATTTAAAATACTTTTTCCACGAAGAGCCGGAAAAAAGGAAGATTCCCGATGAGGAATTACCGGCATGGATGCGATCGGGAAACAACTAATTGGTATAGCTGTTCTTGTAGTGGTTGTAATAGTCCAGCACACGATCCACATATTGAACAGGCTCATACCCCCTGCAATAGCCGTGCTTCACAACAGGGTCCCGATAAAATTCCGGATGCGCTTTTTCCTCAAGATAATGTGATACATGAGCCCATAGGTGTGGGTTGTGGTCATATTTTTTAGCCAATCGCTGAGCGTCCCGAATGTGACCCAAGCCAACGTTGTATGCGGCAAGAATGAACTTCACCCGCTCGCTGGAATCAGGTATCTCCTTTATTAAATGTCCGTTCAGCGCATCCAAAAAAGAAACGCCTGCATGGATGTTTTGGACAGGATCGAAAATGCTATCCGCACCGAAATGTGCAGCGGTAGACGGAATTAGTTGCATCAATCCGCTGGCGCCACTTTTCGCCTCCGCAAGAGGGTTGAAGTTGGACTCTTTTTTTATCATGGCCGCGAGTAATCGCCAATCCCATTGAATGCGTTCTGACTCTACTTTTAAGAAGGCATCAAATTCCGAAATCTGCGCTCCTTGAAGAGAACTGTACTTGCTGAAAACTTTCTTTTTGTGCTGTGTGCGTGCTTTGTAATACTTGGCGTGGATTACAGCAAAGGCCCTCGATTCCATAAATGATTCGAGCCAAAAATTTAACGTGTCAACCAATTCTGGAGCGTTTTTACGACAGGCCCAACCTACAAGTTGACTATCCGGAAATGTGGTTTTAATATCGATAGAAGGGTAATATGCTTTGTTAAGAATTGCCACGTTCTCATCTGCAACGGTGTAAGCTATTTCCCCTTTCATGACCTGCTGAATGAGCTCTTCGGTAGTTTCTTGAAACACCGATTCGATTGTTAGGGGCACTCCATAGTCTTCATTGAGTTTTATCAATGGTTCGTAGAATGAGCTGTGATCCCGAACATGGATTGACTTCCCTCCAAGGTCCTGAAGGTCGCGCACCATTAATGTATCCAAGGCAAGTCGACCGAGTTGGTGCCAATTCTCCGGAAGTTTTTGAATAAGACTCAAGCGCGTCTTGAGTATTGGAATGGAAAAGGCCACGTCTTGCTTGCGTTGCTCGGTGATGGTGTAATTCGCGGCGATAATGTCGCCATCTCCGTTTTCGAGCATTTCTGTGATGCAGTCCATGTCCTCAACCACTTTCATTTCTAGAGCGACTCCAAGATTGTCTGCAAACCGGCTGAGAAGTTCATACTCAAATCCCATCGCAACTCCTTTATAAACAAAGTAACTCGTGCTGCTCGCATCACAAAGAGCGACAATTTTTCGGGCCGAGCGGATTTCGTCCAAGTCCTTGCAAAACTTCGGCGTTGATGTATGAGTTATGGGTGCCTCCTGCTGACAGGCACAACAAAGGAGAATGAGAATGATGTGGAGAAGACGAATCACCCAACTAGAATAAGCAATTGGAATTGAATGGTGCTAGGTCAACTTTACAAAGGCGAAAAACACGAGCCAAATGGCGATTAATATCAGCAAAATATAGCCGGCGCCCTTGTAATACTGTCGTTGAAGGCGCGCATCTTTTAAATAGGCCCAAACGAGGAATAGGGCAAATGCGGCGATGAAGAGCAGCGTAAATATGATTCGACCTGTTGTAAACATAATGCGAATGTAATGCGGAATCAAGGGTGCAGATTGTGCTTCGAAGAATTCTTTGGAAAATCGATTATAGACTCACCGTCCCTTGTTACATTCGGGGTCTAAATTTTCAAAAATGTCAAAGTCGGAAAAGCCAAAAAAGCCAGTTAAGAAGGATGTGTTGAATTCGAAATCAATGAAATTCCTCGAAGCCTATTTAAATAATGCTTCTCCGACTGGTTTTGAATCGCCTGGGCAAGAGATTTGGTTAGATTATTTGAAGCCATATATCGACGAATACTTTGTAGATACATACGGCACCGCAGTTGGAGTAATAAACCCAGAAGCGGAGTATAAGGTGGTTATTGAAGCACACGCTGATGAGATTTCGTGGTTCGTTCATTACATCACCGACGATGGCATGATCTACGTCAAACGAAACGGTGGCTCAGACCATCAAATTGCCCCATCGAAACGGGTATTGATACACACAGACAAGGGACTCGTTCCCGCTGTTTTTGGCTGGCCCGCAATTCATGTGCGTAAATCAGGTAAGGATGAGAAGATTCCAAATTCGACCAATATTTTTCTTGATTGCGGAGGTAGATCCAAGAAGGAAGTGGAAGAAATGGGTATCCATGTTGGTTGCGTTATTACATATCCAGATGAGTTTACAATCCTAAACAAGGATCATTTCGTTGGCCGTGCATTAGATAATAGAATGGGCGGATTTATGATCGCCGAGGTTGCGCGCCTATTGAAAGAGAACAAAAAGTCTCTTCCGTTTGGTCTCTATATCGTGAACGCTGTTCAGGAGGAGATTGGTTTGAGAGGGGCGGAAATGATCGTTGAACGCATTCGGCCAAATGTTGCCATAGTGACAGATGTTTGTCATGATACAACAACACCAATGATGAACAAGTTTGAGCAAGGAGATTTCAAATCGGGAGACGGACCAGTTCTTAGCTACGCTCCAGCGGTCCAAAACAATCTACTCAAATTGATCATTGGTCAGGCGGAAGGAAATGATATTCCTTTTCAACGAATGGCGGCCTCACGCTACACGGGGACTGACACGGATGCATTTGCTTTCGGTGCTGGAGGTGTTGCCTCAGCGCTGATATCACTGCCGTTGAGGTATATGCACACAACAGTTGAAATGGTGCATCGCGATGATGTCCAAAATGTAATCCGATTGATTTACAATTCGGTTTGTAGCATAGAAAACAACCAGGACTTCAGATACATCAAATAGCCACAACCGTTGAATTGGCGCAATTTCGCTGCTGGCTTCATCTTTGCTTGATGCGGGCTCAGTCACTGCATAAATGGTTAGCAGGCATTTAATTACTTCGAAAAAATACCTTTGCACGCCCAATAATTGGGTGGTGTAATAGGAAGAATCAAGGAATGGATAGAAATACGATAACAGGTTTGTTGCTCATCGGTGTAATTCTCATTGGCTATAGCCTATGGATGCAGCCGAGTGCAGAAGAACAAGCCGAAACGCAACGAATTCAAGATAGCATTTCAGTAGTTGAGGCAAACGTAGCCGCACAGCAAGCTGAAGATACCGCAGTTATGCCAGAGGATAATGAGCCTCAAGCCGCAGTGCCTCAAATGGACTCGGTTGAAATGGCGTTGCGCGATTCATTGGAGAAAATCACAAAGCAAAAACGTTTTGGGTCATTTGCAGAAGCGACAGTAGGCGAGACAATCCTTCATACCATAGAGAATGATTTCGTAAGGCTAACCTTGTCCAATAAAGGTGGTGCGCCAGTAATGGCAGAATTGAAAAACTACGTAACCTTCGATTCCATGCCGCTTTATCTGTTTGATAAGGAGACTTCCGAAATGAACTACAGTTTCTGGGTAAATAAGTCACAAGAAATTGATAGCCGCGAATTGTTTTTTGAACCAGTTACAGAGGAGATGAGTGATACACGCGCGGTGTATCGCATGTATGGAAATAGTAATGATGAATATGTCGAGTTACGCTATGAAGTTCAACCAGGCGAGTCGTATCTTGTGGATGCCGAAGTTGCTGTTGTTGGAATGGACAACGTGCTTGATGCGAGCGAAGGCCAATTTGAGCTCGATTGGGCAATTCAAGCGCCTTTCCATGAAAGAAGCCGGAAGCAAGAGCAACAAAAGACCACTGTTTTTTACAAACATTTCGACGACAAGGCGGATTACATTTCTGAATCAAACTACGAGGTAGAGAAGTTTGAAGCGGCGGTTCAATGGGTGGCTTTTAAACAACAATTCTTCTCGGCTGTCTTAATTTCCGAAACAGGGTTCAGTATGGATAATGCCCAAGCTGAGACCATTGAATTAGAAGATCCGCGCTATACAAAAGGTATGGCCACTCAGCTTACCATGGAATTTGATAATGGACGAGATCCCTCGTTTCCGTTTCAGTTTTATTTGGGACCAAATCACTACCAAACACTCGCCAGCTTAGAAATTGGCCTCGAGGACCAGATCGACCTTGGATGGACAATTTTCGGGGTGGTTAACAGATGGTTGGTTATCCCTGTATTCAACTTTCTTGATGAGTACACCGGGTTTAGTTATGGTATAATCATCCTTGTGCTGACGCTCTTAATTAAGTTGCTTCTGTTTCCATTAACTTGGAAGAACTATGTCTCGAGTGCTCGAATGAAGGCATTAAAGCCTGAGATTGATGAGATTAATGAGCGGATGAAGGATAAGGACGCTGTTGCAAAACAACAAGCGACCATGACCTTATATCGGCAAGCGGGGGTGAATCCAATGGCTGGTTGTATACCAATGCTATTGCAGCTGCCCATCCTTTACGCTATGTTCCGGTTTTTCCCAGCGAGTATCGAGTTAAGGCAAGAAAGCTTTTTGTGGGCGCAAGACCTAAGTACGTACGATGCCATAGTTACTTGGACTGCGCAAATTCCGATTATCAGCGAATGGTACGGAAACCACATTAGCCTTTTCACGGTGCTAATGGCTGTTTCAACATTTTTCTATTCCAAATACAACATGGATATGGCTGGCGGTGGCGGCAACGCGCAAATGCCTCAGATGAAAATGATGATTTACTTCATGCCATTCATGCTATTGGTCATGTTTAATGATTTCAGTGCAGGATTGAGTTATTATTATCTGACTGCGAACGTTGTTTCAATGCTTCAACAGTTTGTCATCAAGCGATTCTTCATAAATGAAGATGCAATTCGAGCTAAGATTCAGAACAATAAAAAGAAAACCAAAAAGAAATCAAGTTTCCAAAAGCGCCTCGAAAAGATGGCTAAGGATCGAGGACTTCAATCACCTAAGAAATAATGAAAAAAGCATTTCAGTTTTTAACAATAGCCCTGCTGGTTATAGGATCCCAAGCCTGCAAGAACTCTAAGAAGGCAACAAGTGAAAGTGTCAAGATCGAGGATGCCAAGGAGGCTGCCGCACCGGTTAAAGAAGCGAAGCCAGTAAAGGAAAATGCTGAACCCGTGGTTCAGGAAAATGAAGGTCCGAGTAGGCCAGCACCTCGTTATGCAGATTCATTGTTTTTCAGAATTGATAGAACACCATGCTTCGGTCAATGCCCAACCTATACCGTGAACATTTACCAAAGCGGTCATGCTCAAATGGAAGGAAAGAAATTCTTTGATTACGAAGGGTTTTTTGCGACCAAGTTTAGCGAGGACGAGTTGATTCGAATTGAGAAAATGGCAATAGAATCCGGGTATGCAAAAATGAACCATGTTTATGATGCGCCGGTAACGGACTTGCCGTCCACAACGACCATTCTGCAAACTGAACAGATTCATCAGTGGGTCTACAATAGAATGAACGCACCGGACGAGCTGCGGAAATTTGAGAGGGAAATGGAAACGATCATCAAAGACAAGCAATGGTCGCCGAGGAAAAAAGGCCAAAGTGAAGGAAAGTCGAAAGGCGGAGATCAGCCGGAGTAAATCCGGAATTCCATTTCTAGGCTGAGATTTTGTACCACCTTTATTTCGTGGGGTTTGGGACAACCATGGCGCCATAAAATCGTTCTATTAGGTAGATGTTCATGTATTCCTCACCCATACATAATTCGCGAATCAAGCTAGTGACAAGCACACTGGTGCTTTGCTTGACATTAGCCGGCACATTGTCTGCTCAGAATTATTACGATCACTGGGCCTTCGGAACCAATGTCCACATCGATTTCACCTCCGGAACACCAAGTATTTCCTGCAATACCTCGATCAATTCATCGGAAGCGGCCGCAGTTTGGAGTAATCCAGTCACCGGAGATTTTATCGCATATACCAGTGGGAACGTCGTCTACAATGGTCAAAACCACAATGTGCTTTCAAATGGAACTGGGCTTACAGCCAACGCTTCATCTATTGAGAGTGCACTCATCTTGCCTAAACCAGGTGGGACAATGGATGAATTCTACATTTTTCATAATAACATTACCAACACCTATTGGTCTGAAGCAGACATGGGGACGGGCACGAATGGTACCGTCATTTCTAAGAACAATTTCTTACAGGCTACAGGCTCAGAACGCTGTGGAACCGCGCCTCATGGTTCGGACTGCCCCGCATATTGGCTCATGATTAGCAAGAGCGGAAATGACTCTGTTGCTGCCTACCTGATTGATACAAATGGAATCGCATCTACCCCAGTGGTTTCTTCAACGGGCATAAGTGGTGGAAACGCGCGAGGAAACATTGTTTTCTCTGAAGACTTCACCAAGATCGGAATGAGTGTTGAAAGCAAGGGAATGTATGTCGCTAATTTTGATGCTCTCACCGGCTTGACAAGCACTTGGGTGAAAATTGGAAACACCACAAATGGGTTCGGTTCCGCCTTTTCCCCTGATGGTACCAAGCTCTACTACACAAGTGGTTTTGGCGGGAGTGTTTACCAGTACAATTTTTCAAATACCACACAGACCTATATAGGTGGGTCAGGCCTCTTGGCGCTCGCTCCAGATGGTAAGATTTACATCTCAAAATATGGTCAGAAGAACTTAGGGGTCATTGCTTCTCCGAATTCAGCGGGAACGGCCTGCGCGTTTGCAATTTCTGGTTTAACGATACCAGGTCCTTCAACGTGTGTCTGCAGGTGGGGTTTGCCAAATCCGTTTCATGTTGATATTGGATATCACCCTGTCACACCTGATACGATCACACTTTGCCCGGGTGAAGACACTACGTTCACAACGCAGGTTAATGGAGATACTTTTCTTTGGAATACAGGAGCCAATACCGCAAGCATTTACCTAAATACGGCGGGCTTGTATTACTGTACAATAGGGAATGGAGATTGCTCCAGCTCTGATTCGGTCTATCTCCAATTTGTGGATGAAGTTGAAATATCCGCAAACACCGTTTGTGAATCGGATACTACATTCTTCACTCACAATACATCAATGCCTGCGGCTAATATTATTAGCTACGCATGGGATTTCGGAGATGGGAATACCTCTACATTGGCCACTCCACCTCATGTTTATAGTACAGGTGACACGTTCACTGTATCGCTGGAAATTGAAACCCAAACAGGCTGTATCATAGATACCGCGATTGAGGTTGTAGTACACCCAAATCCGATTCC
>Ga0209600_1002227_pt1 | contig 11479 bp, 12 predicted proteins | sample COGITO_mtgs_1104_FD_185518 | JGI IMG/M metagenome (GOLD analysis project Ga0209600, IMG submission 185518) | Pelagic marine microbial communities from North Sea - COGITO_mtgs_110421 (SPAdes) (version 2) | ecosystem: Environmental > Aquatic > Marine > Epipelagic ... | reverse complement strand
TTATGATGGCCTATGTATTTAATAAGCCAACACTTTGGAATTTTGACTTTAGCATGCAGATGTATGGTGCAATATTAATGATGTCAGGTGCTTATTGTTTAGCAACTGAATCTCATGTTAGAGGAGATGTAATTTACAGATTATTTAAACCAAGAACACAAGGCTATATTGATTTAGTACTTTATTTTATTTTCTTTTTTCCTGGTGTCGTGTCTTTAGCATTTTATGGTTATGAATATGCTGCACTTGCTTGGAAGATAAAAGAAACTAGTTGGAGTAGCCCAGCACAAATTAATATTTATATGGTAAAATCTTTAATACCAGCTGCGGGAGTATTTTTGGTTATTCAGGGAATAGCTGAAGTATTTAGAGCAATTATTTGCATTAAAACTGGACATTGGCCAGCAAGAATGGTTGTTGCAGAAGAAACAGAACAAATTTTAATGAGAACAGCGCAGGACGAGGATCAAAAAGATGTTATTTAGTTTAACAAATCCAGAAGTTGCCATCTTCATGATGGGGTTATTTTTATTTGCCGTGCTATTAGGTTTTCCAATTGCCTTCACCTTAATGGCTATGGGAATAGGTTTTGGATATTATGCTTATTACGATCCTGCTTTAATGGATCACATATTTGATAATAGGATATTTTCTTTATTTGTAAAAAATACTTATACCGTTATGGACAATAACGTGCTCACCGCCGTCCCACTATTTTTATTTATGGGGTATCTAGTTGAAAGAGCTGGAATTGTATCAAAATTATTTTTTGCAATAAGACTTGCAGCTCACAGATTGCCAGCTTCAATGGCAGTAGCTGCTCTAATAACATGTACTTTATTTTCTACAGCCACAGGAATTATTGGTGCCGTTGTAACCCTAATGGGTCTACTTGCTTGGCCTGCAATGGTTAAAGCAGGATATGATAAAAAATTTGCTTCAGGAGTAATTTGTGCGGGTGGATGTTTGGGTATTTTAATTCCACCTAGTATCATGTTAATTGTTTATTCAGTAATAGCTCAGTTATCTCCTTTGAGATTATTTGCTGCAGCAATTTTTCCAGGACTTTTACTTGCAGGACTTTATATAGTTTATGCAGTAGGTAGAGCTTGGCTCCAACCATCAATTGCACCTAAGCCAAGAGCAGAAGATATTCCGCCACGAGCTGAAATTTTAAAAGAAGTATTAGTTTCTTTCGTTCCTCTTTTTGGATTAATTATGTTAGTTCTTGGAACAATCTTAGCAGGTATAGCAACGCCAGCAGAGGCAGCAGCAGCAGGAGCTTTTGGTGCTATATTGCTATCTTGGTTTTACAAAACACTTAAATGGCAAAGCTTTAAAGAGTCTGTTTTTCTAACAGCAAAAACTACAGCAATGATTATGTGGTTATTCATTGGTTCTTGGACTTTTTCTTCTGTATTTTCTTATCTAGGTGGTCATGAAATTTTTGAACATTTTTTTACATCAATTGAAATATCAACTTGGCAATTTTTAATTATTACTCAAGTAATAATTTTCCTTTTAGGATGGCCATTAGAATGGACTGAAATTCTAATTATATTTGTTCCAATATTTTTACCCTTACTTGAGGTGTTTGATGTTAATCCATATTTCTTTGCAATGTTAATCGCTCTAAATTTACAAACATCATTTTTAACACCTCCTATGGCTATGTCCGCTTATTACTTAAAGGGCGTTCAAAAGAAAAATGTTGAATTGATGGAAATATTTGCCGGAATTATGCCTTTCTTAGGAATAGTAATATTTGCTATGTTTCTTATGTATATGTTTCCAGGTATTGCTTTGTGGCTACCAGAAACGTTATTTGCAAACTAAATAATTTAAAATGTTAAATATATTTACTTTAACAACTAATAAATTAGTTGAGCACTTAAAATCGGGTCAGATTTCTTCAGTAGAGGTTTGTAATCAATATATTGAGAGAATTGAAAAATTTGAAAAAGATGTAAAGGCGTGGGAATATTTTGATAAAAAAAAGCTTTTAGAAAAAGCTGCTGAAGCAGATGAGTATAGAAAATCAGGAAAACCTCTTGGGTCTTTGCACGGTCTACCAATAGCAGTTAAAGATATAATAGGTACTTTTGAAATGCCTACTGAATGTGGTTCTCCTGTCAGAAAAAAAATGCCAAGCTCACAAGATTCTGAAGTTGTTAATCTACTTAAGATTGAGGGGGCAATAGTAATGGGAAAGACTGTAACTACTGAACTTGCATATTTTCACCCAGGCAAAACTACTAACCCACATGATAATTCAAGAACACCTGGAGGATCATCAAGTGGCTCTGCGGCTGTTATAGCAGCACATATGGCACCATTATCAATTGGATCACAAACTAACGGCTCAATTATTAGACCTGCTTCTTACTGTGGAGTTGTTGGTTATAAGCCCTCTTATGGGTTGATTTCACGAAGTGGAGTGATGAGACAATCTGATAAATTAGACCACATCGGAGTATTTGGAAAAACGGTAGAAGATGTTGCCCTATTTGCAAAATCATTAATAAAAAAAGATTTATACGATCCATCAACTATTCATTATGCGGCAGATGAAATGTTAACTGTTTGTAAAAAAGGACCACTTTATGAGCCAAAATTTATTTTTTATAAAACAAAAAACTGGAAAAATATTGATAAAGAGTCACAAAAATCTTTTGAGTTCTTTATAAAAACTTTTAAAAAAAATATTGAAGTATTCGATACCCCTTCTTATTTTGATGATATTCCAAAATATCATAAAATAATTCATGAAACAGATATGGCAAATAATTTTCAAGGTTATTATAAAAAATCAAAAAAACATCTTTCTAAAGAAATGGTCAGTGCAATTGAAAGAGGACTAAAATACTCAGCCAAAGAATATGCTGAAGCGATAGATTTTATGAAGAGAAGTTATGAGTCTTATAAAGAGGTTTTTGAAGATTACCATGGGGTGTTAACTCCATCATCAGCAGGGGTTGCACCTAAGGGTCTCAAGAGCACTGGAAGCCCTGAATTTTGTACTATTTGGACTTATATGGGTCTACCATCTATTTCATTACCTTTACTTGTTGGAGAAAATAATTTACCATTAGGTATACAGCTAATTGGAGACAAGCTAGATGATTTAAGATTTCTAGGTGTAGCCAACTGGCTAGAAAAAAATTGTAAAAAATATGCTAAATAAAATAACAACTCTATTAGGATCAGGCCTTGCAACATTATTTCTTATAGGTCTTGCAACAACTTTAACTAGATCTTCAATGATAGGATTTTGGGATATATTACCAGTATATATTTTAATGGCAGTAGCAATTTATATGATGTTCTACGAAGCTTTTTTCGATAAGAATTAAATCTTCCTTTAAGTGAATAATTCTAAAAATAGCTATTTACCTTTTTTATTATTATTTATTCAACCAATTTTTATGGCTAGCAACTTAATCGTTGCAAGAGGTGGGGTTGAGTATGTTCCTCCAATATCTTTAGCTTTTTGGAGATGGACTGCAGTTTTTTTAATATTACTACCATTTACCTACAGTTCTTTAAAAAAAAATTTTAAGTTTGTAAAACAAGAATATAAAAGAATATTTTTCATTGGATCGATGGGTTGTGGAGTTTGTGGAGCTTTTCCATTTTTAGCTGGTCAAACAACAACGGTTACCAACATGGGAATTATATATTCCTCTTCTCCAATTTTTATAATCATAATCTCAAGTTTATTTTTTAAGGAAAAAATCAATCTTCTTAGGATTATTGGACTAGTTTCATGTTTAATAGGTGTTTTTGCCATTATTATTAAAGGTGATTTATCTTTATTAATTAGTCTTAAATTCACAATTGGTGACCTCTGGATGCTAGCTTCTGCAATAGGTTGGGCTCTTTATTCTATTTATCTATTTTATTGGAAAACTAATCTAAAAATTTTTGATAGATTTACTTTGATTGCATTTTTTGGAGTGGTTAGCTTGCTCCCATTTTATCTAATCGAAGAGGCTTTTTTTGTAAGAACTGTATTTAATTCTGATTTTTTTATGTGGGTTTTATTTGCAGCTATTTCACCGGGAATTATAGCTTTTACCTTGTACACAATGGCGCAAAAAAAACTTGGGGCATCTATAACTGGTTTCACTCTTTACATTTTTACAGTTTATAGTGCCATTTATGGAGTTTTATTCTTTAATGAGCAGCTCGAGTATTATCATTATATAGGGACAGCCCTTGTTTTTGGTGGGGTATATATAGTTAAGAGAAAAGTTTAAATAAATTAAGCCACAATCTAAACAAATAATTTACAAATTTCATATTTATACAATAAGTATGAAAAAAATTGTTAGGACTTTATTTATTATAATCTTTGTAGCTAATTTTACTTATGCGGATGAAAAAGATTATTCTGCGGATAATTTTTTTCATATAGGTCAGATGAATTCACATGATGAAAATTTTAGTCTTTATTTTAAAACTAGAGAAAAACCTATTTTAGCACGAGGTGAAGAATCTAATTATATAACTGATTTTCCTCAGGATCTTTATATCTATAACTATAAAACAAAAACTTCACTTCCTCTAATTTCATACGAGTGGTTTCCTTCAAAGGCTAAATTTTTTTTAGAAGAGTATGATTTTCCAGTGTTCCCAGAGGATTTTGCTTATTATTTATTAAAAGATAATAATACATTAGTTATGATTAGTGCTATTAAAAATATTAATAAAAATTTTCAATTCGATATTACTAATAAAAAGTTAAATCAATATCCTTCTAGTGGAAAATTTGAATTTATAATTTCATCGATCGCAAAAAACTGTGGTCACTCACAATTAAAAGAAAATTATAAATGTAATTATTATAAACCTTTAATTTCGAATAATTTAATCAATTAATTTGAGTAAATGCTTCTGCAAATTTTTCTGCATTAAAAATTTGTAAATCATCTTCTTTTTCACCAAGTCCAAGAGCAATTATTGGAAGTTTATATTTTTTAGCAAGGGCTAATAAAATTCCTCCTTTTGCAGTACCATCTAATTTTGTCATTATCAAACCAGTAAGAGGTATAATTTTGTTAAACTCTTCAACTTGACTGATAACATTTTGGCCAGAGGTTGCGTCAAGTATTAAGATTACATCGTGAGGAGCATCTGGATCTATTTTTTTTGTTACATGGGCAATTTTTTTGTATTCTTCCATTAAATTTTTTTTATTTTGTAATCTCCCTGCTGTATCGATCAAAACATGGTTAAAATCGTTCTTTAATGCCTCTTCTATTGCCTTGTAGGCAACTGATGCTGGATCAGATCCTTGAGTAGATTTTGTAATTTGCACATCAATTTTAATAGCCCAACTTTCTAATTGTTCTATAGCAGCTGCTCTAAACGTATCACAGGCAGAAAACATAACCTTGTTACCATTAGATTTTAAAATTTTACCAACTTTTCCAATAGTTGTTGTTTTTCCAACCCCGTTAACTCCCGATACTAGGACTGCATTAAGTTTTTCTTTTTTATTAAAAAAATTCTCATTTTCCAAAGGTTTCATTAAAGTAACTATATAGTTTCTAAGAATCAAGTTTACCTCATGCATAATATCTTTTTTTGGGTCAATTTTTTCTTGAGCAATAATTTTTTTAATTTCTTCAGCTGCAACAAGACCAACATCTGATTGAATCAAATATTCTTCAATTTGATCTAATGTTTTGTCATCTATTTCTTTTTTTACAATTATATCTCTTAAACCAGATGTAAATGCAGAAGCACTTTTCTTAAAACCAATTTTAAATTTATCAAAAATTCCCATTATAACTTAATGTTGATATTTTTAATATCAGACACAGGTCCTTTCATATGAATGCTATTTCTTTCATCAATAGAAATTGTTAAACTACCTAATGCAAACTCTATATCTGTAGTTTTTTCTACCAGATTATTAATGTTAGCTGCAACAGCTGTTGCACAAGCTGCCGTACCACAAGCCTTGGTAAGTCCAGCTCCTCTTTCCCAAACTTTTACTTTTATTAAATTTCTATTTATAACTTTGGCCAGGGTCACATTACATTTTTCAGGAAATAGAGGATGATTTTCAATTTTCGGACCAATATTTTTTAAGTCAAATGCTTCAATATCATCTACAAAAAAAATTATATGCGGATTGCCTACATTTATGGCTATTCCACCAATATGTTTGGTATTATTTCTGTCTACAATTTCAATTTTTAAGTCTTGAGTATTTAGCTGCTTACTTAATGGAATTTCTTGCCAATTAACTTTTGGTATACCAATTTCAGTCTCGACTAAATTATTTCCTAAAATTTTTGATTTTAGTGAGCCAGAAGTTGTTAAGAGCATTATTTCTTTTTTACCACTTTCTTTTGATAGAAGATCTGCCACACACCTAGTGCCATTTCCACAAGCACCAGATATGCTTCCATCTGAATTAAAAAATTCTATATTTGCATCTATTTCTTTATTTTTCTTAATTAGGATGAGTTGATCGCATCCAATAAAACTACGATCACATATCTTAATTATTTGATCTTTATCTAAATTAAAATCTTGGCTTCTTTGATCAATAATTACAAAATCATTGCCTAAACCATCCATTTTAAATGCTTTAATATCCATATACAGATATTTAACTTATTTATTGACTTTTTGAACCTCTATTATAGGTTGATTTCGTTTCCACAAAAACGTTAAATTTGTGGTGTCTTTGGAAACAAAGAGATCAACACTAGTCAGCGATATTCGCCCACTAGTGCGAAACTGCTGTGCGTAATAAATATGTTTGAAAACTTAACAAATAAATTCGAAGAAATTTTTTCTTCTTTAAAAAAAGCACCTTCACTTGACGAAAAGCAAGTAGATGAGGGTTTAAGGGCTATTAGGCAGGCCCTCTTAGAAGCTGATGTCTCTTTAGATGTAGCTAAAGATTTTATAACAAAAGTTAAACCTAAAGTATTAGGTCAAGAGATAATCAGATCAACTTCACCAGGAGATATGGTTGTTAAAATTGTTTATGATGAACTAGTAAGCCTTTTAGGCGAAAGCAACACAGATATTAATTTAAATGCAGTTCCGCCAGTTCCAATGATGCTAGTTGGTCTTCAAGGTTCTGGTAAAACTACAACAACAGCAAAATTAGCCAAATACTTAGAAAAAAATAAAAAGAAAAAGATAATGATGGTTAGCCTTGATGTTTACAGGCCTGCTGCCCAAGAACAATTAAGGTCTTTAGGAGAACAAAATAATATTTTAACACTCCCTATAATTGAAGGACAATTACCAGCAGACATTTGTAGAAGAGCAGTTAGTGCTGCAAGCTTAAATGGAGCAGAAATTATATTGTTTGATACAGCTGGTAGAACTCAAATTGACCTTCAGATGATGAGCGAAATTAAACAAATAGAGAATATAATCAATCCAACTGAAACATTTTTAGTTGCAGATTCTTTAACAGGGCAAGTTGCTGCAGAAGTTGCAAAAGAATTTAAAAATACGGTAAACTTAACAGGTATTGTTTTAACTAGAGCCGATGGTGATGCAAGAGGTGGTGCAGCTCTTAGTATGAAATATGTTTCTCAAGTGCCAATTAAGTTTTTAGGGGTAGGAGAAAAAATAGAAAACTTAGAAGTTTTTCATCCAGATAGAATAGCAAATAGAATACTAGGAATGGGAGATATTGTTTCCCTTGTAGAAAAAGCAGCAGAAGATCTTGGTGAAGAAAATTTAAAAAAAGCTGAAGAAAATTTGAAAAAAGGACAATTTTCTATGGAGGACTATCTATCCCAACTAAGACAAATGAAAAAAATGGGTGGTATAGAAGGAATAATGTCATTTATGCCAGGTGTTTCAAAGATGAAGTCACAGATGGATGCTGCGGGAATTGATGAAAGTATTATTACTCAAAACGAAGCAATAATTTTGTCTATGACCAAAAAAGAAAGAGGGAATCCTAAAATCATAGATGGTTCTAGGAAAAAAAGAATTGCTAATGGCTCTGGAACAGATGCGGCCACTATCAATAAATTGCTTAAGCAATTTAAAATGATGTCTGAAATGATGAAGAAGATGTCAAAAGGAAACCTGAAGGGTATGTCTGATAAAGGAATACCTCCAGAGCTACTAAATCAACTTAAATAAAAAAAGGAAAAAAAATGATAAAAATAAGACTATCAAGAGGTGGAACAAAGAAAAGACCAGTATATAAAGTAGTTATAGCTGACAGTCGTCGTGCAAGAGATGGAAGATTTATTGAGAAGGTAGGATTCTTTAATCCACTTTTACCAAAAGATAAAAAAGAAAGAGTAGGACTAGAAGCAGAAAGAATTAAATATTGGTTAGGTCAAGGTGCTCAACCAACTACTAGAGTTGCAAGAATTTTAGGTGAAAATGGTATTATAGCAATGCCTGCAAACGGTAGTAATCCAAGTAAAGCTATTCCTAAAAAAGAAAGAAAAAAAGAAGGAGACGAAGCAGCACCAGCAGCAGCTCCTAAAGCAGAAGCAGCACCAGCAGCAGAAGCTCCAAAGGAAGAAGCTCCTAAAGCAGAAGCAGCACCAGCAGCAGAAGCTCCAAAGGAAGAAGCTCCTAAAGCAGAAGCAGCACCAGCAGCAGAAGCTCCAAAGGAAGAAGCTCCTAAAGCAGAAGCAGCACCAGCAGCAGAAGCTCCAAAGGAAGAAGCTCCTAAAGCAGAAGCAGCACCAGCAGCAGAAGCTCCAAAGGAAGAAGCTCCTAAAGCAGAAGCAGCACCAGCAGCAGAAGCTCCAAAGGAAGAAGCTAAATAGTTGGATTCATGTGGCAAGCTCAGATATTCACACTCTATCCTGATTTTTTTCCTGGCCCTTTAAATAAAGGGCTATATGGAAAAGCTTTAACAAATAAAATTTGGGATTTAAAAGTTGTAAATATTAGAGATGCTGCTGAGGATAAACACAAAACTGTAGATGACACTCCTTTTGGAGGTGGATCTGGAATGTTGTTGAAAGCTGACATTTTAGCAAAATCTCTTGATGAAAATAAAAAAGAAGGAGAAAGAATTTTTTATTTATCACCAAAAGGAAAAAAGCTTGATCAGAAATTAGCACTAGAACTGTCTAAAGAAAAATCTATTAGTTTAATTTGTGGTCATTTTGAAGGTGTTGATGAAAGGTTGTTATCTACAAGGAATATAGAAGAACTTAGCATAGGAGATTTTATTTTATCTGGAGGTGAAACAGCAGCATTTGTTGTACTAGATAGTGTTCTAAGATTGCTTCCAGGTGTCTTGGGAAATGAACAATCAAAGACTGATGAGAGTTTTGAGAACGGACTTTTGGAGTATCCTCAATACACAAAACCTCAAATTTGGGAGGAAAAAAGCGTTCCAGAAGTGCTATTATCAGGAGATCACAACAAAATTAAAGACTGGCGTTTATCACAATCAGAGGCTATAACACGCGTCCGAAGACCAGATTTATGGGAAAAATATAAGAAAAATTAATTTGATAAATACTAATATGAAAACAATTGAAGAAATAAATCAACTAAACGTTAAAAAAATACTATCTGAGAAGAAAATCCCAGATTTTTTTCCAGGAGATGTAATAAAAGTTGGTGTTAGAATTACAGAGGGTAAAAAAGATAGAATTCAATATTTTGAAGGTGTGTGTATAGCTAGAAAAAACAGAGATATAAATTCTTCATTCACAGTTAGAAAAATTTCATTTGGTGAAGGTGTTGAAAGAACATTTCCACTATATGGTACTGTTATAGATACAATTACAGTTATCCGTCATGGTAAAGTTAGAAGAGCAAAATTATATTACCTAAGAGACAGAACAGGTAAATCAGCTAGAATTGCAGAAAAAATTAGAAAAAAAATTGGTATAGAAGTTGATGTTAAACCAGAAATGGTAACAGAAGAAACTTTAGCACCAGTAGCTGCAGAAGCAGAAAAACAAACAGAAGTTCAAGCAGAACCTGTAAAACAAGCAGAAGTTCAAGCAGAACCAAAAATAGAAAAATCAGAAGAAAAAAAATAATTTTTTTTTCAATGCCTTTAACTCTTTACGATAAAATTTGGAATGATCATTTAGTAGATCAACAAGATGATGGTACAGCACTATTATTTGTTGATCGACATTTAGTACATGAAGTGACAAGCCCACAAGCTTTTGAAGGATTAAGAAACTCTAATAGAAAAGTTAGACAACCTGGCTTAACACTAGCAGTTGCAGACCATAACGTTCCAACTACTGACAGATCTAAAGGAATAGCAGATGCAGAGTCTAAAATTCAAGTAGATACCTTAGAAAGCAATTGTAAAGAATTTGGAGTTCAATATTTAGGAATGAATGACAAGAGACAAGGAATTGTTCACATAATTGGTCCAGAACAAGGTTTTACACAACCTGGTACAGTAATTGTTTGTGGAGATAGCCACACAGCAACACATGGTGCATTTGGTGCTTTGGCATTTGGAATTGGGACCTCAGAAGTAGAGCATGTTCTAGCAACACAAACATTAGTTCAAAAAAAAGCAAAGAATTTTAGAATTAATGTTAATGGAAAACTTCCTATTGGTGTTACCTCTAAAGATGTAATCTTGCAAATTATAGGACAGATTGGAACTGCAGGAGGAACAGGATCAGTTATTGAGTATGCCGGCAGTCTAATTTCATCTTTAAGCGTAGAGCAACGAATGACTATTTGCAATATGACTATTGAAGGAGGAGCAAGAGCAGGGTTAATTGCTCCTGATGAAAAAATATTTGAATATTTAAAGGGTAAACCGATGTCTCCAAAAAATGAAAATTGGGATAAGGCTATGAAATATTGGGAAAGTTTAAAAACTGATGATGGAGCTAAATTTGATAAAGAAATCAACTTAGTTGCAGAAGATATTTTACCGATGATTACTTGGGGAACCTCTCCACAAGATGTAATCACTATAGATGGCAAAGTTCCAAATCCTAAAAATGAACAGGATGAAGATAAAAAGAACTCTTTAGAAAGATCATTAAACTATATGGGCTTAAAAGCTGATACACTAGCTACAGATATTAAGATTGATAAGGTTTTCATAGGAAGTTGCACAAATGGTAGAATTGAAGATTTAAGGGAAGCTGCCAAAATATTGAAAGATAAAAAGAAAGCGTCCCATGTTCAGGCAATGGTTGTTCCGGGCTCAGGTTTGGTTAAAGAACAAGCAGAGCAGGAAGGTTTAGATAAAATATTTATAGCTTCAGGTTTTGAATGGAGAGAGCCTGGCTGTTCTATGTGTCTTGCCATGAATGCTGATAAATTAAAACCAGGAGAAAGATGCGCCTCAACTTCAAACAGAAACTTTGAAGGAAGACAAGGTAGAGGTGGAAGAACACATTTAGTAAGTCCTGGAATGGCAGCTGCAGCTGCAATTTCTGGAAACTTAGATGATGTTAGAAAGTATCAAAACTAAAATGCAAAAATTTAATTCACTTACTAGTATCCCAGCATATTTACCAATAGT
>Ga0209600_1002212_pt1 | contig 11545 bp, 10 predicted proteins | sample COGITO_mtgs_1104_FD_185518 | JGI IMG/M metagenome (GOLD analysis project Ga0209600, IMG submission 185518) | Pelagic marine microbial communities from North Sea - COGITO_mtgs_110421 (SPAdes) (version 2) | ecosystem: Environmental > Aquatic > Marine > Epipelagic ... | reverse complement strand
ATAAGGACCCGATTGCACCTCGATAATCTCGAGTAGCACCTCACCCGGATTCTCCAAACGATGGGTCGAGCCCTGAGGGATATAGGTCGACTGGTTTTCAACCAATTCAAACACTTGGTCATCGCAGGTAACCCGCGCAACCCCCGACACCACGACCCAATGCTCCGCCCGATGCACATGCTTTTGCAGGGACAGGCGCTGGCCCGGCATCACGCCAATGCGCTTGGTTTTATGTCTGGGGCCCTCATCGACAATCTCATACCATCCCCAGGGTCGGTTGACCCGCCGGTGCAGCAGGTGTTCAGCCCGACCTGAGTCTTGCAATCGATCGACCAGCACCTTGACCTGCTGGCTCTGACTGGCGGCCGCAACCAATACGGCATCAGCCGTCTCAACCACAACAACCTCTTCAAGCCCCACCACCGTCACCAACCGGTTTTCGGCGAACACCAAACTGTTTGACGTATTTTCAAAAATCACGTCCCCCTTCGAGACATTCAGGTCTGAATCCTTATCGCTAACCGTCCAAAGCGATTGCCAAGATCCAATGTCGCTCCAACCGGCTGACAAAGGCACGACCGCAACGCCCTTGGCAACTTCCATCACGGCATAATCCACCGACTCCCCGGGACAGTCTTCGAAAGCCTTGGGATTTGGGCGAATAAACGATTGATCAACACGCCGATCCTGCCAGGCGGCCTCGGTAAACTGTGCGATCAGCGGCGCGTGCATCTTCAAGGCTGTTAAAAACTGCTGTGATTGAAAGACGAACATTCCGCTATTCCAGTAATACTGCCCAGAATCAACATACTTCTGCGCCTGCTCAAGATCCGGCTTTTCAACGAATCGGGCGACGTGATAGCCGCTCTGAATCGCCTCCGCGCGTTCAATGTACCCGTACCCGGTTTCTGGCGCCGCGGCCTCAATGCCAAAGGTTACGAGGTGCCCACCCGTCGCCAATTCAGTCGCGGCTCGAATCCCGGAATGCAAAGCAGCCAACTTCGTAATCACATGATCTGAGGGCAGCACAAGGAGCAGGGCCTCAGGATCAACCTCTTGCGCGGCCAACGCGGCCAGCGAAATGGCGGGCGCGGTATTGCGGCCAACCGGTTCTAGAATCAAGCGAACATCGGGATAACCAATCTCAGCCATTTGCGATTGAACGAGGTAGCGATGTGCTTCGTTACAAACCAAAATGGGTGCTGCAAGGCCGTGAGCCCATTCAATCTGAGCACCGTATTTTGCAACAAACTATGATCATTCAGCAGCGCAAGTAACTGTTTCGGATAACCTTGGCGCGACATTGGCCAGAGCCTGGATCCAGCGCCACCGCAGAGAATAACGGGTTGGATAAACATAGCGATTCACCACGGGGTTTTTGTGAGTATAACGTACAACCTGTACGCGATGATCAGGCCTCGGCCACTCGGTCGTCGCCCTTTAAATAGGCCGCCGAAAGCCTTTGGTAATAACGCGCGTTAGTGATGTTCGCCTCAGTTTGATCTCGGGTTGCAATCAGCTTTGCCGGAACACCGCCAATGACAGAGTACTCTGGAAAAACCGCGTTCTCGCGAACGATCGCTTGGCCCGCAACAATAGAGCCGCGCCCGATCTTGGCGCCATCCATGACCACCGCATGAATGCCAATTAGGCAGCCATCACCAATGTCACACCCATGCAGGGTGACATGGTGCGTAATCGAACAATCCTCGCCAATCCGAGTGCCGGTTGAGACGCCCTCATGAATCATCACAAAATCTTGGATATTGCTGCGCGCACCGATATGAATCTCAAATTGCTCGCACCGCGTTACCGCGTAAGTCCAGACCGAGACCTCCGGACCCACATACACCTTACCTTGCAACCGCGCAGTTTCATGAATAAATCCCGGATTATCGAGCGTGACATTCTTTCCAATTCCCTGCTGTCTGTTCATCCTGCCTCCCTAAATTGTCCATCCCTAACCCAAGGCCCCTGTCTTTCATCACGCGACCATCACGCGACATTGTCACGAGGGATCTGCCTGCGCGGTTGCCAGAATAGCCGCCAGCGTCGGACGGTGCGCTTTGATCTCAGCCGCGCTCAGCCCTTCTAAAGAATGAGGATACTTCAGCCAAGCGCCGGTTTCATGGACGTAATAATCGGGTGCGCGATCGGTCTGATTTCGGCTCGGTTTAAAATAGGGCACCGCAATTCGAATATCGGTTGGCGTGTTCCGCCGAGCCGCGATCGACAACTGGTGAATTACGGCCTCAATGCTACGACCGGTATCAAAAACGTCGTCAACAATCAGCAACGCATGCTCGGCGCGAACCTGTCTAATCAAATAGTCCAGGCCATAAACCTGAACCTGCGCACGCTGATCATCGATCCCCTCATAACTCGAGGTCCGAATCGCAATATGGTCTGCTGTCACCCCAAAACGCGCTAGAAACTCCTGGACAGCGATCCCCACCGGCACCCCCCCGCGCCATATCGCAACAATAAAGTCCGGCACAAACCCATCCTGCGTCATCATCGCGCCCAGTCGCCAACTGTCTTCCAGCAAGGCTTGAGCGTCTAGATAGCACTTGTTCGTCATGCACGATATCCTGAACCCAATCGAATGAGCTTATCATCTTGTCAAATACCTTTCTCCAAGAGCACCAGATCATTGAAGACAGCTTTAGGCTCGGCGTTGAGGTCTTCAATTCTGGGTTTCGACCCACGTTTATTATTGGACTCTGGCGTGGGGGCAGTACCGTTGGCATTTACTTGCAGGAATGCCTGCAAACCCTCGGTATTGAAACCAATCACATCGCGCTCCGAACGGCTTATGCCGGACGCAAAGCCTACGAGGCTGATCTAGCCAACCCGGACGCCAAGATTCGTGTCCATGGCACTCAATACCTGATTGAAACCCTCAATCACGATGACCGATTACTGATCGTCGATGATGTCTGCGGCAGCGGCCGCAATCTAGCCGCCGTCGTTGATAAGCTCCAAACCCGACTCCGAAAAAACTGTCCAAGTGAGATCAGAACCGCCTGCTTATTTCACCGACCCATGCAACACCCGAGCCCTTTGCAGCCGGATTATGTACTGAAGACAGTGGATGGTTGGTTGACGCTGCCTTATGAGCTCAAGGGGCTGAGCGCGCAGGACCTGAAGGCGCATAAACCGGCCTTTTTGGCCCTAGTAAAAGAGTATGATCTGACGCTTCCGGACGCCATCGACTAGACGCCCCGATCAATCCTTGCGCTGCTGCTTCTGCCATGCTTTCAAACAAATAAAATCGTGGGCCAGGGTCGCCGCCGCGATGGCTGTAATTTCGCTATGATCATAAGCCGGCGCCACCTCAACCACGTCCATACCAATAATATCAATATTGCCTAGACCTCGAAGAATGGTCAGCGCTTGCAGGCTGGTCATGCCACCGGCAACGGGCGTTCCCGTGCCCGGCGCGTAGGCTGGATCCAAGCAATCAATATCAAACGTCAGGTAAGCTTTATTACGGCCAATCACTTTTTGAATTTCAAGCACCGTCGCGCGCACGCCATTTTCCGCAACCCAAGGGCTCGACATCACGGTGAAGCCGTAGTCATCTTCGCTGAAACTCCGAATCCCAATTTGTACCGACCGCTTCGGATCAATCAAGCCTTCTCTTAGCGCCCGTAAAAACATCGAGCCATGATCCAGTCGCTTTCCATCATCCGGCCATGTATCAACATGCGCGTCAAAATGGATCAAGGACAGGGGACCGTATTTTTTGGCATGGGCGCGCAACAACGGATAGGTCACGAAATGATCGCCGCCAAAGGTCAGCATGGTGACGTCTTCTTCAAGTAATTTTTGAGCGTGCGTCTCAATCACCTCGACAGCCTGATCGGGATAACCCGACACAAAACTCACGTCGCCATAGTCTGCGACCGCCAGTATTTCAAAGGGGTTAGAATTCAGCGGGAAGGCAAAGTCAGCAATTTCTGCCAATTGAACGCTCGCTGCGCGAATCGCTTGAGGACCAAACCGAGCCCCCGGTCGAAACGTCGTCGCAAGATCAAAGGGCAAACCTGACACCACTAGGTCAGCCCCTCGAATATCTTGCGTGTAGGGCCGCCGCAAGAAGGAAAGCTGGCCACTGAAGGTTTGCTGGGTGCTACTCGTACCCAGCAAATCCGGTCGTGCATGGCGTCGACTGACTCTATCTATCATATGTTAATGCTCCCTACTTCAAGAAAATGGCCTAAACGCGATCTAATGCTGCATAAAAGAGCATGCCGGCCACCAATCCTGGCCAGCGCAGCCAGCGGCCACCCGGAAACTTCCGGTGTTTTAGATTGGCCAAGCAGTCAAAGCCGTCTGCCTGACCCTTAATGGCTTCGGCAATGAGATGCCCGCCCATATTTGCCATGGCAACGCCGTGTCCAGAATAGCCTTGACCATAGTAAAGGTTCTGTCCTAATCGACCAAACTTGGGCATCCGATTCATCGTGACCGATAAGGTGCCGCCCCAAGCATAGGGTAAATCAACGTCGGCCAGTTGCGGATAGATCGCAAGCAACCGCTTGCGAACAACACGCCGAATGTCCTTCGGGAAGAAACGGGTATAGTTTTCGCCACCGCCAAAAATAAGTCGTTGGTCCCCCGAGAGATGAAAATAGTTCACGACAAACCGGGTATCCACAATGGCCTCGTTCTCTCGAATGATCTCACGCGCCAAAGCATCGCCCAAGGGGGCCGTCGCCACCATAAAATTATTGATCGGCATCTGATAGTCGTCAGGCTCACGGGCCAGACCATTTAAATAGCCGTTACAGGCGAGTACGACCTTGCCGGCTCGCACCCGACAGGTTGCTGTCCTGACTGCCATCAGATCTGCAGAAATCGCCTCAAACCCGGTGACCGCTGCCAGTTCAAACAGTTGAGCGCCTTGGGACTCTGCCGCTTTTGCAAGCCCTTGCGCTAAATTGAGCGGATGCAGATGACCCGCACGCGTATCCAGATAACCGCCAAAATAAGCGTCGCTTCCAATCCGGTCTGACACCTCAGCACGGCTCAGCGGGTGGCAATCATCATAGCCGTATCGCATCTTTAGATGCGCTGTATGATCCCAAAGATCCTGCTCGTACCGCGCACGATGCGCGAGGGTTAACTCCCCGTCTGACAAGTCGCACGGGATCGAATATTGATCAATCCGCGACCGCACAAGGGCATTGGCCTCCAGGGACATTTGCCACAGCTGGCTCGCCCAGGCGGGATCAACAATCCGCTCTAAGTCTTCCTGATCTTGGCGTTGCCCCATTCCAAGGACCCCGCCATTACGGCCAGAAGCACCCGAGGCAACTCGATATTTTTCAAGGAGCACGACCTTCAAACCCGCTTCAGAAAGTGTCAGCGCGGCAGAAAGCCCAGTGTAGCCGCCGCCAACAATACAAACGTCGCAGTCTAAATCTTCGGTAAGTGTTGGACGTTCCGTCTGATGATTTCGAGTATCAAAATACCAAGACGACTCGAAGCCGACTTCCGGACGACCGCCCGCCCGACGACTCATAAGGCACTCGTAAGGATCAAAACCACCTACAACATGCTCCCTAGATAGCTCACTTCCCAAGAGGAAATTCGAATATTGTAATCCTGCAGCTCATTGCGCTTGATGGAGGCAAAAACATCTAAGAAATCTCGGGTCATCAAATCCGCCATCTTGGTGCTCTCATCCAAGTTGACCAAAGCCTGATCCAGATTATCCGGTAGATTGGTCGTGAGTTCCCAGCAATCCTCTTCACTCGCCGCGGTCGGCTCAATGGCTTCTTCGAGACCCAAGAGACCCGCTGACAGAATCGCCGCGATCATTAGATAAGGATTGGCATCCGCTCCGATGACTCGGGTTTCAACCCGGCCTTCCTCTGGCGGTCCATAGGGCACTCGCAGCCCTGTGGTTCGGTTGTCATAACCCCATTCCAGATTAATCGGCATCGATCGGTCCCCAGCAAAACGCTTGTAGCTGTTGATGTTCGGTGCAAGCAACAAAAAGGCCTCTGGCAGGTAGGTTTGAAGCCCACCAATAAAATGCCGAAGTGCCGCTGGCGCCTTTTCATCGACCAAAGCAAACAGATTTTCACCTTCGGCATTTTGCAAGCTGCAGTGCAGGTGTAAACCCGAACCCGGCAGCTCCGCTGATGGCTTGGCCATGAAACTGGCAAGATAGCCATGCTCCAGCGCGCACCCTTTGACTAACCGCTTCAGTAGGACCATTTGGTCAGCCACGCCGAGTGCTGGACCATGTTTCACGTTGAGTTCAATCTGTCCCGCCCCGACTTCATGCACAACCGCAGATAAATCAAGCTCTGCTGCCGCGCTCATATCCTGCAAATAACTGACAAAGGGGCCATAGCGGTCAAGCGCATCAAAACTAAAAGCCTCACCACCAAACTCGTCGCGGCCATCAAAACCCGAGCCAGGCTCTAATTCTTGATCACCGCGCTTCGGCGCGCTCATCAAATAAAACTCAATTTCCGGGGCAACGATGGGCGTGACACCGCGCTCGGCATAGCGCGCCAAAACACGCTTTAATACATTGCGGCAATCGTAGGGCAACGGGTCACCATCTTTATCCGTCGCTTCACAGATCACCTGCCCGACTTCTTCTTCTTTCCAGGGCGTACGCCGATAGGTGGACCAGTCCGGACTGAGGATCAAATCTTCGTCCTTCGGATTAAACGAATCCATCGTCTCTTCCGCATAATCGCCATGGATGCACTGAAACAAAACGGCCTCCGCCATTCTGGGTAGGTGGTTTTCATCCAGGGCCTCGCTTTCGACTGTTTTCCCCCTCGGCACGCCATTGGCATCGGTAATAAGTAGGTCGATCCGTTTCGCCAGACCTTCTGGTATTGTCACTGAGTCACCTCCGAGGGCGAAGCCCTCTCTAATTCTTGTTCCCATACAAAGACATTTCGTTCAATAAACACAAAGGCCACAATCCAAAGGAAAGCGTCCCAAAAATCGAGAACAGAGCCCGCAAAGCCCCAAAACGCTGCAAATAAAATCAGTAAGGTATACAGCGCAATTTTCGTCGGCTTGATGAGCGCCGTAACGCGCGCAGGTAATTCACGCCACAAGCCAATACGCACTTCAAATTCCAGCATAATTACGATCAAAATCCAGGTGGCTGAGTTACTCACGTCAACCAAGGCCAAGCGTTTGAGCTCGGCCCAATCCGTCAGGGTCACAACCCAAAGATCGTCATGGTTGACCATCAACGCCGCGGTTGTCGCCAGCGCGCTGGTTGCACAGCCCGCCACTGCGAGCGGCAGAAACTCATCCGGATCCACCATTTGCTGGTAACCGGACGCGGCTAGATCGCATAACGCACCAACAGATACCGGCACAACATTCAAAAGACTGAAGCCCTTCATCACATAACCGATAAAGGCAAACACAATAAAGCCGTAGCACAAGGCTCGAACCAATATTAACCATCGGTTCACCGCGGGCGTCAGACGCGAATCATCTAACTGATGCGTTTCTAACTCAAACATCAGCAGTAGAACCACCCACGCTGTGGTATCGATGGTTGCGGCAAAGGCCTCGAGCACTAACGCGGCAGAGACCTCGGAACGAAGCAGATGCGTTGCTGCCTGCCATTCGTCCTGAAAAAAGAAGCCAATATTGGCCGTTAACGCCAAGTAAACCGCTGTCTTGAAGACCGCAAACCAGCCCGGCCAATACCGCAGAGATTGCATCATGCACCCACCTCTGGCGCCCAGTTGTTCCAGCGCTTGGGTGGTCTAACGCTCACTTAGGATAGACCTTTTGGCCTTCGAAAAGCGTCATCACAATCGGCACCTCGCCAATCTCTGAAGGCGCGAGCTCAAATAAATTCGCGCCCAATACAACAAGGTCCGCCTTGTAACCCGGTTTCAGCCGGCCTGTTTGATTTTCTCGATGCGCTAGATAGGCGCCGTTGATGGTGTAGGCCTCGATCATGTCCGCCAAGGTTACCGCCTCTGCGGCATTCAACGCCTGCGGCCTGACACCGGTAGGATCACGGCGCGTCAACGCCGTTTCAATCGCTAGGAGCGGATTCATGGAGGAGACCGACCAATCGCTGCCGCCCACGATCCGCGCGCCAGCCCGGTGGAGTGAGCCGATCGGATACATGCCTTGAACCCGATCCAGACCCACTGCCGGTAGATTGATGGTCATAATGTAATCATCAGGAAACGCCCAGAGCGCTTGAAAATTTGCGACGACCCCAAGGGCTTCAAACCGAGGATGATCTTCTGGATCCACCAATTGCAGGTGAGAAATATGGTGACGCAGATCTTGAGCGGGGTTAGCTTCTCGAGCCGCTTCCAAGGTGTCTAAGGCCAAGCGCACCCCGGCATCTCCAATCGCATGAAACATCAACTGCACACCGGCCGCATCCAGCGCAACGACTTGCTCGGTCAATGCGCTCGCTGGGGTGATCAACATCCCATGACCGTGGTTGCCGACTAAATAAGGCGACAACAAAGCCGCTGTTTCGCCCTCCAAGACCCCATCGATGAAAATTTTAGCGGAAGATCGCCGAACATTTTGGTCGCTGTACCGCTCGGACACTTTGACGCTCGACAGCGGTGCCTGATCAAAAAACGGGGCGATTAGTGACATGGCCAGAACAAGCCTCAGGTTTAATGCCGCATCGGCATCAAGTGCATCGAACGCTTTCGCGTCGGATTCTGTGGTCGCGGCATCAATGACCGAGGTGATGCCCATTGAATGCGCCAGGGCAACACTGATGCGTGCCGCTTTTAACCGGTCTTCGACTGTGACCGCGGGCAGCACCTTTTCAACCAGCATCATGGCGGACTCTCGCAGAACGCCACGAGGTTCTGCAGACGCATCGCGCTCAATGATGCCGTCACTTGGGTTGGGCGTTTCCGCCGCGATCCCAGCATAATCAAGGGCTGCTGAGGAAGCCCAAGCAGAGTGTCCATCCGCGCCTCGAATAAACATGCGCCGCTTTGGATTGATATCATCCAGCAAGGATTTGCTCGGGTTCGTCGACTCGAATAACGACAAATCCCAACCACCCGCGATCAGCCATTCACCCGCCGCAAGCGCGTCGTCACAGGCCGCAATCGTCTGCAACAGGTCCTCGACGGTACTTTCCGCTGATAGATCACACCGCATCAGTTCTAAGCCGCCATAAACAAGATGGCTGTGGCTATCGTGAAAGCCGGGCAAAACCATCTGACCTTGAAGATCTAACTGCTCGCCTTCGTAATCTCGAATCAACGCATCACTTGCGCCCACAGCCACGATGAGACCATCACGAATAGCCAGTGCTTGCGCCCAAGGTTTGTCACCATCCACCGTGTAGACACTGGCATTTACAATCAATAGATCAACTGGCTCGCGCCCACCGCAGGACGCAAGATTGATGATCAATAGGCAGAGAATCATTCTCTTAAAATGAAGATTCATTCGAAACCAGAGCAGTTTTAGCGCTCCCCCCCTGGTGCTTTGATCAAATTTTGAGGCCTGGTGGGTACCGGGCACAGCGATTTCATGAAAATTTCCTTTGTTCTCGAAATTATGACTGCGCTTGAGAATCTGTCAAGGGCTTCTGCATTGTGCTTGCGACTTGACCCGGTTTCATACGGAACGCTAATGTACCCAGGCGCACATCAAAGCGTTTACAATGAACCCGCTGTTTTGGGTAACCGGCAGAGCATTCCCAGTCTAGGATTGCCCGATCGGCCGAGCGCACTGTAATACGGACCGAGCGGATCCCATTTACGCCGAGCCAAGGCGTACGACTCGGCTTTTGGCCCTTTTATTGATTAGGAATTACATCATGTCGACAACAGCACCTGGCGCAACCCATAACACGCTCGAATCCGGTACTTTTTTGCATCCGTTTACCGATTTCGCAGAATACAAAAACCAGGGCGGTAAAACCTATGTTCGTGGGGAGGGGATTTTCATTGTCGATCATTTGGGCAATCGATTGCTGGATGGCATGTCTGGCTTGTGGTGTACGAATCTAGGCTATTCTCAGGACAGTATTAAAGCTGCGATCACTGAGCAACTCGATCGCCTGCCGTTTTACAACAGCTTCTTCAACTGCACAACCGACAGCACGCTAAGGCTTGCAGACCGTATGACAGACATTCTGCCAGAGGCCTTCAACCACGTCTTTTTCACCAATTCGGGTTCTGAGGCCAACGATACGAACATACGACTTGTGCACCGCTATTTTGATTTATTAGACCAACCTCAAAAGAAGCACATTATCGCTCGAACCAATGGCTATCATGGCAGCACCATTGGCTCGGCAAGTCTTGGCGGGATGAAGGGCATGCACGATCAAATGCAACGCTTGCCCTATGTCCATCACGTTGAGCAGCCTTACAGCTTTCCCCACCTTGGCGTGCAAACTGCCGAAGACATCGGGCAACAAGCGGCCCAGTCTCTCGCTGATAAAATTGACGAAATCGGTCCTGAAAATGTAGCCGCCTTCATTGCCGAGCCCATCCAAGGCGCGGGTGGCGTCATTATTCCGCCCGATAACTACTGGCCGCTGATTGTGGATATTTGCCGGTCAAGGGACGTGCTACTGATCAGCGATGAAGTGATTTGCGGCTTTGGCCGCACCGGTCAGTGGTGGGGGTGTCAAACTTATAATTTTGAACCGGATTTAATTACCTTTGCAAAGGCCGTAACCAACGGCTATCAAGCCCTTGGCGGCGTTGCCGTCAGCGATCGGATCGCGAAGGTTGTGACGGCCAGTGGCGGCGAGTTCACCCATGGCTTCACCTATTCCGGACACCCGGTTGCCTGCGCCGCCGGCGATGCAACGGTTAAGATTTATCAAGAAACAGATCTGCTTGAGACCATATCAAACACCCAACAACACGTTTGGTCAAAAGCGTTATCGACCCTATCGACCCACCCAATCGTGGGCGAAGTTCGAAGCAAAGGCATGCTCGGCGCAGTCGAATTGGTGCGCTGCCCCGGCTCAGCGACTCGCATTGCCCCCGACGCTGCAGCGGCCGTTTTCTGCCGCAATTATGCGATCCAGCATGGCCTGATGGCGCGCCAAGTGGGCGATAGCTTGATTCTCTCACCACCACTGATCATCACAATCGATGAAATTGAGCTGTTGGTCACAGGCCTGCGCGCGGCCCTCGACGCCACGGCAACAGCCTTCGGCATCGCGTGTTAGCACGTTAACCTAATGACAATCCCAGGCCCCCGGCTAATGCCTCGAGCTTTTGATTACGAACATTGGTTGCAAGCCGCGGCTGAGCCTCAAAGACCATGATGCCTCGCGCCGCTGACCAGTCCGCCCAGTGCGGTTGTTCATCATCATTCGGGTCACCGCGCTTGGCAAAATTGATCCAATACCGGTTCATGACCCGCGCCAATTCACGATCGGCGTCATTCCAGCCGCAGCCCGTTTTGTGCATCGTATTGAATACGTAGGCGAGATCCCCAGAATGGTAGGCCCCGGCACTCCTCGGCCCGTTCGGCAGCAATAGTTCGGGTGCCTCAGGACGATAAATTCGACACGCCGGCG
>Ga0209600_1002172_pt1 | contig 11699 bp, 8 predicted proteins | sample COGITO_mtgs_1104_FD_185518 | JGI IMG/M metagenome (GOLD analysis project Ga0209600, IMG submission 185518) | Pelagic marine microbial communities from North Sea - COGITO_mtgs_110421 (SPAdes) (version 2) | ecosystem: Environmental > Aquatic > Marine > Epipelagic ... | reverse complement strand
GCAGCGCACATACCATCAACACACAAGAACTATGATAGCTACAGAAACATCAAAGGATATAAGCGTAAACGGAATAAGAGTAACCTGCTATTCGGATGGCAGTGTAGAGAGTCACGGACGTTCCAGTCAGGGAAGATCATTCGGCTATGATGATGGAAAGGGGTATCGGAGACTCTGCGTAGGATTTAAATTATTGAGCGTTCACGGATTAATCGCAAGAGCCTTCCTTGGACCTAGACCGGACAACTACGACATTGATCATATCAATGGAGATAGTTCAAATAATGCACCATCCAACTTGCGGTATGTCACACACTCTCAGAATCTTAGGGGATCACGAAAGATAACAGGTAATTCTAAGTATCGGGGGGTGCGCTGGCCAGCTGGCAAGAAAAAATGCCGAGTTACAGTTGATGTAGGTAAAGGTAAGAGCAGGAGGCGGTACGAACTGGGCTACTTTGATGACGAGAAGGAGGCCGCTATCGCCCGTGATACCTTCTGCTACGAGGCGTTAAATTATCCATTAGAGGGGTTAAATTTTCCCGAGTTATTTGTTGACAAGGAGAAGGCTTCCGCACAAGTTCAGAGTATGCAGGACACCGAAGAAAACATTGAGAGAATCCAGACTCAGATCGATATGATTCGGCAGGAATCCAGGCTCCTATCCTACCGCATTGATCGTATGACCGAGCAGCGCAAGGAACTCCAGGATGAGAAGCGCAACCTAAAAGATTTACTTATCAATTATAAGAACCCATAGTGTATAATACTTATCAGTGAGTTTGCGTCCTTGTTCTCACTGAAATAACAAGGTAAGCTGTTGGAGTAATCCGCAGCGGGATCGGTTTATGTCCTATTTAATTCCTTGTTTCGTTACGGTAGCCCCGTCCTTTTTATGTGGAGGACGGGGCTTTTCGTTACTTTTTGTTATTAAGTAATTTTCCCGCTGATTCAAAGCTATTGCTAATGAAATCAAATAAGAACTTCTGAAATCTTGGGTCCTTATCGGCCTCGTAGGTTAGTGCCTCAATTCCACCTGTAGTTGCAAGCATAGTAGGTAGGAGTTTTCTAAACAATTCGTCTTCGCTCCTGGACTTATTCAAAACCCTCGAAATATTTCCTGATGCAAACGCAGCACTGAGTACTCGTAGTCTTACATAATCGAAGGAGCCATAAACCGCTGAAGAAATTACGCCGGTTTTGCCCGACCCTCCAGTACTGCCCCTGAGTGTCCCTAGTAATTTAGATTTAGCTGCCTTCTTCCTTGAGTACCCCTTCAATACATTGTTTAAGTGCTCAATATCCCTTACTGTATTTTTACCAAGAACCGCTTCGTAATTCGCCCTTAACGTCTTATCCCTAAGAATATTGGACATTAATTTGTGATCCCAAATGTCCCTTCCTCCCGTAAGTCTTGACGTAGTTTGGTTCGCGGAAGTTCCTCGGCCAGCATTCGTCATTAAGTCATTTATGTACTCCTGCCGGAATGATTGTCGGATTCCACCAGTTGCAGGAAGTGCGTTAATGAAATCCCGCACCTCACCTGCCTTAAGTTTTCTGACTGCCGAGATAAGATCAACTGGGTTTTCCATAGATAATTCACCCTTATTGATTTTTCCAATAAGTTTTTGAGCGTTTCTTTCTAGGAAATTCCTTTTTCTGATTTGCTCACTAGCAAGCTCAAGTATCTTTTCTATGTCTGCCGGAGATTTTACCTTTGTCATTGAATCAACTAAATCTTGTGAGATCTCTGATCCCTTATTTAATTTCATTAGACGATCTAATTCATCGAATCCTTTTACCGCCTGTGCTCCGTATAATTCGCGGACAATATCCTTATTGTAGGCAACTTGACTTAACTTTAAGTAGTCAACGCTACCGTCATATCTCATAGCCTTATCCATCAGGTTATTCAAATACGCAGCTCGCATATTAGCCAGTGCTGGAGCATTGCTACCAATTACACGTTTAAGCTCCTGAATATTTTCTACAGCCCTTGACCCAGTAAAGAATTTGTTTTCTAGAGCAGCAGCACCCATTGTGTATTCCTGATTTTTACCCCTCTTTGATATGTCGGCTATGCCCTTTGCTCTAAATGGTACTACAGACTCAGTGAAGAACAACTTAGCGTTGCTGGATGCTTGCACTAGGTCGTCGCCACCCTTGGCCATAGCCTTGTCGATCATACCTTCTATGGAAGCCTGCACATCCTTTAGTCCGGATGTATCCTTGCCCTGCTTAATTTGACGGCCAATAACGTCGCTAACTTCCTTCCTCCAGGTATCCAACTGGCGCAGTGACAATCTCTGTACCGCTGGTTCTGATGTCTGACCTCCGGCGGCAATCTCACCCCTTGGCCCATATATGGTAGGAAGCTCCTCAGTTGTTTCCTTTCCAAGTGCTCCGGCTTGACGGCTGACCTTATTCAGTCCCTTTGGCTTAAATATATTAAGCACTTCCCCTCGCACATCCTTCGGTAGGTCCAAAGAGTTAATTACATTCTCAATCTCCCTACTGACAGCACCTGGGTTAAGTGTAACTCCTAGTTCTTCAGCTAGATCGAAGACTTGCTCGTACCTATTATCTGACTCAGCCTTTACCGCCCTGTAAGAGGACTCAAAGGCGTTGCGTATGATGCTGGCAGTTTCACTCGACGATGTAGCACCCAACGCCCCAAGTCGCTCCATACGGTCATTGATTGCACCATCTATAGCTTGACCCATTTGCTTGTCATTTTGAGCTATTTCGAGAACTGTCTTTTGGGTTCTTTCAATCTGATTATTTCTGAATGACCGATACAATGTGCCGAAATCCTTGGATGGAAGCTCGGTGAGCCGTTTACTTAAATCATAAATAATGTCACGTGCTCTCTCCGCCTTCTTCGCAAGACCAGCCAGGAGTCCCTCTGGATACTTGGAGATGATTTCTTCTTGTTGTTCCAGTGCCTCTAGCGTTCCACTTCTGGTGGCAAATGTTTCCGGAAACTGCATATTAAATCTCTCCTCAAGCTTCTTCCTGGACTCTTGGAACTTGTCAGCCTGCTCGCTAATGCCGAGTTGTCCATCCCCTAGGTATCGTGCAGCCCCCTTTACCCCTAAACCTAGACCAAGGTCAAATAAGGTTGCCTTACCGCCCTCGGTGAGTGCATTTCCTACATTTTGACCGAAAGTGTCCTCGTCAGCATTAGGATCACCAATAGCGGTATCTATACCAAGGTTAGCGAGTGCTGTACCCAGTCCTGCCTTGAGTGCAGAATACATCACGGAAGTCTTGCCGGGTCCAACCAGGGTTGCTCCGACTTCGGCAGAAGTAACAACAGCCTCCCTAGATATGTCCAATATGTCTTTTAAACTTGGGCCGTATTCATCCGCTAGTACGTACTGGCCATTTGTTTTAACTGGGTGCTGAACCAAGAACTCAGTGCCTGAATCGACAGCGATACGCCTTACATCACCTCCATCTTGACCGTACTCATCAGCAAGGTAATTGAATACTTGGGACTCATCACGCAGAGTACCCATTCGCAATCTTTTTAATCCAGGCAAGCCGGATGTAATGTCAATCTGCTCTTCGGGTATTTCAGTAGCATCGGATAGGAGTGTTAAGAATCTCGGACGTTCTATCTCCAATCTTTCTCCGGAGGTTAGACTATCACTAGCAAACTCACCTGCCGTATCGAAGTTGGGTTGATCAACCTTGTAAGCACCATCGTTCAGAAGCTCAGTAGCTTGACCCTGTGAATCAACGCTATCTTTTACGGTCTCAGGAGATGCAGTAACATCTTCGGCTGGCGTTTGCTGATAAGCAGACACCAGTGTCCTGATATTTGACTCAAGGGATTGTGCGGTACTCGCATCCCCGGATTCAAGAGCCGCATCTAGCTGACTCTTTAGTTGTACGATTCCACCAGCTAGTTGCTCTTTAGTTGCCATCTATTTTATACCCATTGATTTTATAATTTCATCAGCTTCATCAATAACTGTTGGTTGTCCGAGGCCTGCACCAGTAGAATCAATTCCACCCGAAGCACCTAAACCGGGAACTGAAGTCTCGTAGTCAAATAAGCCCTCGGTCGGAGTTATTAGACGAGAAAGTGCGAAGTTACTCGTAGCCTGATCTACAATGTCAGGGGAATAACTTCTCTCTATCTGACGATTGAAGTTCTCAACTTGACCCTTGATTCCAGTCCTAGCCATACTAACCAGCCTCTTCAGGGCATCCTTGTCCATAGCAATAGATCCAGCGGCGATTTTTTCAGCGTACTCACGGTCAGCATCAGATAAACCAGTTCCGCTACCGAATAGTCTAATGACCTGACCCACCTGGCGACCTGCTGTTGCTAGGTAGGATTCAGTTGCGGCAACATCCGGGAACTCACCAACTCCTAGGTCTCTTGCTAGGGACTTTAGGAATAGTTCTGGCTTGGCTAACTTACCGGTAATTACCTCTCCATCATCACCCACAACATTCAGCATTTGCTCCATAAATTGAAGGTTTGGCAGTGAATCAAGGCCGGGTTGAACATTTTCTAGGAAATATTTCTGATCCTGCCCGAACGTCTGCTTTATCAGTGCTTCACCAACTCCCGGTTCGCCACCAACATTAATGTTAGTTGAACTCTTTCCAAATGACCGTTCAAGAGCCTCTTCTGGTGATACTCCCTGTTGAATCAGGTACTGGTAATTTTGCATTCCAGCAGTTGGGTCCTGGCGATTTGCTGCTAGGTTGGCTTGTGTTATTTTCTGTTGATTCACATAAGTTTGCATTGCCCCAAGGGATGCTAAGACATCTCTTTGTTTATAGTCTCCATTTTCAATATTAGCAATTGATTTAGAAACATCTCCACCAGCATTTTTCAATGAAGAATAAGCATCGGGATGAGATTCCCCAAGGGCCTCTAACTGAGCCAAAGACATTGAAGTAATATCTTTATTCTTTTTGTACTTCTCAATGCCTTCACCAATATCTTCACCAAGGCTAGCAATTGATGCAGCCATTATTTTATTAGCCTCAATCATCGGGCTGTAGTCCACTGCCATTAGGCGTGGGTCGACTCTAGTTCCTGTTTGAAATGCCATAACTATTTAATTTTGGTATTCATCCAGCTGCGAATGATTGATTTAATACGAGGTTTATTGGAGATGAACTCAGCAAAGCGTTCCCCGTACTTTAGGTATAGTTTGCGGAATAAACTTGGAGAGTCATTAAGCATCCATTCACGGAACTGCATCCACTGTGGATTATCTATTCCATAAATTTCACGGGCTACCCAACAGTCTGGCCTACCCACAAAACCACGACCTATGGAACCAACAGCACCAAGTGCTCCTCCAATCATAGTAGCTTTATTAGCTGCACCTGCAATGTTAGCCTGCATTTGATTGGATTGATCTTGCATAGCCATATTAAGTCCTACGTTAGGATCAAACAACTGCGGTCCCATTTGACCTGCTGCGCCCTGTTGTGCTTGTCCTAGTAATTGACTGCCTAGACCAATAGATTGAGAAGGACGACCAAGAATAGTCATACCTACGTCACCCGCAAGCTGACGGTTCATCCCAAAAGCTTGTTGCCCCATACCTGCTGCTTCTGCACGAAGGCCAGATAGGTACTGCTCACGACCAAGCACTTGACTGGCTATCGAGCTTTGATCCCCGATACGACCAGCACGTTGCGACATCTGCAATGCTGCCTGATCAGCTAGACGCTGCTGCTCTGGGTTTAAGCCTTGAGCACGTTGATAAACATCTTGAGCTAGTGCGGTCTGTTGCTCAGCAAGTCCAGTACTATAAGGATCAGCTTCACGGTATGCCTCAACAACCTGAGGGGCGTACTCCTGCAAGGCGGATACGTCATCAGCACGTTGCAATCCGAGTTCTTCACGTTGTAATACTCCTGCTCGCCTTGATTGATCCTCAAGTAGGTCAAACAGTCCAGCTTGCGGTGCTAAAGTTGGCTCCAGCTTTTCAAGGCTGCGCTCCATCTCTTTCTTTCTTTTTTCGGCTTTGTTCCTCTTTCCTCCCTTTAAAACAAAGTTTCCACTGTCATCTACTTCAGCTAGATCCCTCTCTAGGAACTCTATATTTTTTTGTACTCCTTCATACGCTGGATTTGGAATCTCTTCAGATCGTCCCCGTGCCATTGTCTGAATATCGGCAAGCTCTAGTGCAGTATACAGTGGACGAAAGGTTGCCTCTGATTCAAGCAAACGGCCTTGAAGCAGTGGGTCCGTAACTCCCTGTGCTGACTTAAATTCCTTGTTACCGAATAGGTATTTGCCCATTGACTTACCTGGGTCAATTGGGTCTGGTGCGTCTGGTGCTGATCCTCCCATAATATTATATAGTTAAAATTTTAGTAAACAGTTTGTGAGTGCTTTGCACTCGTGTTGGAACGCCAAGTCTATGACGCATCATTATTATTTTCTTGTGCATATAGTCAGGACACAATGCCAAAAACTTGCGAGTCATATTTTTAAAAGCATTTTTATTTACTGCATTTAAAAACCCTATAAATATTGCATTGCTATCATTGCTATCAGGTTTCCATTCAGTGATCAATGAATCATCTTCATCCTTGTCACAATGATACCACATAGCTAAACCTTCAATCTTACCATCTTTATCTTCCTCTGCAACAAAGGTATCCTTTGCTATATGATAGGCTACAAGAAGTTGAATTAGTTCACGTGGCCAGCCTGGAAGTACCCTGCCGTTTTCATTAGCAATGCAGAAGTCCACCAGCTTATCTATGTAAGCAATGGCTTCCACTTGAGTGCCATCCTGAATGGCTAGTTGAACTGACTGAAGGAGAGGGTTCATTTATAGTATAGCTGCGGTTACCTTAACTTCAAAGTTCGTTTCGGCGACATAAAATGCCGTGCCAGCAGGAGATATTACGTATAAACCACCAGGTCCAACGTGGAATGTTACATTAGTTGCATCTATCTCTATGCATTGACCAATGCTGCCGCCAGGTGTGAGAGTATTGGCCAATATCACAATATCACCTACAGCAAATCCACTTGAGGCAAAGATACATTTTAACTGTACATTAACAATGTCGGGAACCGCTCCAAGTGAATGAGCGAAGACTACGCTTGAATTAGCCAGCGGACAAGCAACAAATGAACTCTTGTAGGCAGTAACCCCAGTACTATACTTAGCAACCTCTGCATCCACATAAGCCTTAATACTTCCAGAGGTAGCCAAGGTAGTACTGGATGCCCCAGACATTGTATTGCTATTGATGACCATAGCGGGAGCAAGCTTCGTGAAGACTACTGCACCTGGAGCAATCTTTGATTGAATGATACCTTCATCCTTTACAATAATTGATGCACCAGAAATTTCAGTGCTCTGATTGTCGATGGATGCATCGGTAAATGTTGCTTGCGATACGAGATTATTAAGTAGATCAGCAGTAAGCTGCTCTCCGTTTTGAAATGTTGTTCCTGGATTTAGTACTGACATAATATTAAGCTGTTCGTTTCCACGTATAGACTGCTACGTATGGTTGTAAATTGTTGTGAGATTGGTCATTACCATATGAACTTGTGTCTTTTGTTCTCTCCTCAATGGCACGAACATTGTCGTCCCTATCTTCTCTGTCAAATCCTCTATATGATTCATCATAGGAGTGACGGTGACTAGGAAGTTCAGGTATAGTTACTTTATGATTGTACTCACCGCCAGTATCACCTGCATTGAAACTTATTACCTCTGGGATTGGTTGATCATCTGTTCCTGAACCTGCCCCAATCAAAGTTTTACCAGCTCCTAACTCTTCCCAAGTACCGAATCCAAATAGAGTTGCTGGGTTAAGAGGATTAGTAGCATTTATATAAATGGAACCAACTGGATACATAAGATTGATGAGGTAACTATTTTTGATGCGAAGCTTACCTGCATTAGGACCACCTTTAATTACCTCAATGCTTTCATTCGTTGAATTATTAAACTCCGCTAGGTTAGCAATGTTATTAAGTCCGTCAGTTGTGATTATGCCGGTAGTGCCAAACTTTGTCCCTGTAGTAATGATTGACATAATATTAGGCGGTTCGTTTCCATACATATACAGTTATGTATGGTTGTAAATTATTATGAGATTGGTCCCCACCAGTGAAACCTGTGTTATTTATTCTGAATCCAGGTGCAAAATCACCAAATCCGCTCTCACCAGTCCCCTGTTGATATGTTTCAGTATAGGAGTGACGGTGATTAGGTATTTCATCTTCAGTTAATGTATGATTGTACTCGCCGCCAGTATCACCTGCATTGAAAGTGAGTGATTCTGGAATTGGTTGATCATCCGTCCCTGTGCCTGCCCCAAGGAGGACTCTTCCGCTTCCAAATGCTTCCCAAGTGCCAAACCCAAATATAGTTGCTGGATCTCTTGAATCGCTTGCATTTATATAAATGGAACCAACTGGATACAAAAAACCATTAACGTAATTATCCTTTACACCAAGCTTGCCTGTATCAGCACCGCTAGTAATTAGCTCAATGCTTACCTCGTCGGCTGGATCATCGAATGTTGCTAGATCAGCAATATTGTTAAGTCTGGTTGCAGTCACTGTTTCCCCAGGTACAAAGGTTTCTCCTGTATTAATGATTGCCATAATAATTATTCTGCGCTTGTAGTTGATCTAAAGGAAATAGCCCCGTTGGTTTCAATAGCTCGTATTCGTGGTCTCCCCTGTGTATTGTTAATTGTAAATTGAATGCCGTACCCACGGCGGTTACCTATTCTACCACGTATGGAAACATCCTCACCAGCAGCCAAGGTTTCGCCATCAATATAATCACTTAATGATTGCAGTCCTATGTTAGCATCTGGGTTTTCCGTTTCTGCTGTAATGTCAAAGTTACTAACATTTGTGCTGCTGCTTTCTACGTGCATCTCAAACTGATTGAATCGCTTGCGATCCATTGTCCCCAGTGTGTACTGCCGTGTAGTAATGGACGCAGGGATACCGTAGGTATTACTTGGAACGCCGATGGCTGTGACCACTCGATCACGTCCATCTAGTCGAGTGTCAAGCCTGTGTATGCCACCAAGTTGATTGATTGCATAGACCCCTCTGTTAGTACCTTCACCAGCCACAATAAGATTCTCAATGTCCCAGTTTGCATTGTCAACTGTATCAATACTTTCCCACTGTAAATTAAGGAAGTTAAAGATTAAGATAGCATTGTTTCTTTGAGCGCCATCAAGTGGAACAGCAAGGTAGTAGCGATTATCAAAGTAAACGGCCCTGGATTGTTCCCAGCGATCCTTGTTAATCCGATTAATTGTTTCGTTGATTGATTCACTCAGTGGAGTTTCAGTGCCTCGTAGATTGTATTCATCAAGAAACTGCGTACCGTATACACCATTATCAGAAAGAAAGATAACCTGATTACCAACTTGGATAATTGACTTACGTGCTACGCAACCAACTTCGTTGGTCAGTAGTCTAGTAGTTGCACCCGCTAGGTTAATTGTGTTCTGAACTATATGAATACTGTTACGATTAAACACTATCAGGGAATCATCAGAGAATGAATGCAGCCCAACTGTAAAGTCAGCAGTCCCAGCATTAAATCTGTACTGAGCATAGATCTGATCGTATGTGTCGGAGTCCAGTATGTCAGAACCAATTACTTCATCTACGATGTCTCGGTAGGTGTACGAGCCTTCTTCTGCATCCACGGAGTACCTGAATGGCATTACCAGCCTACGCTGGTGATAGGTAGCATAGGGAGGTGCTGGCATATGGCTAAAGCCAAGACCGACTGATACCTTCCGTGTAAACACTGGAGTAGCAGTTAAACTAGCCCCATCTGTAATGTGTGTATCAATTGAGTCCGCCTGTACCCAGAACTCAAATCCGTGAGCTAAATTAACTGTTCCAGCTAATGGAGTATTATTATTAGAAAAATCGGCTGTATAAAAAGAGAATGAACTATCGGTGCGTTCAGCAATAAACCTTGCTCCGTTAATCCCAGCACTTGTACTAAAACCAGCAAGCTCAATTGGATCTCCAACCTCAAAGGTATTACCAGAAAGCAATAAAGTTACCTTGTGAAGACCGTCGTAGTCCCCTCCTACTATTGGGCCAGTTATAACCTGATCTCCACCTGCCGCACCAATAGAACTTGTTGGTCCACCCTCAAATACTTTAGCTACAACAAACTCGGATCCAACCTGTAAACCAGAGGTCTGATCGCCTTCATTTGTTTCTGCACCGAGTACAGTAATAACTGACCCAACAGAAACACCGTCGGATTGATGAACAATACCTCTGCTTTCAATGATAGCAAAGTCACCAGCAGCGCAGACAATTTCAGTAGGTTGACTGTAAGTTCCACTCTTGACCAGTGTAAATGCAGAACGGGCTGTACCCGTTCCTGTTCCTATTACATCAATTGTAATGGGATCGTTGACCGCATAGGTGACACCTGTAGTACCAGCGACTACGTTCCAGTCCGTATCACCCAAGTCAGTAATAGAATACGTACGATCAAGTACTAGATCCTCTACTGCAAGTTCCTCAAAGGAACCATCCCACTCAAATGCAGTAGCTCCATCTCGGAAGATAAACATCTTGTTAAATGCCTGTATCATATCCGCAAGAGGAGGGACTGTCTCCCGTGGTGGATAATAAATATCGGTTACTGAATTGCTTAATAAATCCTTGGCTACTGCCTTTGAGTTTGAAGCAATAATAATTGATTCTCCCTTAATGTTGTTTGGATTGCTGAATACAGCACTGGCATATACCTCGGTAACCTGACTAATATCAATGGTCATACTGTTCCCAAGCACTGCACTGGAAGTCTCGTCATTAAGGGTAAAGTCCAGAACTTGAGGAAGTGCAACCGCAACCGTGTAGGTAGCATCTATACCCACAAGGGCGTAGGTCAATGTACTGATGCTTCCAGCATCTGTTACGCTAATTAATGTAAATGTTCCATTAGGGTCAGTTTCACCTGGAGCAAAAATAATCCCCTGTACTGTCACTTCATCCCCTACCTGAAAGTCGTAACCTGGCTCAACAGCTGGATCATCCAATACTATCGATACTACATTAGAGGTTAAGCTTGCTGATCGAATTGTCGTAGGAAGACGGGATATATCGGTTCCTATTTCTGCTGCTACTGGAAGCCTTAGTACGTCACCACCTACCGCAAACGGGGCCTCAATGAGTTCAATGCCCTTACGGACTTGAGCTTCGCCGTTCCTATCCAGCCTTACATTCTGGGAATCAGTAAGAAAACCCTTACCTAGCTGATCGGGACGAAGACGGTTATTGAACCCAATAAATCCGTAGTCGCCGTCCTTGGCAATTCTATCATCATTTGCTCCGTATGTGCGGTATTCAGGCATTATGTTTTAGCAGTCCCAAGCCTTGCGGCTCCAATAGTTAGCTGATAGCTTGTTAGTCTTACCCTTGATGCCACCGCTGCGAGCGCAGTAGCTTTTCTTACGCTTTGGCTGATCCTTCTTGATGCTCATATTAGCATCCCCGAATCGTACGAGTTTCTCTGTCCCACCTTGGCAGGCTTTCACGACGAACTTCTTACCGCCTTGTACTTCACGGCGGGGTACGTTGCACTTCATCTTGGATTTGTCAGGCACTACTTGCCCTTCTTTCCCCCACGTTCACCACAGGATCCTTTGCCAGCATTTTTTGTTTTTCTTCCGTACATAATATT
>Ga0209600_1002164_pt1 | contig 11727 bp, 11 predicted proteins | sample COGITO_mtgs_1104_FD_185518 | JGI IMG/M metagenome (GOLD analysis project Ga0209600, IMG submission 185518) | Pelagic marine microbial communities from North Sea - COGITO_mtgs_110421 (SPAdes) (version 2) | ecosystem: Environmental > Aquatic > Marine > Epipelagic ... | reverse complement strand
CCACCAATGATACCAATAGCACTAGCGTCCTGAATGGAGAAATTAATGCTGCCAAACGTACTGGAGAGCCAAAGTGCGCCAATCAGGGTGGTGAAAATACCAAACTGAGCCGCAGCACCAAGGAGTGCGGTCTTTGGATTGGCAAGCAGTGGGCCAAAGTCGGTCATGGCTCCAACGCCAAGGAAAATCAGCAGTGGGAAAATAGGCACGTCGCCGATGCCCATTTCGTAGAAAGCGTAGAGGAAGCCTCCTGGCTCAGCGATACCGGCGTAGGGAATGTTGGCAAGGATACCACCAAAGCCGATTGGCAGAAGCAGTAGCGGCTCAAACTTCTTGGCAATTCCTAGATAGATAAGTAGCAGACCCACAAGGATCATGATCAGCTTAAAAATTCCATGTTGGCCTGGCTGCTCCTCACCGTTCTCGTCCACCGTGGGCTCACCACGTTCGAAGAAACCCTTCAGGCCGGTGCTGTCCCACAGGCTTTGCACCTTGGACTTCTCTGCCGTATCGGGGGCTTCTCCTGCTTGGGCTGCTTGCTCGACTTGGGCTGCTGCAGCCTCAGCGGCAAACAGATCCGTAGACATGAACAAACACACCAGTGCGGCTAGGCACAGGCAAGCAATCGAACCCTTTGTGAAAAATGATGATTTTTGCATTAACCTAGTGTCGCTATAACTTGTCCTGATGTGACTTGATCGCCTTTGCTGACCAGAATCTCGGAAATCACACCAGAGCTAGGTGCCGCAATTGCCATTTCCATCTTCATGGCCTCAAGCACGATCACGGTTTCACCTTCCTCGACGGAATCGCCGGGGCCTTTGAGAATGTCAAAAACAGCGCCCGGCATAGGTGCAGAGACAGGCGTTCCGCCGCCACCGCCGCCTGATGAGCTAGGTGATGCGTCGTCACCACCCTCGGTAACACTGACGTCGTAGCTTTTGCCGTTAACGGTTGCCTTGTCACCATCGAACTCGACGACAAACTTATCGCCACCCACCTTGACGGTGAGTTTATCAGCAACCGAACCGCCAACACTATTAGCTGCGGCGGGCGCATCCTTCTCGATCTTACGGACATTGGTTTTCATCTCTCCCTTGAGGAAAGAGATGCCCTTGGCGCCACACGCGGCGACAATAAAGGTGTTTTCATCAGTGACTGGCAAGCCTTCCGCCTCGAGCTTGGCGACCGCAGGAGCAACACCTTTTTCAGGGTTGGCCTCGTCCATCTCAAGCGGGCTTTCCGTGGTGGGCTCTAGTCCCATTTTCTCCGCGGCGAGTCTGACAATCTCAGGATCGGGAGCGACCGGAGTCTTACCGAAGTAGCCGAGAACCATCTTGCCGTAACCTTCAGCGAATTTCTCCCACTTGCCAAACATGACATTATTGAAAGCCTGCTGGAAATAAAACTGGCTCACCGGTGTCACCGAGGTGCCGAATCCGCCGAGTCGAACCACTTCGCCCATAGCATCGATCACCTCAGGATAGCGGTCGAGGATGCCATTATCTCGCATCATCTGAGTATTGGCAGTAAGCGCACCACCGGGCATCGGGCTCCATGGAATCAATGGCTCCACCGCCTTGGCCTCTGGCGGCATAAAGTAGTCCGACATGCAGTCCTTGAACACGGCCTCAGCCTCCATGACTTTATCAATATCAAGATCGAGGCGGTAATCCGTTCCTCGCAGGGCGTGCCACATGGATGCCACATCCGGCTGGCAGGTGCCACCCGAGCAAGGTGCCATCGACAGGTCAATCTGGTCGGCTCCAGCTTCAATCGCAGCATGATAGCAGATCACTCCTGTGCCGGCGGTATCGTGGGTGTGGTAAACAATGCGGGTGCCCTCGGGCAAGCGCTTGCGGGCCGCCTTGATAGTCTCGTGAATAGTCGATGGGTAAGCCGTGCCACTGGCATCCTTGAAGCACACCGAGGTGAATGGGATCTCAGCGGCCAAGATATCATCGAGTGTCTTGGCGTAAAACTCGGCGTCGTGTGCACCGGTGCAGCCAGGAGGCAATGCCATCATGGTGACACAGACTTCGTGATTCAAGCCGTGGTCGGTGATCGAGCGTCCTGAATCAATCAGGTTGTTAACGTCATTGAGTGCATCGAAGTTACGGATGGTCGTCATGCCGTGCTTCTTGAACATCTTGGCATGTAGGTCGATGATGTCACGTGGCTGGGAATCAAGGGCAACTACATTGATACCACGAGCAAGTGTCTGCAGGTTGGCGTCGGGGCCAGCCTTCTCACGGAAGGTGTCCATCATGTCGAAGGCATCCTCGTTGGAGTAGAAATACAGTGACTGGTAACGTGCTCCGCCGCCTGCCTCAAAATGCCGGATGCCTGCGTCCCGTGCCGCTTCGACAGCGGGCATGAAATCAGGAGTAAATACCCGGGCTCCGTATGCGCTCTGGAATCCGTCCCGGAACGCCGTGATCATTACATCGATGTTTTTAGCCATGATTGTTTAGTAGATTGGAAAATAGTTGATCTTCAGTGTGTGAATAGAGGGTCGTGCTTGATTAAGCCCCTTTTTGGGTGCGGTGAGCAGCGGCGATGGCCACGGCCATCGTCGCGGATGTGCGTGCGGCTGGGCCGGAGCCTACTGAGCCAGACGGCTTGGCAGCTTGTTCTGGCTCGGGGAATTTGCTCAATAACGAGCCGGATACCTTCATCAAGATGACCAGTAAAACGAGAAACGAGAACACTACCCCCATTCCAACCAACATTAGTTCTAAGCCTTCTCCTATCATCGTTTTTTTCGTTGTCTGGTTAGTGGGTGGGTCAAGTCGGGTAATGTCAGGCAATGTCAGGCAATGTCTGCTCGCCTGCATTCAGATTATCAGGGGGGCTTTTCTAGCGAACCCTAGGATACTTGTAAACAAAGGATTGGGAAGTTTTCTCAACTTATCCCCTCGCCCTGACTAGCTAAGCGTCCTGTTGCCAGTCCGGCTTACCTGCGTAGACCCAACGGTAGTAATCTGCTCGTTTTAACTGCGCGGCAGCGGCATCATCGATAAACACCTTGGCATTCCGATGATGTTGCAAAATGGAGGCGGGGACCATGGCGGCTACTGGCCCTTCGACCATCGCGGCGATGGCCTCGGCTTTACCTCCTCCGAAAGCGAGCATGATGTTGCTTCGTGCTGCCATGATCGTGCCAATGCCCATGGTGATGCAATGGCGTGGCACCTTGCTCTCATCACCATCAAAAAAGCGGGCGTTATCGGTCACGGTTTCCTGCGTCAGTGTTTTGATACGGGTGCGGGAGGCGAAGGATGAGGTGGGCTCATTGAAACCGATGTGGCCATCGGAACCGATGCCAAGTATTTGCAGATCAATGCCCCCAGCATCGACAATAGCCTGCTCGTAAGCCGCACAACACGCGGGGACATCTGTCGTCATGCCGTCAGGGATGTGGATCTTATCTGGGTTGATGTTGATGTGGCTAAATAAGTTCTGCCACATAAAGCTGTGGTAGGACTGAGCATGTTCCTTTTCCAATCCGACATACTCATCCAGATTAAAGGTGCTTACTGCGCTAAAATCGAGCCCCTCCTCTCGGTGCATCCGGATCAGCTCTGCGTAGAGCGGCAAGGGGGTGCTGCCGGTCGCTAAGCCTAAAACGGCATCAGGTTTTTCACGCACCAGACGTGCCACTACTCTGGCTGCGGCAACACTGGCGGCCTGCTTATTTTGCTGAATGATGATTTCCATGGAATAAAGATGTTTGCCAGATCACTGATATCATTTCTTGCCAATCATGGGAAGGCTAGCGGCGGCAACGGCCTGGCCGTGACGTTTGTCCTGCTCGTTGGGCGTGACCATTTCGATCTGTTTGGCGAGTTCGGGAAAGAGCTGATTCAATACATGCCCCGCCTGCTCGATGATGATCGTTCCGCCCTGGCCACTGGTGACGCGGCCGAGTAAGAGCACCTTGCGGATCTGGTAAAAGTCAGCGTAATGGGCGATGGCGTAACCCAAGTAAACACCGATGGTGGCATAGATCTTGGCAGCACGGTCGTCGCCCGCAGCCATCAGTTTCTGCACTTCGACAAGCTGCTCTGGAAAAGGCATATCAACAGGCAGCTCGATGCCGGCGGCGGGCACCAGTCGGGCCACGGCTTGCTGAGACAGATACTGGGCCCCGACCCCCGAGTCGCCCGACCACTCATCGACGGGCGCCTCTTCACGATAGTCAATCGGGGCAAAAGCCAGCTCGTTGAGCATCGGCGTGATGTTGCCTTCCGGTGTCACATAACCAACCGCCTCACTGGTCCCCATAGCTAGACCGAGTACGGCGTTTTCATGCATCGACATTGAACCCGCTAGTGCGGTGACCTCGCCGTCGTTAACCACATCAAAGGGCACGTCGCCCCAGCGCTTTTGCAGGTCAAAAAACAGCCGCCTGACCTTCGACTCAAAATCTTCGGGGGAAACCCCACGGAACAAGGAGGCTACCCGCACCTCATTGTTAACATACACTCCTGCGGAGCTGCCACCAATGGCATCAACACGTGGTAGGTGCGCTGCCGCACGCTTAAGGGTGTCGTTGATGCCTTCAATCTGATAGCTCGGATCATTTTCAAAATAGGGATTCCACTCAATCTCCTCGGAGAAGACGACTTCGCCATCAATCACCGCGGCACACTTGCGATCCGAGCCGCCAAGGTCAAAGCCGATCCGGCAACCATCGAGGTGTCGGCCAAGTGGTACGGCTGTCTCATTTTCCGCAGGGAGATCCTCCATGGCACAGGTGCGGATTGCTAATGGCTTACGATACACCTTGTCGCCAAAAAAATCGTGATCAAATGCGCGCGCTCCCTCGGCAGAATAGATAACCGCCAGTTTACCCACCAAGGAATCGCAGCCGGCAATGAGTACCGTGCAGCCGCCGCGCTGCCAGAATAGAAATTTAAGAATGCGCTCGAGGTAGCGCAGTGTCAGCTTTTCGTTTTCCTTGTCTTTCTCGCTCAGTGGCAGAATTTGCGTGTGAAATACCGAGCAGGTTTGATCCGGGCGCAGCAGGGCAATGGCGACCTCCGACCCAGCACCAGATTCTTGCACCAGATCGCTCACCAGACCGCGCACCAGATCGCGGTAGGCCTTGTTCCACAACACGGCAGGCAAAAAGTCCTGATCCAACTCAGGTTTAATCATTACATCAATATTCATCATCATCGCAGGTCAGTCAGGATGCTAGCATGGGACGATCAAAACCATACACAAAGGTAAAAATATTGCCTATTTTGTCTATTTCTTAACATTATTGACTTTTTGAATGCCGCGACCAAGCTTGCCTTATGCACTCAGATCTAGTCGGGATCGATGAACCAGAAAACTACTTCACCGGGCTGGGCAAGAGCCAGCAAGCCAGGCAATGAGTGCCTCTGGCGTTGCTGCCATGGGAATAGAAACCTTGGGCTCGTCAGCGAGGCAGGCAATGCGCTCAGGAATTTCCAATACTTGGCTGCCAAGTTCCTCGGCAATCGTTTCTGAGAACTTCGCAGGGTGTGCGGTTTCAAGAATGACCGTCGTATCATCTGGGTGATCTGCAAGCCAGGCTTCGGCGGCGAGGTAGCCAACCGCACCGTGAGGGTCGATCACGTAGCCATATTTTTCATACACTTCCCTGATGGCCTCACGCGTCTGACTGTCATCAGATGCATAGCCGCTGATATCGGATGCCATCGCTTTCCAGTCATTACCGAAGAGCTCCTGCATACGCACAAAGTTAGACGGAGCACCTACGTCCATGGCGTTGGACAGGGTGGCCACCGACGGCCGCGGTTTGTATTCGGAGCTCTGGAGATACTCGGGAACAACGTCGTTGATGTTGGTGGCAGCAACAATATGACCAACACGCAACCCCAGCCGCTTAGCAAGCAACAGGGCGGTGAGGTTACCGAAGTTACCACTTGGAATGACAAAGACCGGTGGCTTTTTACCCTCGATAGCCAGCTGACGCGCTGCCTCGAAGTAGTAGAGCATCTGCGGAATTAGGCGTGAGATGTTAATCGAGTTCGCCGAGGTCAGGTTACACTGCTTTGATATTTCTGGATTAAGGAAGGCCGCTTTGACCATGCGCTGGCAATCATCAAAGCTGCCGTCGATTTCCAAGGCGGTGATGTTGCCACCAAGTGCGGTAAGTTGTTTCTCCTGCAAGCCGCTGACCTTACCTGAGGGATAAAGAATAATAACACGGGTGCCTTGCACATGGTGAAAGGCAGAAGCCACGGCACCTCCGGTATCTCCCGATGTGGCTACCAGCACGGTAAGGAGCTGCTCGTCATCACGTGTCAACCACGCCATGATCCGCGCCATGAAACGTGCACCAAAGTCCTTGAAAGCAAGGGTAGGTCCATGAAAAAGCTCAAGCACGCGTCTGTGCTCGTCCAAGGTTGCCAGTGGCGCAGGAAAATTCAGCGCTTCGCTGACAATCTGAGCAAGCTGCTCTTCTGGAATGGCGCCCTGAAGTATTTTAGATACCACTTCATAGGCCATTTTTTGAAAGTCCATGGACTCCCATGTTTGCCAGAACGCCTCATCCAAAACGGGGATGTGCTGTGGCATGTAGAGGCCATTGTCGGCCGGCAATGAACGAAGCACCGCTTCACCAAAATCAACCAGAGTATCTGGGCTATTTGTACTATAAAGGCGCATGGGAAAAACTGGGACCATTCACCTAAAGACAGCGACAATCAATTAGATCAAAGGGATCTCAATATTACAGATCCGAGGGATCTAGGAAGGTCTAAAATGGGATGTCGTCGTTGTCATCCGCTGGGGCTCCACCTTGAGCAGGAGAACCACCTTGTTGCTGAGGGGCTGGATTGCCGCCGCTTGACCCTTGTTGTCCGCCGCCACCACTGCCACCACCGGGAGCTCCCATGAGCTGAATGTTGTCGGCAACGACTTTGAGTTTTGAGCGTTTCTGTCCAGTAGCTTTGTCATCCCAGCTATCCATGTGCAAGCGTCCCTCAACGAAGAGGGGCTTTCCTTTTCCAGAATATTGGTGCGCTACCTCAGCTGTGCGTCCCCAGAGGGTTACATCAACAAAAGTGGTTTCTTCGATACGCTCACCTCCGTCACTTGTGCGAACTCGATTGACGGCAAGGCCGATGTCAGCAACGGCAGTGCCCTTGGGGGTATAGCGAAGCTCGATATCACGGGTTACATTACCCATGAGCATTACTTTATTAAAATTGGCCATGACTTAAAAGCTACGTTACTTCGCTGGTGGACGGCAATAGTAAATTACTCTCTGCTGCCCGAATACCAGTCAATGAATGATCTTTGCTTAACCCAAGCGCTGGTAATGCTGCAGGTATACGCTGTTATTCAAACTAAGGGTAGACTGAATCTTCTCGATAGCAGCAGGCTCGGCCTCGAAGATGTAGTTCACATAGTGGCCGCCATCAAGATGGCGTGCATTGTAGGCAAACTTCCGACGTCCAAGCTGTTGGATCTCATCCATCTTGGCTCCATTACCTTCCATTTCTTTGGCAACAGAGGACACAAGATCATTGAGTCCGTCGTCCTGGCCTTGGGAGTTGAGTACGATTAGGCCTTCGTATTTTCTGCTCATCGCTATAATATTAGTTTAAAAGTTAATTAGATTTTTTTGTATTGAAGGTGTTGGCTGCTGACTCAACTCCCTCGGAGAGCGCAAACTGAACAGCTTCCGCCGCAGTTGCAAGCGTGTTTTCCAACTGATTTTGCTCATCGACTGAAAACTTTCCCAGAACATGGCCAGTTAAGGAAGCCCCAGCTTTCGTTTTCTCTTCCTGACCCGCATTGCCAATTCCAAGTTTGAGGCGCGGAAACTGATCGCTGCCCAGATGAGCAATCATGGATCGGATACCATTATGCCCACCTGCTGAGCCCGCCATCCTGAATCGTAAGGCGCCGAAGGGTAATGAGACATCATCATAAACAACCAATACCTGCTCAGGCTGCCATTTGTAAAATCTGAGGGCGGCACCCACAGACTGACCACTCTCATTCATGAAGGTTTGAGGTTTCATGAGCATGGCATTGGAACCCGGCACCTTAGCCAAGTGAGCACGCCACTTGAGGTGATTGGCCATTTGCGCACCGTAGATCTGTGCCAGACGATCCATCACGAGAAACCCGATATTGTGGCGGGTCTGCTCGTACTTCTGACCAGGATTACCGAGGCCTATAACGAGTTTGATGTCGGACATACCCTTATTTAATGTTCCGTGCTAAAATACCAAACACCAAATCGCAGAAAAGAAAAAAGCCCGGAGCCTTGCAGCTCCGAGCTTATTAAATGGTTTTGGAATAATGTGTTACTCTGCGGCCGCGGCCTCGGAGCTTGCTTCATCACCTTCGGCACCTTCAGCACCTTCAGCACCTTCAGCACCTTCAGCACCTTCAGCACCTTCCTCACCTTCGGCTTCTTCTTCCTCACTTTCAGCTGTGCGAGGCTTGGCAACAAGAGCGACAACCACATCTTCGCCGAGTGTAGGCACGACTCCCTCAGGGAAAGCCACGTCACCAATATTGATCGAGTCACCAATGTCGAGGGCACTAACGTCTGCTTCGATATTCTCAGGAAGGTCCTTGGGAAGACAGCTAATTTCAAGACTGTGAAGCATCTGCTCCAACTGCCCACCTAACGCAACCCCCTCAGGCTCGCCGACCAGCTCCAGAGGAATGTTGGCAGTAATAGATGTGTCCTGACTCACTGCAAGGAAGTCAACGTGCAAAATTTCGCCGCTGAGGGCGTTATGCTGTACGTCCTGCAGGAACGCCAATTGCGTATCGGAATTGTCGAGATCAAGCGTCACAAGAATACTGTCAGACGCTGCATGATTGAGCATGTCTCGGAATGTCTTAGCGTGTACTTTGACGTTTTTGACATCGGATCCCCCGCCATAAACGACGGATGGAATGTATCCTTCACGACGCATTTGCTTGAGCACGCCAGAACCTGTGCGGGCACGCTCTTCTGCTTTTAAAATTTTTGGTTTAGCCATATTATTAGATGGTTGAATTGTATAGTTGTTTTGTAGGAGCAGGTTCGGAAATGCCTGACAGCGGGTAGTAGAGTAAGAGGTCAGGAGCTTCCGTGGGGCGGGTCTTTACCACCTCAGGCGTCAATGTCAAAGAGAGAAGTGACAGATTTTCCGTCATGAATGCGGGAAATGGCATCGCCCATTAGCCCCGCGATAGAGACGGTAGTTACTTTTTCCCCGTAAGCTTGGGGCACCGAGTCACTAGTAATCAGCTCCTTAATGGCAGAATCCGCTATGCGTTTCCTTCCCATATCGCCGAGCACACCGTGCGATACCCCTGCATAAATGCTTTTTGCGCCGTGCTTTTCAAGAATTTCTGCTGCAGCACACAGCGTACCCGCCGTCTCTGTCATATCGTCCACAAGCAGCACGTTACGCCCATCAACATCTCCAATGACATTCATGGCCTCAACCTTAGTAGCGCTGACCCGGTGTTTGGCAACGATCGCCAATTCAGCACCCAGCTTATCAGCGTATGATCTGGCCATTTTGACCCCTCCCACATCGGGGGAGACAACGGTCAAGTTACTCGCATCATCACCGTGCTGCTCACGCAGATGCTTGATGAAAACCGGTTTAGCATAAAGATGATCCACAGGAATGTCGAAGAAGCCCTGAATCTGAGCCGCATGAAGATCCATGGTGAGCACCCTGTCGACTCCTGCTGCGGAGATAAGATTCGCCACCAACTTAGCCGTAATGGGGACACGAGGTTTATCCTTACGATCTTGGCGGGCGTATCCAAAGAATGGCATGACTGCGGTGATTCGGCCTGCGCTAGCTCTTTTTGCAGCATCAACCATAATGAGCATTTCCATTAAGTTATGGTTGGTCGCAGGGCAGGTCGGCTGAACTAAATAGACATCCTCGCCACGGATATTCTCATTGATTTGCACAAATGTCTCACCGTCAGGAAACGAGGTAACCTCTACATTTGCCAACTCGTGACCAAGATGAGCTGCGATTTTCTTCGCTAGTTCGCTGTGTGCGTTGCCGCTGAATATTTTCATGGAATTGCAATTTTTATGCCTTGTTTGCATAACATTGGTTGCGACCGCCAGGTATCGTGAAAATAAATGCTATCTCACTGTGGCGATCGATGGCGATACTGTATCCTGATTCCTTGTTGACAATCTCAAATACGCCAAAGTCAAAATTAAGCCTGCATTTTTTACAAGTGGCTCTTAACAAGGGGGAGTAATCACAGGCTATTTTGCGCCTTTTGTCAGCAATACAGCGGGCGCCGTTTGAATCAGCAATTTGATATCCAACAACAGCGACCAATTATCGATGTATTCCAAATCCAATTTCACCCAGTCTTCCCACTCCGTAATGGTGTTTCTCCCTTTGACCTGCCAAATACAAGTTATGCCCGGCTTCACGCTCAGTCTGCGGCGATGTTCTGACTTTTCAAATTTAGAAACCTCATAAACCGGCAAAGGGCGCGGGCCGACCAAGCTCATATCGCCCGTGAGCACATTGAGCATCTGAGGAAACTCATCAATACTCCACTTTCTAAGCAACCGAGCAAAAGGGAAAACTCGAGGATCGTTCTCGAGCTTGAAAACAGGGCCCGTCATTTCGTTGCCCATCTCATCCTTGAGGTCATCAAGCTGATCCTCTGCGTTCAGCACCATGGTTCTAAATTTCCACATTTTAAACGGCCTGCCGTATTTGCCTGCTCGATCCTGACGGAAAAAAACGGGGTCTCTTGGACTGCTCAATTTAATTCCGATAATTGCAAAAATCCACAGAGGCAATGTGCAAAGAACAAAGATGAATGCCCCAATTCTATCTAGGGCAGACTTCGCCAATAGCGCCCATGAAAGCTCCGGCGTTGCACGCAAGACAAGCATCGGCTGGCCTCCCAAATTATCAAAGGTAGGCCGGGATACCTGCGTTCTGATGAAATCAGCTGACACCCATGACTCGATGCCTTGCTTTTCACACATTTCAACGGTTTCTGAAATCTTTTGGAATACGGCATTGCGTGAGGCAATAATGACACGCTCAACAGACTCTCGCGTTACAATACCTTCAAGCTCAATGACGTCTCGTTCGGAAAAATCAAACTCACATACAACCCGCCAGTAATCGGTCACTTCATCCGGCATCGACTCTATGAGATGTTTTGTATCCTCTTTACAACCCGCCAGCACCACCCGCTCTTGCCGGCCTTCTTTGAGCGCTGCTTTCCTAAGGCTAGACCTCACAAAGGCATCCCTCAGCAGAAGGAATGTCGCGGATAATACCATGGCTATGACCAGCACCAAACGACTCATGCCTTCCATCTTGAAAAAGAGAACCATGGCAGCAATGGCTAGACTAATAACCAAGAGCGCCTGAATCATCTGCGTCAATGACCGAAACAATGTCTTGCGCATCATATTTCGGTAGAAACCGAACACCTCTAAAACAAGTGGGGTGAATGGCACCACAATAAATAAAAGCCAAGAAATCTGCGTGAGGCCAATCTGGCCGTCGTCACTCAAGCCGAGTAAGGGCCTTAAAAAAGGACGCAGTTTATCGCCGATATAAAACCCTTGAAAAACTAAAAAGGCGTCACACAGCAGTAAGGCCTGGATGGAGAACTGTTCTCTATTTCTGGATCCTAACATGATTTATGAGGGGTAACAATTTGCAGGGCACGTCATTTCAATCTTTAACCGTTCGATCAACC
>Ga0209600_1002158_pt1 | contig 11741 bp, 6 predicted proteins | sample COGITO_mtgs_1104_FD_185518 | JGI IMG/M metagenome (GOLD analysis project Ga0209600, IMG submission 185518) | Pelagic marine microbial communities from North Sea - COGITO_mtgs_110421 (SPAdes) (version 2) | ecosystem: Environmental > Aquatic > Marine > Epipelagic ... | reverse complement strand
CTAGTTTCTCCCAAAATCTAGTAGTAACACCAGGTGCATTAGTAACCACATCTTTAACGAATGTGATTGGTGGTTTATCAAGCACATATGGAGCGAGGGAGTTAACGTGGTCTAACTCGAAAAGATATAAAGATGCCTTGTTCATTGAAGCTTCTCAGCCTGTAACGGTCACTGAACGTGTCAAACATCAGTTCAATCAGGACATTATAACCGGTAAGGGTACAAACGGAATTGGGACAGATTTTTATGTTGCCTCTCAAACCTTAATCCTTAGTACCGTAACAGGCAGCTATACCGGTTATTACGGTAAGCACTACGTAAGTATTGTGGCATTAGAAGATAGTACGGCAGTTTTAATTAAAGCTCGACCGGGAAATGTATTTGATAACGGGAGTGATTCCGTTGCTTTTATACTGGACCAAGGACAGAGTTGGGTAAGTACAATGGCAGATGATGATGTATTGCTTGGTACACGAGTTACTTCTTCTAAACCAATTGCGGTAACTGCAGGCGGAAATCACCTCAAAAACTCAAGCGGGAACCCAGGAGATGGAGGTATTGATCAAGTCACCCCGGTTGAACACCTAGGTCTAAAGCATGTCGTTCTTCGAGGACGAAGTACCTATCCTCAAGATTACTTTATGTATATCGCTACAGAAGACAACACCAACATAACCGTTGATGGTGTCTCCGTGCTTACTAATGGTTCAAAAGGCGCTTCAGGCACATACAGCTTACCAGGCAATGCAAACCCCGGTAAACCCTACGTTGTCGAAAGTAACTTACCCATTTATGTTTTTCAAGTCACCACTGGTGTTGCAAATGGAAGCCCTGAACAGGGTATGGCACAATTACCACATATTGATTGCACAGGCTCTACCTTTATACGTTACAGTCGAGCCTCGGGGTTAACGACTTCTGCGCTGGTTACTATACCTTCTAATGCCGTTGCCAATCTTAATTATAATGGTGCACCCATAACTTCAAATACAAATATTACCGTACAACAAAGCACTTACGATCCCAGTTGGAGCGGGGTGTATATTGGGTCAAATGTTCTCTCGAACAACTTCACACTAGATTGCATTACGCCGTTTCATCTTGGAATTCTGGCTGGACAAGGATCAAATACTGGACTTTACGGATACATCAGCGGGTTTGATGATGATTTCAAATTATTAGATCCATTTACCGCGCTACCTGTCAATGATGTTCCGCTTGGAAATTTATGTGCCACTCCAATACCGCTTTACTTTAGATATCTAAGTTGTGTAGATAGCATTAATGTAATTTCAGCCGCCTTAATCCAAGGCCCAGGAACAGTTATCGATTCGAATGCAAACGATACTATACTGCACGTCATTATGGATCCCGCCTATACCGGAGTAGTGCGAGTCAAAGTCATCGTAGAAGACGGTAGAGGTTATTCAGATTCCATTTTCTATGATTTTGACTATTACGGAGCCTCGTACGAACCCATCTTATTAGATTCAGCAAGCGTATGTAGTACCCAACCGCTCGTTTTACAAATAGAAAACGCAGGCCCCGGACTGAGCTACCTTTGGTCAAATGGAGATACCACAGAAAGTACAACGGCGTATGATCCGGGTTGGCTTTGGGTAACTGTTGATTTAGGCGATTGCCAATTCACGGACAGTATCTTCTTAGTCAACGGATCCCTTTTTGAGCCGCCTTACCGCGACACGGCCTACTGTGATTCGCTTTTCGTAGATTTTTCGGATCCTATTCTAAATACCTTGTATTGGACAACGCTCGATACCACCAGTACTGAGCTCTGGTTAGATTCTACCGCGGTTTATCCATATGTTGCTACTGACATTGGTGGGTGTGTTTCAGAAGACAGCCTTTACTTCCGATTAATTCCTGAGCCGTATATAGACGAAGGTTTTGGGTGTCCAAATTACACACTAACTGCTGTTGGATATACAGCCTTTATCGCGATGGAATTGGGAGATGTAACCTACTCCTCTCCTCAAATTGATACCCTATTCCCTTTTGCTGGATCACACAACTTGACGCTTATCGCGCTGGACAGTTGTAATAATCTTGATACCATTGCGCGTATTCTTGAAGTAGATTGTTTGGATAACATGCTCATGTATGTACCTACAGCCTTTTCTCCTAATGGTGACGGCATAAATGACACCTATTGCATATCAAGTTCACTACCCACACGCACGACTTACGCAATCTTCGACAGGTGGGGCAATGAGTTATTCTCCGGTAGAGCAGACGAATGTTGGGACCCTAACGCTTTAGGACAGCGGTTATCGACCAGTAGATTATCACTACGCACTTTTACAAGACTGCCCTCAAACGAATTACACATAGATGAATTCACCATACACGTTCTGCCCTAACCAAAGCTACTCTAGTAAGGTAGTTTGATACGTACCGAACTATTGGTTGTTCATTATTATTCTCATTAATATCCGTTCGAAAATCCAATGGTGCTAAGGGCACGCACTCTGTATGTCAAAATATGAGCATAAAAGTCTGATTATTAGAACTTAAATGATGTTCCTGGACTATGAAGAAGTGTTAACAAAGACTGGTTTAATCCAAGTTTAGCATTTCGCTATTTAGTGTATTTTTGATATAGTTTGAAATAAACACATGTCACACCTAGATACCGCTATTGTAATTGCCTGGCCCGAATGTACCGCGCGTGCAGATGAGAGTCTTGCAATCTTTTTAAAGAAAGCTGGGGTCCTTAAAAACCTCAATATGCGTGTCGGTCATGCGGCAATTTGTCTGATCAATCCACAATCTAATGAGGTGCTCTATTATGACTTCGGTCGTTACATCACCCCACGCGGTTTCGGTAGAGCAAGAAACAAATACACTGATCCCAATTTAACACTTCTAACGAAGGCCGTTTTTGATGAGGACCGTGATTTGCAAAATGTCGAAGAAATTGCCGTAGAATTGGACAGTATTTCAAAATACACACATGGATACGGCCCTCTGGTATTCTCCGTTAGTAAAACCATCAACTATATCAAAGCAAAGTCTTATGCCGATGATATGATTCAGAAAGGGCACTTTCCTTATAATGGTTTGTATAAATCTGCCAGCAACTGCGCTCGCTACGTCACGGAAACGATGAAAGCAGCAAATGAAGACGGGACTGTTGGCACTAAGTTAAAGTATCCGCTTACGGTGCGCCCTACCCCATTATTTAATGTTGTTGCAGCTAAATCGCAAGACACCATTTATAGCTTTGAAGGCGGTACCCTGCAGTATTTAGACAAATCACGTCGTCACAGTATATCAGATTTAAGCGCAGGCCTGCTGGAGAGCGCCTTAAGTAAATACACCAATACACGGCCAGATGACCAAATTCATGGTGATATAGAAGAGCCTAAGCGCCCTGCGCAACTGCCGGCACACGCGCAATGGCTGGGCGGACTAGGCGAAGGCGCATGGTTTGTTGTTGATGCCTTAGACAAGCATAGTTTTAAGGGCGGTAAATATGCCAAAGACGGTACGCTAGAGCATGAAGCAAAATATGTAAACGAACATATTTCGCTGCCGAAAAATCCAGTAGTCACCTACACTTCCCATCATGGCTTTTTCTCTATTAGCATTGATGATGTGGTGCACAGGTTTTACCAGCAGAAATAGGTCTGTCAATTTTTTAAGCATAAAAAAAGCCGCCCAAGAATTGCGCGGCTTTTTCATTAAGTATCTCCCCTGCTAGAAATCGACTTTGTAGTAGAATACAGGGAATAAACCGAGCTGGTAATTTTCCTGAACCCTATCGCCTTCATCTCTTTCAGGGATGTAGGTTAATGTCAGTATGTTTTTATTGTTGGTAATGTTTGAAATATCCAAAGCAAACTCATGCGAAAGTTTAGAATAATTCCATTTGTATCCTACCTTCAAATCCAATCTGAAATACGCATTATACTGTTCCGTATTGAAAGTAGCATCGTTCACGTACTCTATTTCTGACATTTCAGTAGACTTCACTTCATCAACCGTACCAAACCATCTACCTCCAATGGTACTAACCTTCGTACCTAAATTTAGAATACCGTAATCCCCAACAGAGATGTTACGCGCCAAAACTAAATTCATTGCATAACGTCCATTAAACAGCGTATTAACCCATACGTCGTCTGCACTTCCTGGCAGTGCATCTAGGTTCTGCGAACCTTTGTATTTCGCATCAAAAATAGAACCCGTTAACAATCCGTAGAATCCGTTTCTATAGTAATGCTCCATGGTGAATTCAAGACCATAATTTCTTCCTAAACCTCTATTTTCAAGTGGCTCCGCCCATAATCTACCAAAACCTGAACCGCCATTGACCAAAGAGAAGTAACTGGCTTGTTGTTCGACAGGTATATTCCACAGATATTGATAGTAAGCCTCCAATTTTAAACGAATAGGATAGTCAAAATTATGCTCCCAACCTGCAACGGCATGTGCACTCTTTGTTAGGCCCATTTCCTTGTTGTATGTGGTTCCCAAAACGGTAGAATCATCCAATGCCTGAGAACCTTCGTAGTAATAGAGGTAGCTGCTTTGCATTTGAGTATGGTATCCAGCGCCGGTAAAAAACTTATTGTTCTTATCCATGTCGTAATTAAAGCCTAAGCGTGGCTCAAATAAACTAGTGCTGTTGCTATTGATTGTGCTGTGGAACGCTGTAGCTCCAGCGGTCATAGTTAAAGCGTCAGTCAAGCGATGTTTGTAAGACAGGAAAGGCTGGATATTTGCATAAGAATCGTCACTGTTCCATGGCATTTCCCAATCAAAAACCACGTTAGTGATTCCATTCACAATGCGTGTTGAATCATGGTAACTACCCATTACATAATCTACGTTTACACCGACTTTTAAAGAGCGACGTGCATCAAACTTTTTTGTGTAGTGGTAGTAGGAGTGAATTTTATCTTCAACGTAACGGTAATCTAATATCTTCTCTACACGGTCTACACTATAGGTTAAATTATTTGCATCTGCGGAGTCTATGCTACGCCAAACTTTGTTGTTTACAGCGTGAATATTTGCGCGTGACGCAGCTACGCCCATTTTAGCGTAACTCACTTTGCTTAAGCGCTTACTATATGTAGCACCAATTGTAGCCATGTGCGTATCGAAATATTGATCTCTATCTACGGTACCATAGCTTTCAAATTCTTCAGTAAAAGGATCACCGTCGGTACCTGAAACGTCAATGGTTAGATCAGAAGTACCGCCGATACCCCAAAAACTCAGTTTAGAACCGTCTTTTTGTGGGAAAGAAAAACGAAAGGCTCCATCTGCATACAAGGGCACAGCTGTAGTCCCGAGAGGAATGCCTAAGGCATCCGCCATTCCCAAGGTACTGTAACGGCCTAATAACAGGTATGAAGGTGCATTGGGCTTGTCTTCACCTATTCGACCTTCAGCCATGAGTTCTACGCCCAATAAACCGAACTGAAACGACCCCTCGAACGGAGTAGCATTATTACCATCGCGCATCTCAAGATCAAAAACACCAGAAATGGCATTTCCATATTCGCCTGGCCAAGCGCCAGTATAGAAATCACCGCTCTGAATGTACTTATTGTTTAAGATCGTCACAGGTCCACCTCCAGTCCCTGGTATAGCGAAGTGGTTGGGATTGGGAATATTTATTCCCTCAAATCTGTAAAGAATCCCCGCAGGCGTGTTACCGCGAACGACGATATCATTTCTAGAGTCATCAGAGCCTTGTACTCCAGCGAAATTCGTAGCCATCCTTGCGGGCTCACCTCTGGATCCAGCGTAAAGATTGGTCTCTTCAACAGAAAATTTCCGCGCAGATACCAAGGCCATCTCATTTTTTACATCACCTCTGGGAGCTGCAACGACCTGAACCTCGTCGAGTTTCACCGTACTTTCAGTGATCTCTACACGAATTACTGCTTGCTTTGCGGAATTAAGTTCCACAATGGTACTCTTGGGCTCGTAGCCAAATAATTGGACCGCAACCACCTTACGCCCGATCTCCACGTCGAAAGAAAATTGACCGTATTCATCTGTGAACGCTTGTTGTGCATCACAAACTACCATAGCATCTGCTAGTGGAAACTTTGATTCTGAATCGACCACCGTACCACGAATGGTCTGGGTTAAGGTTTGTGCTGAAAGCATAGCGCCAAACAACAAAAGGACACTGAGTAGTATTCGTCTCATGATTAATGATTTTGTTACACCCAATTTAAGACAACTTTAGCGGTCATTGTATGAATTCAATATCAACTTTGCACCAATTCCTCCCGCTAAGCGGGGAATTCCATCGGGTGCAGTAAATATTATCTCATTACCGAGACATGGTTTATATTCCGAGAACCCCAACCGTCGCGGGATGTTTCAAAAGCCAACCCGTTAAGCTTCGCCTAGTTTCATGTGCGGGCAGCACTTCATGCAAAACAGTATCTGATCGAAACATGACCATCCTATTCATGACCGGTTCTATCAGTATTTCTTGTGGCTTATGTAATTTCAAGGCACCACCGTGCTCCGGTTCCCAGTTCTCGTTAAGATAAATGACCACTGAAATCATCCTGTTTTCACGACTGTTGAATTGGTCAAAATGGGGTTTGTAAAAAGCACCCTTTGGATACTTTGCAAGGTGAAATTCGTATCCTCGAAGCGATAAAAACAGTGATTCCGCTATAGCAGCCCTTATGGCATCCATCCCATCAAAAAAAGTCTCCAACTCTGTCATTAAAGGACGATCCAGCCAATGGACGAAGTCTGATCTAATCTCTGATATTCGCGTGCGCTCTTTACCTGGGCCTATTGCAGCAGCCTTTAGTCGATCCTCCGCCTCCACTGAAGCGAAATACCTACACACTGTTTCCAAAACAGATGGAGGTAAGAATTGATCCAGCACCATAAAATGCTGTTCGGCGAATTGGTCCATTCCTTTGTCCCATTCTTCACCTTTAAATGTTGGCCACATGTATACCTATATCAACTAATAGAAGTCCGAAAAACGCTTTTTACCCTTACCATAATATTGCCAAACGACTGAATTTGGGTAGGTTCCTTTGAGGTCAGCGAAGCGTTTAAAGGGGTATTTGCTTGTTCGAGCCCTGGCACGCTGAATGCCTGTAAACTTTCCATAAAAAGCGAAGTGAGCTCTGATGATGGCGAAGGTATGCTTTGGTTTGCCGGCCAGTAAGAACTGGATTCCCGCAAGTCCATCGAGTAGTAAACGAAGAAAAATGACGCCCAATGCTGAAAAATGGGGTAAATTTTTCATGACGATAATCAGGTTATTTCTGAAGTTTAAGAATGTCTTCTTCGGATTATCTGCGCTTAATGTGGCTCCTCCTAGATGATATACAGTACTTTCTGGCTGCACCCACACTTGGAATCCCGCACGTTGCATCCTCCAGCAGAGATCTATTTCCTCCATGTGAGCGAAGAGCATGGAGTCAAGTCCTCCGATGGTCTTAAATACTTCCGTACGAACCGCTAAACAGGCTCCTGTAGCCCAGAAAACTTCTCTAGGTGTATTGTATTGTCCAATGTCATTTTCGAGCGTCCCAAATACTCGACCGCGACAAAATGGATAGGCCCATCGGTCCATAAAACCACCAGATGCACCTGCGTATTCAAACTGGTCCGGTGAACGATCCCAACGTATTTTAGGCTGTAATGCTGCGCATTGTGGATGATTTTCGAAATGCTCGTTTATGGGATTTAACCAACCCGGTGTTGTGCGAACATCGCTGTTCAATAATATCGAAATTGGCTCCTGAATGGCTTTTAACCCTTCATTGTATCCGCCCGCATAACCCAGGTTTTCACCGGTTTGAATGACCACAACCTCTGGATGATTTTCCTTTAAATATGCTAAACTATCGTCTGAACTGTCGTTGTCAATCACGTACACCTTATGGGGTGCGCTGTCTTTAATTACCCCAGGTAAGTACGTCTGGAGTAACGATTTTCCATTCCAGTTTAAGACAACTACGGCGATGGTCTGGCTCATTCTATTAATTATTGAATTGGTCAAACCAAGTCCCTTGGTTACCGATAATCAGAGAATTTGAAATACGCTCTCCAAAATTATCTCTGCTGTATTGCGTTGAAGTAGCATCAATGTCTGGCCCTGTATTCGAATGACGCGATAAATGGAATTGCCATTTATGGTCTTTAACTTCTCCTAAGGCACTGCTGTGTATCAAAGTATATTGACGACCGACCAATTCCTGGTCAACAAAAATAAACACTTGATTCTGTTGTGTAGGGGTGCTCGAACTCACTAACCTGTCGTATTGCCAGATTTGATAGGGATAGTTCTTCCCGTCGAATGGACGTTCCTCAACTAAAGACGGTGCACCGTACTGTAAAAATACCCGCCCCATTTGCGTCTTATAGCCGGCCAATGTCTTTGACCCAAATTCGGAATCTACCTGATCTACGACCCTTTTATAACCCATCCAAGACTCTAGAGCTTGGTCCGGTGCTTTCTCTTGCCAGAAGCGTGTAAGGTAGAATGCAGCCCTCGCTGTATCCATAGACTCCTTGAGATTCATTAATAGTCTACGCTCTGCTAACGAAGCCAGCGGTGCAATCATACTGAGGTATTCCGGAACCTCTTCCCAATTGCCCCAAGATTTTTCAAAAGAGGCTCTTGTTAAAACGCCTTCTAATAGCGAAGGATCAATCAACATATCATCATTGTACCACATTAAGGAAGTAGTGGCCTCTTTTAACACAGTACCGGTAGCATCCAAAATTTCAGTTTTAATGGCATAAGCACCACTATTTTGTGCATCCATACCGTAGCTGATACGTATGGGGTTTACACCGTTCTGTAGCCTTTTAAAGCCCTGTGTACCTGCTACCGCAGTACCCGATGCATTTTGAAGTTCATACCTAAGCACATACTTACCTTCTCTTATGAAGACCTCTGAATACCATTCAATAGGAACATTTTCAAATACAGGTACTCCTAAGGATGGCTTGGGAATTACGGTACTTCCTGATTTTTGATATACGGAGTTGCCTGTTTGCAGTGTATCTAAGGCAATGGGATTGGATAAATAAAAAGGAGCCTCTCCATTGAGACGAATGGTATCTTCAACTTCAATGAGTTCGCCCGTCACATCATCCGTGATTACAATTTTGACCGATTCTTTGGTCCAATTTTCATAGACGAAGGTACTTTTTTGAAGCAACAACGGAGCTCCCGACGCACTGTCTGTCTGTGCATAATTAAAGGTAAATGCATCCAACTTTCCACCAGTCTGAATTACTACTTTAAATGACGTTACCCAATTACTATCCGCATCTAACTCATACCCTACTGTACTGGCATCTAGGGTTGTATATACATCTATATAAGGTTTACCTTGAGCTGAAACATAAATGCTCGGATCAATGGACAACCTCATATTCTGACCGTGTACAATGCAGGTCGAAGCCAAGGTTATTATCGCAATTTTTAATTTTAGAAGCATACCTCAAATATAATTGCATAATTATCCTTGCAAACAATCAAATCCTGTTTAAATTTGCCGCCCACTCGAGAGGTTATTGCAACCCCTCACCGGAGAGATGGCAGAGTGGTCGAATGCACTGGTCTTGAAAACCAGCGTACCGCAAGGTACCGGGGGTTCGAATCCCTCTCTCTCCGCATAAATACCTGAAAACCAGCGTTTTACGCTGGTTTTTTTATGCCCATTCGCGAACGAAGCTCGCTTCAGTGAGCGGGATGGGTATAAAAAATACAGAACGCCGGAGGCGTACTGGTTTTCAAATGTTTTTGGAAGGGCTCCACCTCAAGGGATCTTTTCAGCGAAGCGAAAAAAAATCCCAGCCGCCAAAGCGACTGGGACCAGACTTATTCTTGGCTACCCTCTTTCAAACATGAAGATGTATCGCTACACGAACAATTCTTACAAGCTGAATTGCGGTTTAGTTTTAGACGCCTTTCTGCACCATCCTTAAGTGCTGACTTCTCATCGAACCAACCTGATCTTCTCAACAAGACCTCACGTGGAGAATAGATACCCAGCTGCGAATGTGGTCTATCCATATACGCATTTATAGTCTGGCCTAACAAAGCATTCAACTCTTCAAAATTAGCGGCATAGAGAATGTATTTGTACTCATTCTTCATCGTGTGAAAGACACGCTCAATCATAGAATTAGACGAACGAATATTCTTCCAAGCCACAAGATGGTTTACCGCAAACGTCACTTTACTAGCGATCCTTTTGTTCTCTGAACCTCCATCAGTCATATAACTAAGGGTAGCTTGCTCTTCCGTGCCGTTGTCTATTTTCACAATCGGCTTTGTAGGTTTCGAATCTACAAATGCCTTTTCCAACACCTCCACTGATATCGCATTATCTATTTTATCCGCTAGCCGCCAAGCGAGTACGGCTCTACTGTAATTATCCATCACACAATATAAATAGTGCTTTACTCCATCAAGCGTCTTTATAATACTGATATCCGCGTGCCAGATTTCGTGTAATCTTTCAGCGCGAACCAAATTAGGTGTCCTAGGTGCCTTCCTTTTTTGATATTCTGTTAGTAATCCTCTCGTGTATTTGTAGAATGTAGTCAAGCTCAATTTCAATTTTCCCTTTTTGAAATTATCTGCCCATATCGCAAATTTATTTGGTCCCCCCTTCTCTACAATTTCTTCAACAAATGCTCTTTCTTTCTGTGTAAGCTGTCGTGGACGTCGTTTAATACAAACATTATCTGCACTGGATAAACAATGGATATTCGCCTCGAGCTCCCACCCACAAAATCTTGTCGTACTTACGTTAGTGACCTTCAAGAAACGCTTTCGAGATATGACTTTAGGAAGCGACTCGACATAGGCAACATATTTAAGTCGATGTTTTGTTAAAAATTTATCAAACGCCTTCTGACCCATTGATTCTCTGATAAAGTCTATAAAAGCCATGTAGGTACCAAGCATTTCCTTCTCTCGTTGCTTATTTGATAATTGACGATTAAAAAGCTTTATCAAATCCTTTTGCTTCTCTAACTCCAGCATTTGATGGTAAAAGAAATCAGGTGTTTTCCTTCGCCATTCTGAAAGCGTCGTTCTTGGAATTTTACTTAGCTCTTCTTTTGAATATAACTCTCTTTCTTCGCCTAGACTGACCGCTAACTTAAGCTCTAGCGGATATCGTGAATTTTTGTGATTCATTTTTCTATTCTTTAAATGATTATAAAAACCACTCCTTACCAAGGAATCATTTAAAGAATTGAATACATGAAAATTGAATGATTCATTTAGACATATATCAAAAGACATAAGTATCCTAAAACCTAGAAACTACTTTAAGATTCTACGCTCATGCAACAAATCACACATAGGGAAGTGCACCCCTTAATTCTCAATGTACCAAGAGCTTTAAAAGCAAATTGGCTTAGAGTCAAAAAGAGGTAGGTCTAAAGAAACCTGAAAATTTATTCTTTAAGGCAGGAGTTGAACTCCCTAATTCCGCACTGAAAGATAAGTAGAAATTTGTACGGTAAATACCGTACATGGCTTGCGCGATTGCCAGAGATCTCACCAAGCTTAGTATAATCATTAAAGATTCAATGATTGGGTGTACGAAATGACAAAAGGAAAAAGTAAAATTGTTAAACTCGCTGGAACATCCTATTTTAGACGGATAAGAGTTAGTTCTAATAGTAACCGATTAGTTCAATTCAATAAGGTACCGAGGGTTCGAATCCCCCTCTCTCCGCATACT
>Ga0209600_1002150_pt1 | contig 11784 bp, 13 predicted proteins | sample COGITO_mtgs_1104_FD_185518 | JGI IMG/M metagenome (GOLD analysis project Ga0209600, IMG submission 185518) | Pelagic marine microbial communities from North Sea - COGITO_mtgs_110421 (SPAdes) (version 2) | ecosystem: Environmental > Aquatic > Marine > Epipelagic ... | reverse complement strand
GGTGGTAAAAAGCGTAATGCTAAAATTCATGCAAAAGGGAAACTAACTGCCCGTGAACGTATTAACTACTTATTAGATAATGACGCTGAAGCTTTAGAAATTGGAGCTTTTGTAGGAGACGAAATGTATGAAGAACACGGAGGTTGTCCTTCTGGTGGTGTTGTTGTGAAAATAGGAAAAATAAAAGGCATGCAATGTATTGTTGTTGCCAATGATGCCTCAGTGAAAGCAGGTGCATGGTTTCCGATCACTGCAAAGAAAAATTTAAGAGCTCAAGAAATTGCCATGGAAAATAAAATTCCAATTATCTACTTGGTGGATAGTGCTGGAGTATATCTTCCTCTGCAAGATGAAATATTCCCTGACAAGGAACACTTCGGAAGAATTTTTAGAAACAATGCCATTATGAGCAGTATGGGAATTACTCAAATTTCTGCTGTTATGGGGAGTTGTGTAGCCGGTGGTGCCTACCTACCTATCATGAGTGACGAAGCTTTGATTGTAAATAAAACAGGAAGTATATTTTTAGCAGGAAGTTACTTGGTAAAAGCTGCTATTGGAGAAAGCATCGATAATGAAACTCTAGGAGGTGCTACTACGCATTGTGAAATCTCTGGAGTTACAGATTACAAATCGGAAGATGACAAAGATGCATTAGATACCATTCAAAACATCATCGATAAAATTGGTAGTTCTGATAAAGCGGGTTACAACAGAAAAGAAGCACTAGAACCTAAAGAAAATCAAGAAGAAATATTTGGAATTTTACCAAAATCTAGAGCGGATCAATATGACATGAACGAAATAATCAAAAGATTGGTTGATGATTCAGAGTTTGAACCTTATAAAGAAGAATTTGGTAAAACCATTATTTGCGGTTATGCACGTATTGATGGTTGGGCAGTAGGAATCGTCGCCAATCAAAGAAAAGTGGTAAAAACCGCAAAAAAAGAAATGCAATTTGGAGGTGTTATCTATTCAGATAGTGCAACCAAAGCTACTCGCTTTATTTCTAACTGTAACCAAAAGAAAATTCCGTTGGTATTTTTACAAGATGTTACTGGATTTATGGTAGGAAGTAAATCTGAACACGGTGGAATTATTAAAGATGGTGCCAAAATGGTCAATGCAGTAAGCAACTCTGTGGTACCTAAATTTACTGTGGTTATTGGAAATTCTTATGGTGCTGGTAACTATGCAATGTGTGGAAAAGCATACGACCCTAGGTTGATCTGTGCTTGGCCAAGTGCGCGTTTGGCTGTAATGGGTGGTACTCAAGCTGCCAAGGTACTTTTACAAATGGAAACAGCTTCATTAAAAAGTCAAGGTGAGGTAATCACACCAGAGCGCGAGGCTGAAATACTAAAATCTATTGAAGAAAAATATGACAAACAAACATCTCCTTATTATGCAGCCGCAAGATTATGGACAGATGGTGTTATCAATCCTTTAGATACCAGGAAATGGATAAGTACTGGAATTGATATTGCAAACAATGCACCGATAGAAAAACAATTCAATCTTGGAGTAATTCAAGCTTAAACGTATAATTTAAATTTTTAATAAAGGTCAATGCTATACAGTATTGACCTTTTTTTTTGAACGAATAATTAAAATACTGTTCGTATTTATTTAATTGATACTCTATAAATAGTTTACAGTTTATGACATGCATCATAAAAATAATAAAGACTCGGTTTTATTTTTGAATTCGAATATTTTGTAAATTCCAATCTCAAAGCATACAAAGAATGAGTAAAGCTATTTATATTGCCACAATAGAATCACACACGGGGAAATCACTAGTTTCTTTGGGCCTTTTAAGAATGATGCTTACGAAATCGATTAAGGTAGGATATTTTAGACCTATTATTAATGATACCGAAAGTGGTCAATTTGACAACCACACAAACACAGCCATCAATTTTTTTAATTTAGACTTAAAACTATCTGATTGTTATGCCTACAAGCAAAGCGAAGTTTTAAAGTTACTGAGCAAAGGAAAGGTATATGAAGTGATTCAAACGGTTATCGAAAAATATAAAAACCTTGAAGATCGTTTTGATTATGTTTTAGTAGAGGGAACTGACTTTGCTGAAGAAGGAAGTTTCTTGGAACTTGACTTAAATCTTGCCATTGCTAAAAATTTAGGAATTCCTTGTTTGATTGTTGGTTCTGGAAAAAATAAAACTTCGGATGAGTTTATCAACAGTATGGAAATTACTTACAAAGCTTTCAAAAGAAAAGAAGTAGATATTCTTGGTTTGATTGCAAATAAAGTAAGCCTTGAAGACAGAGAATTGGTGGCATCGGAACTAAAAAAAGTAATTCCTAGCGAAATTCAAATTGATGTCATTCCGGAGAGCTTATATCTAGAAAACCCTACGGTAAAAGAAATCAACGAGGCTTTGGAAGGTAAAGTTTTATTCGGAGAACAATTTATCGATAATACTATTGGTAGTTTTAGTTCTGGTGCAATGCAATTAAGAAATTACCTAACTCGAATCAAAGAAAATGCTTTGGTAGTTACCCCAGGTGATAGAGCTGATATTATTTTAGGTGCTTTGCAAGCCAACTCATCTTCTAATTACCCTAAAATTTCCGGACTTGTTCTGACTGGAGGATTATTACCTGAAGCATCTATTTTAAAACTTATTGAAGGGGTTCAATCTACGGTTCCTATTATCTCTGTTAAGGGAGGAACTTTTGGAACCACTAACAAAATTGGAGCTGTAAAGTCTAAGATTTACTCTACCAACTCTAAAAAAATATTATTGGCCTTAGATACTTTTGATTCTTATGTAAATGCAGAGGTGATTGCCAATATTCTTACAAAATACAACTCAGAAAGAATTACCCCAAATATGTTCCAATACAACCTGATGCAAAGAGCTAAGGTGAATCGAAAACATATTGTATTGCCAGAAGGAAATGATGATAGAATTATTCAAGCCGCTGCTCGTTTGCAATTGTTAGATATTGTAGACCTGACAATTTTAGGTGATAAAAGCACCATTCAATTAAAATGTGACCAGTTAGGACTTCAGATAGATTTAGACAAAATCAATATTTTGAATCCAGGAGACTCTGTTCATAATAAAGAATTTGCACAAACTTTATACGAAGCTCGTAAACATAAAGGTATGACCGAAACTACTGCCAATGATTTGGTAAAAGATGTTTCTTATTACGGAACCATTATGGTAATGAAGGAAATGGCAGATGGAATGGTTTCTGGTGCTGCCCATACAACGCAACATACCATCAAACCTTCTTTACAATTGATAAAAACAAAACCGGGTGTTTCGGTTGTTTCTTCAGTATTTTTTATGTGTTTGCCTGATCGTGTTTCTGTAATGGGAGACTGTGCGGTAAATCCAAACCCAAATGCGGAACAACTTGCTGAAATCGCCATCAACTCTGCACAATCATCAGAAGCGTTTGGTATCAATGCTAGAATAGCAATGCTATCCTACTCTTCTGGAAGTTCAGGAAAAGGAGAACAAGTAGAAAAAGTAAGAGAAGCTACGGAAATAGTTTCTCAAAAATATCCCGATTTAAAAATTGAAGGACCAATTCAATACGATGCGGCTGTAGATATGAATATCGCTAAAAGCAAAATGCCAGACTCTAAAGTAGCAGGTCAAGCTTCGGTATTGATTTTCCCTGATTTAAATACAGGTAACAATACTTACAAAGCCATTCAAAGAGAAACAGGTGCATTAGCAATAGGGCCTATGCTACAAGGATTGAATAAACCTGTAAACGATTTGAGTAGAGGGTGTACTGTAGAGGATATTTTCAATACAGTTTTACTAACCGCAATTCAAGCAAACCAAGAATCATAATGAATATATTAGTATTGAATGCAGGATCATCGTCGTTGAAATATCAACTTATTTCAATGCCTTCTCAACAAGTTAAATGTGTGGGATTGGTTGAAAGAATAGGAATGGATGATGCCATTTTCACACATGAAAAAGGAAAGCAAGAACACAATGAGGTATGCCCTATTCCAAATCATACCGTTGCTCTAAAAAAAGTGGAAGCTGCATTGATGCATGCTGATTATGGCGTGGTTAAAAATGTGGATGAAATTGATGCGGTTGGACATAGAGTTGTTCATGGAGGAAGCAGATTTACCAAAACCGTTATGGTAACCGAGGATGTAAAAGAAAATATAAGAGAATTATTTGCTTTGGCTCCTTTACACAATCCTGCAAATTTAACAGGTATTGAAGTTGCAGAAAATGTTTTTAAAAATGCAAAGCAGGCGGTTATATTTGATACTGCTTTTCATCAAACAATGCCACAAGAAGCCTATCAATATGCCATTCCTAACAAATATTTAAACGAAGACGAAATAAGAGCCTATGGCTTCCATGGAACGAGTCATAAATATGTTTCAGAAAAAGCAATTGAATATCTAGGAGAAAAATCAAAAAACATCATCACCATTCATTTAGGGAATGGTTGTAGTATCTCTGCAATAAAAGATGGGAAATGCGTTGAACACTCGATGGGATTAGGACCTTCAAACGGTTTGGTAATGGGAACTAGAGCTGGAGACATTGACCAGTCGGTTATTTTTCATCTACAAAAGAAATTTGGCAAAACAGCAGAGGAGGTAAATCATATACTACAAAAAGAATCTGGAATGAAAGGTTTGACAGGACATTCAGATTTAAGAGATATCGGAAATTTAGCCGCTGAGGGAAACAAGGATTGTATCAATGCTTTGAATTTAGCAGCACATAGAATAAAAAAATATATCGGCTCTTATACCGCCATTTTAAATGGTTTAGATGCTATTGTTTTTACAGCTGGTATTGGTGAAAACTCTAGTTTGATGCGTGAGTTAAGTTGTAAAGATATGGATTGGCTAGGAATTCAATTAGACAATGAAATCAACAACACAAGAGCTAAAGGTATTCTAGAAATTCAGAAAGTGGATGGAAAGGTAAAAGTCTTAATCATTCCGACCAACGAAGAAATTGAAATTGCCAAACAAACTTTTGATCTTTTACAGGAATCATAATTAGTAACCCTTTTACAAAATTGCACATGGAAATTACATCTTTTAACAACGAGTTGGTTTTTGAAGATAAAATCAAAACAAAAGTAGTCCTAGAAACATCTTTCTCTAAAGAAATCCGGATTGTAATGAAGAAAGGTCAAGAGATGAAAGAGCACAAAACAAAATTCCCAATTATTGTACATGTTCTTGAAGGTTTGGTTGATTTTGGAGTTAAAGGGAAAATTCATGCATTTGATTCAGGTTCTATCATAAGTCTTGATGACAATATCCCTCATGATTTATTCGCTAAAAAAGATAGCATCGTTCGATTGACTTTATCAAAACAAGATACTGTGGACCGAGTGGAAAAGGTGATTGATGATTCCACAAAGCAATAGACCATGAAAACAATTGAATCTAGAAAAGAGATAAAACTATTAGTCGATACTTTTTTATATAAAAATTAGAAAAGATGAGACTTTAGGACCTATTTTTAACAAACACATCCCCGAAAACAGCTGGCCTGAACATCTTGAAAAATTAACAGACTTCTGGGAGACTAATTTATTTGGAGTTCCTAAATTCAAAGGAAACCCTACTTTAAAACATGTCAATGTAGATAAAGGATTGGATCACAAAGTGGATCAAGTGCATTTTGGCTTATGGTTACAGTTGTGGCTTGAAACCATCGATGAACTATATACCGGAGATCTCGCTACCAAAGCTAAAGAAGCCTCTAGAAGAATGGCTCACGGACAATTTATGGCCATTTGGAACCACAGACCAAAATAATTCTTCAACCACATAGAGAACAGCAAAATATATGCTTCTTGAAACGAAATCTACTACTCCACTCGGATAAGGATCTACATGTATCATGTGTAAATAAAACTTGTAAACTAGGGTAGTAATTTTTACATTTGCTTTTCAAATTTTAACAGAAGTAAATTACAATTAGAAATGGGTAGAGCATTTGAATTCCGTAAAGCAAGAAAGATGAAACGTTGGTCAGCGATGGCTAAAACTTTTACACGTATTGGTAAAGATATCGTGATGGCTGTAAAGGAAGGTGGACCTAACCCAGACACAAACTCTAGATTAAGAGCGGTTATGCAAAATGCCAAAGCTGCAAATATGCCAAAGGACAATGTAGAGCGCGCAATTAAAAAAGCAACAGATAAGGATACCGCCAACTATAAAGAAGTGTTATTTGAAGGATATGCTCCTCATGGAATTGCAATTGTTTGTGAAACTGCAACGGATAACAACAACAGAACTGTTGCCAATGTGCGTGCTGCCTTTAACAAATGCAATGGTACTTTTGGAACTTCTGGATCGGTAATTTTTATGTTTGATCATACTTGTAACTTCAGAATCAAATCTGAAGGTGTAGATTTAGACTTAGAAGAATTAGAATTAGAATTGATGGATTTTGACGTAGAAGAAGTTTTCCAAGATGAAGATGGAATTTTAATCTACGGACCATTTGAGCAATTTGGAGCAATTCAAAATTATTTAGAAGAACATAGTTTAGAGATTCTTTCTTCTGGATTTGAAAGAATTCCAACAACAACAAAAAAACTAGGAGAAGCAGAACAAGCAGAAGTTGAAAAACTGCTTGAAAAATTAGAAGAAGACGATGATGTACAAAATGTATATCATTCTTTAGAGATGTAATATCTTAAAGATGTATTTATATAAAAAACCACCCATTGAATGGGTGGTTTTTCTTTTTAATGAATCCTTGTGTTAACTAGGTTCATTATAAAAAGAACGTGTTAGTTTGATGCTCGCCGATAATTAATTTTAATTGGTGCTTTTCTTCCTTATATATCTATGGATATATCCATCCCCTTTTACAATATTAATAGGATGCTAGTGTCATATACACCCCTATTTTTTCCTTCATTCAGACAAGCGAATTTATCTATCTGAGTAAGGATATACTCCTTGTCAAATGGCTCTCCATGTTTCTCTAAAAAGTCTAGGTGTTTTTGATACTCATAAGCTTTAGTGCTTACTTTATCTACAAGAGTAAGATGTTCTTCTCTTGTTTGGGCCATTAAATTTTCAGTACGATCTTTTTCTCTCGTAAGGTTTCCTCCCATCCCTCTACAATCGATGTGACATATATCAACAGCTCTTCCTCCTGATATTTAAGAAGGTATAAAGTCTCCTTGGTCGTGACCAAAGTATTCTAAATAAACTCGTACATGATTTTTCAATCTTCTGATAGAGATTGTGACAAAGAATTTAATCTCTCATTACAGAAAGGTGTCTATTTCGGAAGTTCACATTTGTAACCTGTGATCAGGTAAATATTAAAATCATATTCCTCTATTACAAAAGGGGATTCCAATAAAGAAATTTCACATTTAATCTGAGCTGTGATAAACCGAGGCTAAGTACCTGATCAAGTACCAAATACACAATTTAAAACTAAAAAAAAACAATTTTAAGAGAACTGTTTTAATGAAAATGGCACACCCTTTTTCGTGCTGGTTAATTATTTATAAGAACCAATTTTCTTATTCGAAATTATGTTAGAAAAAACCATTTTCAGATTAAATAATTTATTCTATTTATCAACACAACTATTTTACTTCTACAAGGATAACAGTACTTGGATCAACCCTTTATTGTCATTTTTAACAGGAGAAAAAACATGTCCTATATTATCATAGTCCATAATTGTAGGTTTGTTTTTTTATTAATTGTTAAATTTTATATTATGAGTTATTTATCAAAATTAGAGCCAGGTGATGACTATTTTCATTCCTATTTCGTCAATGACGTATCAGTAGGAATTCGAAGAGCAATTGAAGATCTTTCTTCTAAAAACAAATCGGAAATAACCGCTTTAGAAAAGTTAGAATTGAAAATTCTCAAGCTACCTTTGTGTTGCTATCGTGGTAATTACCCTAACGATACCGAAATAGAAACGATGAGACAAGCTAGAGTCATTCAAGAAGAAGCTTATAAACTGATAAATGATCTAGAATAGAACTTAATTCTTTTTTTTGAAGAACCGTTGACTCGCAAAAAAATAAATTGCAGCAAGAACAAATAAAGAAATTGCGGTATTTATCCAATGTACAGACTCAGATCCTTCGTAAAGTCCCTTGTCCGGTTCTTCATTTTTATCACTGGCAAAAATGAATATTGAATTCAATAAGAAGATTATTGTTGTAAGTTTTTTCATAGCGTAGCAAAGATAATTATTTTACTACAACAGTAAGCAAGGAAACCTTCGTTTTGTTTCTAATTTTGTAGAATGAAATACACACAGCATTTTAAAAAGATAAAATTGGAGAAAGGGATTCCAATGTTAAACCATGACCAACATTCTAGGTATTTTAATATTGTGGCCATTGAATATCATGTAGATCAAATGCAAAAACTAGGACTTAACAGTCCTAGTTTTTTTAAATGTATTCAAAAACAAAATTCTGCTATAAAGCGGATTACAAAAGATTTGGATCCGGAGTTCTTATTTTTGGAGCTTGTGGAATTATCAAGGTAGATAACAGGTTAAACTGTTAATAATGGGTGTTGATCAAATGACTTTTTAAATTCATTACCATAAGCGTCTTCGTATTCCACATGAAAACTAACCTCACTTAGTTCTATAGAAACTAAAGAGAATTCGACTTGTTTAGGTAGTTCAAAATTATATATATGTTGTGTTGAACCTGGAGATATAACTTCTCTATTATCTAGCTTACTAATACTTATATCTTTCTGAGTTATCAAATAATCCCATTCTCCCACAATATCCTTTAACAAGGGTCTTATGTTTTCATAGTTTTTATTTTTATAAACAAAATAATTATTTATAATGATTGCAGGCCCTAGACCAGAATTTAAAATACTACAAGAGTATTTACCTTTTATTATTTCTGAAGAGCTTTGAGTAACAATAAAAGGCTTTATGGTTATTTTATTATGATTTTCAGTAAGTCTTAACGTTTTTCTGTTATACCTAACAGAAAGAATTAAGGTGATAATACTTAATGATATGGCTGTTACACCTAAAACCCTATCTAATGTAATTATAGCTGTTTCAATAGTTGTGTTACAATCTAATAACATGAAAAGATGATTCATAGTTTTTTTTCAAAGATAGTTAATTTAACAGTTTTTACAATCCAACCTTTTTTATCGGCACATTCTAATAATATCTTTTTTTTATCAACTTTAACAACATTCGTGTCATCTGGACACATCATCCAAAGTAAATACCAACCTAAACCATCCACAAGGAACACAGCCGCTAAAAAAAGCTTGACCTTTCTTAGTATTACCAAGATCAGCAGGGATGGTACATTCTTTATCGCTACATGATATTAGTCCTGTTAAAAAAATAATACTAGTGTTTTTCACATAATTATGATCTGTAATAATCTTTCAAAAAAAACTGTTTTAGTTTTTAGTTATTTGATAGATTTAAATAAAATTTATTTATTGCTTGAGCTTGAATTGCTCCGGAACTCCTTTGTCTCCTAATATACAGGAGTATGTACATCGAGCCCCCTCTAAAGCTACTTTTGCATTATCTGTAATATTCTTTACTACTCCATTAATGTATTTTATTCTATCCATTTATTTTTTCAAAAGCGGTTTTTTTATGGTCAAAATTTGTCAATTCTGGACTCATTTGAATCAAACTAAACGTTGAACTTATAAAAAAATGTAGTTTTACAAAGCTGAAACTTTACCCAATATACTAACACGAAAAAAATAGTTTTAATTCTTTGTCTTCCCCTTCTCTTTGCCTTTGCTTCCTATATAAAATCAAACAGCAACGAGAAGCCACAATTATTGTGAGAACCTTATTTACAAATGGTTCGTGAAAAGACAGCAACCATTACTTGGAAAACGGATGCTACTGCGAAAAACTGTCGTGTAGAAATACACAAAAAGAACTCTTCAAAAATCATTGTTAAAGAAGGAACATTGACACTACATGAAAACAATAGGTTTAACGAAGTTGTTTTTGAAAAACTCAAACCAACCATACTAACTACAATAAACAAGATGAAAAATTTATTTCTGTAACGGTTGGAGCTGTTGGGAAACTAAATAAAAAATGGACTCCAGATCCCGAAAATGAAAAAAATTGTAAAGATGGAAGCATTGTTGCCTATTATGAACATGTTCCTAGTTTTGCTTTAATTTCAATAGATCAGAATACACTTAAGTTTGAAGGGGTCAACTCTTTAAATGGGGAACGTTTTGATGGCTTTACAATCTCAAAATAATTATTTCAATAAAGTTTGGAACAGACATTCTTTCTTATTTCGAATATCGCAACAAGCATCATCCTATTAATAGACTCTTTTTCTATATATTTGATTGAACCAAATCAATAAAATGGAAACTTCAATTCTTACTGCAGTAATATTACCCGTTTCATTAGCCATAATTATGTTAGGAATGGGACTAACGTTGAAACTAGAAAATTTTAAAAAAATATTTCAATTTCCAAAAGCTGCTATTATTGGGTTGACAAATCAACTAATTGTGCTACCTATTATTGGTTTTGCATTGGCTATTTCTTTTGATTTATCACCTGATATGGCCATGGGATTGATGATTATTGCAGCTTGTCCGGGTGGACCAACAAGCAACCTGATCACACATATAGCAAAAGGAGACATTGCATTATCAATTTCCTTAACTGCAATTACTAGTATGTTGACTGTATTTACAATACCCATAATTCTTTCTTTCGCTTTGAATTATTTTACACAAGATTCCAATGCTCAAATTGAGCTTCCTATTATAAACACTATAATTCAAATAATGGGAATTACTATCGTCCCTGTAACCATCGGGATGCTTATTAAAAATTACTATCCTAAGTTTGCCGACAATATGGAATCTCCCATGAGAATTGCTGCTACCGTAATATTTATAGCAGTGTTGTTAGGAATTATTATGGCCAACAAACATCATATCGTTGAATATCTTAAAAAGATTGGTTTGATCGCTTTGGCGTTGAACATCGCGACTATGGCGCTTGGATTTTATTCTTCTAAATTTTTCAAATTGAACTTAAAACAATCTATTTCGATCACTATAGAAAGTGGAATTCAGAACGGAACTTTAGCGATTGTTATCGCAACTTCTATACTACAACAAACTGCGATGAGTATTCCAGCCGCTGTTTATTCTCTTTTAATGTTTCTCACAAGTGGAGTTTTAATATATCAGTTTGGCAGAAGAAAAAAGAGCTCAGCATCTGTTGCCTAATTCAAGCATTTCTTGTTCTCGTCTTTCTAGGAAATTAGAGAACACAAATTTTGGACAAATACCACTCTGGCAAAAGGAATAGTTATAAACCTAGTAGCAGGAGCCCAATTTTATTCCAACAAGCTTAAACAGGTAGCATACAAATCCTTTTTGTCGGTTTTTGATTTAAGCCAAGCATAAAAACAAAGAATAAAAATATCTTCTATTTTTGAATTTTGACCAATCAAATCAGCTACTCTTTTTTTAAAAGATTCTTTTTCAACACAAGCGTTGTCTTTGTAATACATACTAATCAACTTCACAAATTCAAGCACCCTCTTTTCATTTTGATCGAGGAGTGTTTTTTTATGTTTTTTTCTAAAACTCATCAATCTAGATTGAAACAAATCATAATTATCTAGCTCTAGCAATAACAACAACTGGAATGCCTACTTTTATAGTTACAGTTAAAACGGCTCATAAATGAATATATTTGAATTATGAGTAAAACAAAAAGATACGACAAGGACTTT
>Ga0209600_1002139_pt1 | contig 11833 bp, 10 predicted proteins | sample COGITO_mtgs_1104_FD_185518 | JGI IMG/M metagenome (GOLD analysis project Ga0209600, IMG submission 185518) | Pelagic marine microbial communities from North Sea - COGITO_mtgs_110421 (SPAdes) (version 2) | ecosystem: Environmental > Aquatic > Marine > Epipelagic ... | reverse complement strand
TTCGCTCGGCTGTTTCCAGTCCGTTACCACGCCCTGACGCGCCGGTTTTTGGAGCACGATTAATGCCGGCAGTGATGGCATTCAGCGTTGCCCTTTATCGCCCGGGTCGTTGCTATGTCTGCTCAGCGATCTTCCCGCCGTCCAAAACAAGGCCCACCGTTGCCTGTGCCGGTAAACCGTTTGTTAGTGGCAGCCTGAGAATAGTGTGAATCACCCCCGAGTAACAGCGGCGAGCAAAGTTTCCCTCAAGAAGCTAAACTTCGACCATCAAGACGATTATCGGAGTTGAGTAATGGGGCGTGCGTACCAGAACCGCAAAATGTCTATGGCCAAAACCGCGGCCGTCAAAACGTCTATTTATTCCAAATACAGTCGTGAAATCTATGTCGTGGCAAAAGCGGGTGGCACAGATCTGAGCGCCAACTTATCGTTACGTGCGCTCATCGATCGGGCAAAAAAAGATCAGGTGCCCACTCACGTCATTGAAAAAGCACTGGACAAGGCTAACTCAGGGGTCGGTGAGGATTTTCAGACTGCGCGCTATGAAGGGTTTGGCCCTGGCGGCTGCATGGTGTTGGTGGAGTGCCTCACCGACAACGTTAATCGAACTATCGGTGACGTACGCCCCGCCTTTACCAAAGGGAAAGGTAAAATTAGTACCCCAGGTACAGTCGCGCATATGTTTGATCATGCTGCCGTGTTTGTATTCGCCGGCGAAGAAGACGACGTCTTGGAGACCTTGTTGATGGCCGATATCGACGTCACCGAAGTCGAAAGCGATGGGCAACTGCTCACCGTGATTGCACCCCACACCGAATATGCCCGAACGCGTAACGCCTTGACTGAGGCCTATCCTGAGCTAGCGTTTGAGATAGATGAGATTCAATTCGTCCCTAAGGGCGAAACGGTTCTTAATGATGATGAGAGTGAGCAATTCGAGAAGCTATTGGATTTGCTCAACGCCTGTGAAGACGTCCAAAATATTTATCATGACGTCAAGTGAGCTCAAGGGTAAGCGGTTGTACGACTGCATGGCCGAGCCGCTGAAAGATCGGCACTGCGGCTTCGCTATACTGCGCACAGAGTGGTCGGAGTGAACGAATCCAAGTACAACTAGGTCAGTGAATAGCAAAAGGGTAGCGAGTGATGACAGAACAGTGGGATGTATTGATTCGGGGCGCCACGTTGTTTGACGGGTCAGGCGATCCAGCGGTCATTGAAGACATTGCGATCAAGGACGGCAAGGTGGTGGCGCGAGGCCGCGATCTCCCTAGGGCCGTAGCCCGCGAGGTCGTGGATGCTGAGGGGCAGTGGTTGCTGCCAGGGTTGCTTGATATTCATACCCATTTGGATTTAGAGGTTGATGTCTCGCCCGGTTTGTCCGAGGTGGTGAGGCATGGAACCACGACGGTGTTAGTGGGAAATTGTAGTTTAGGCACCTGTTTTGGCCGCCAACAGCAGGGTGATCAAGACCCTATTATTGACTGCTTTACTCGGGTGGAAAATATTCCCAAGAAAATTTTGCGCCAGTGTGCCGATGCGATCTCTTGGGATAATACCGGTGATTATCTTGACCACTTCGATAACATTGCTTTAGGCCCGAATATGGCTGCTTTTGTGCCTCACTCGATGCTGCGTATTGAAGCAATGGGCTTGCAAGATAGTGTGAGTCGAGCGCCCACCGAGGAAGAGCTTCAGCATATGGAATCGCTGTTAGAGGATGCCATGGCCCAAGGGTATATTGGCATGAGCACCGATGGTCTGCCGTTCCATTATTTGTCCAACGCACCCAATACGGATAAGCGAATTCCCACGCAGTTTGCCAGCTTTGGTGAGCTCAAGCGCCTGTTAAAGGTTGTTCGTAATAACGATCGGGTCTGGCAGACCACGCCAATCATAGAAAACAAACTCATGGCTTTCGCGTATTTTACCCTGACCAGCGGGCGGCTATTTGGTAAGACCTTAAAAACGTCAGCGCTGTCGGCGATGGAAATGGCGGTAGCTCCCAAGACGGGAAAGCTGTTTTTAAATTATGCCCGCTTACTTAACTCGTGGCTGTTAAAGGGTCGCTTACATTTTCAAGCCTTGGGCACTAACTTCCGAGTTTGGTCTGACGGTATTGTGAGTCCGCTATTTGAGGAGATGAGTGCGGGAGCGGAGCTCATTGCTAAAGAATATGATGATCGAGAAGGGCGTCTTCGATTACTGGATGATCCGGAGTGGCAAACGCGTTTTCGACAGGAGTGGCGGCACGGTCGAACAGGCAATGACCTGGCTAGCTGGAAAGCGCGCATAGGCTTGCCGGACAGCTTGGTTATTCGCGATCCCCAGTTATTGGTTTTTGACGGTGCGCCTGTCCCTGAGTGGAATGGTGAAACCTTTGCGCAGGTGATGGCCAGGGTAGAGGCCTACAAGTCAGGTGGAGAAGCGCACGCCCGGAGCGACGAAGAGCGTCACGCGTTTGAACTCACTCCGGCATGCTTTGACAGCGATGCGGATTTCATGATCCACCTCATGCGTGAATATGACAAACAGTTCCGCTTTTATGCGGACGTCGGAAATGTCGGTAATCGCGCCACGCTAGACTTACTCCTCCATGAAGCGGCAATGCCAGGATTTAACGACTCTGGCGCACATATTACCAATATGGCATTTTTTGATGCCAACCTTATGTCATTGAAGTTAGCACGAGCTCGTAATGAGGAGACCGTGTCGCGCATGGTGCGACGGTTGACACGGGAGCCCGCCGAGTTTTTCGGGATTGATGCTGGATCGATTGAAACCGGTAAGCAAGCGGATCTGGTGTTGATAAATCCGAGTGCCTTAGATGATTGGGAGCCGGACAGAACCCGCCAAATTGAACACCGGGAAGTGTTTGATCACCCACAAATGGTCAACCGATCTGAGGGTATCGTTGATCGGGTATGGATTGCCGGTCAGCTTGCTTGGTGTGAGGGCAAAGCCTCGTCAATGCTTGGTCAGCAACGGCTGGGTAGAGCGTTAAGGGCGGCCTAATAATAGTGGGGGCTGCGCGCCAGTATTGTTGTTAGCATTCGGTGTTAAATGCCCTGACGGTCTTTTCCCCATAACCCGCCGCGGTGGTAAAAAAAGTGTCTGGATCGTCGTGGCGGAGTTGCGTGAGTGCTAGATGAGCTCGCGCAGTAATGTCGTCAAGCGCGGGGTAATCTGTGGCCTCAAAAGGTAGTATTAAGCAGGGTCCTGCGAGCGTCTTGGCAACGTCGCTCAAGGCCTCGGTACGCCGCCCTGAGAGGATGACCTGAGCTCCCGCAGCACTGGCCGCTGTTGCTAAAGCGGCACCAATGCCCGATGAAGCGCCGGTGATCCATAGGCATTTGTTACTGATGTCGGTCATAGAAGCACTCACTGTCTGGGAGGATAGGCGGGCCCACTGGCGGTTAGTTCGCCATTGAGTACCATCGACAATAATGCAGCAATGACTGCGATCTGGCGAGTGTAGAGATAGATATTCCAAACCGATCGGTACGGAAATGCGTTGCTAGCCACTACTGCATCCTTGGAACACGCTAGCAAAAAATGAACATAAAAAAAGACCCGCCTTGGCGAGTCTTTTCGCATCCACTGTCCGCTGAGGTCGACGTCAGCGAGGAGTTGCCTTACAGTGAAATATCAACCGCGTAACCCACGACGAACTTCATCTGATCGTTGTCGTAACCCCCTTCAGCGGCAGCGCCTTTGACGTTGGTATCACTGATCATGAACGAGAAGCCGTCTTTGCTGACACTGACGTTGTAGTCAAAATAACCTTCAGCATTACCGTTAAATGCTTCAGCAAAATCGCCATCGTGGTAGCCCAAATGTACGCCGACGTCCAGCCCGTTACCGACGGTGAAGCCATAGTCTAGAGATCCGTAGTAGGCCTCACCAAACCCAAAGTCTTGGTCTGGTGACGTTTCGTCTGCCTCAGTATTGGCCAGCACAGATAGGGTCGCACTGAAGCCACCAATAGCCACTGAGCCATAGATTTCCCCAAAGTCAAACTCAGCTTCTTTGTCGTAATTGTAGTACAGATAGCCTATATCCCAGCTGATGTCACCGGTGTTGAAGGCAAAACCTGCGTAGATATCGTGCTCATAGGAATAGACATCCCCCGCGCCATAGTTAACGTTGGATGTCCATGTCCCCGCATAAAAACCGCTCTCGTGGCTGTAATCGATGCCTCCTTGAACAGCGGCTTCGTTTTCGGTTTGAGTCAAACCACGCCAAATGTAGTTGTTGGTCACGGAGGCGTTGGCACTCCACTCCCCCGCATGCAATGGCGCTGCAAGGGCGCTTCCAACCAGCGCAGTGGTGGCTAATAAACTTTTTACTGTAAGCGCGTTGCGTTGCAGTGTGTACATAGTGATTCCTCATAAACGTAATGTTTAAAGCAAAAACTGTGTGGGGGTGCCGACTGGGGAACCGTCGGCGGCTTAGTCCCACACGCCCGTCAAGACAAATGCAAGCGACGTGCCACTTTTTTTAAGTTACTGATTTTAAATAAATAGGGGGCTTTAACCCCGTCATTTTGATGAACGCACAGAGCCTCTCATCAATGCGCACAACCCCTTTTGGCGCACTCGCGCACCAAAAAAGCGCGATACATCGCCGTGAGAGTGTGCGACGCTTTTACTCGATTTTTTGTTCATTATAGTCAAGCGAGAATGTTATGCGTTTCCCCTACTTAGCTATCACCCTGATTCCCCTGTCAGTCATGTCAATGGCGGAGGAGGCGATTTGTACCAACGTTGTTGCCGCTACCGAGGCCGAAGTCAGAGTGGCGATGGGTCACCGTTGGAGCGACGACATGGCCAGCCTTACTCGGCGCACTGCGAGCGCTGCCTGTATGAAGTCGCTGTCTGGACGTTATGGACGTCAATCGCCAATGCCTGTCGTTGAGCCAGATACCACTGCAGATGTCGAGCCTGACAAAGATGACAGCCGTTTTGTCATCCGAGCACTGTCGGGAGCTCCCGGCAAAAAGCCCTACGAGCGGCGGCGCCCTTCTGGTGACCACTAATGGCATGTCGATGACCGCAGGTTTTTAGCCACTAGCCTTATTTGTAAAAATAGCATAAGCTTATTCTTAATAGTTATTTATAGTAACTAAGCCCTAGTTAACCTAGCTAGGGGAACAAAGGAGTACGTGCTTATGCAGGAACAAAAAGCCATTATTTCGTGGAAAGTGGCGGGAGTGTCCCTTGGACTATTATTGACCCTTGCGACATTTCTGGTAAAGCCACTCGGAGTCTCCACACAATTTGTCGTTACCGACGCGGTTGTCATGCATGCGGTGGCGCCCGAGGCGACGGAAAAGAACGTTTATCTTGCTAAATATGGGGAGAAAGAAGCCTGGGGCATTGGCTACGGCTGGATGCTGGTATTCGGCATGTTTGTCGGCGGCTTGGTGACGTCCCGTGTGTTCAAGAGCAGGCAACCCGAGGTCGATAAAGGCTCTATGCCAAAGATGTGGGAGGCGGTGTTTGGTGGATCGCGCCAAAAACGCTTTGCTGCGGCTTTTTTTGGCGGAGCGTTACTCCTCTTTGGTGCTCGATTAGCTGGAGGCTGTACCAGCGGGCATATGATTAGCGGCATGTCACAGTTAGCGCTGAGTTCTTTTATCTTTGCTATTTTCACTTTTGGGTCGGCCATCGCAATGGCCCATCTTTTGTATCGGCAGCGGGGTTAAGCACATGCAGTTAATGACAATTGGCTTTTTGATTGGGTGTGCATTTGGCGCCATTCTTTTTATGGGGGGCGCAAGCAGTTACCGGCGTATTTTAGGCACCTTGTTGCTCAAAGATATGCTGATTATAAAACTGATGTGTACCGCTATTGGCGTGGGTACTTTAGGCGTGTATTTGCTGGACCTGGGTGGATTAGCAAATATGAGCATCAAGCCCGCTTACGTCGGCGGTGTTGCCATCGGTGGCGTCGTCTTTGGTATCGGCTGGGCGGTATCGGGCTATTGTCCCGGTACCTGTATCGTCGGTGCAGCAGAAGGCAAAGCGGATGCAATCTTTACGGTGTTGGGCGGGTTGCTAGGGGCCCTGCTATTTTCCTTTGCCTTTCCGTATATTGAAGGCGCTTTAATAGAACCGCTGAATTTTGGTAAGGTCACTGTGCAAGACCTGACCGGCATTAGTGGTATCTATCTGGCACTGCCCTTCAGTGCTCTGCTGCTGATGCTGTCGTTCGTTGTCTTAAAAGATCGTTACGACTAACGAGGGTGCTTGGGCAAATAGCATCGCTATCTGCATGTCAGGCAAAAAAAAGCCCGGTCAATACCGGGCTAGGTTGGCTCCTTGTGGGCGTGCTTAGCGCGACGCCATGCCCGAGCGAGGCGTAGCAATGGCCTCTAGGTCAAAGCGGTCATTGGTCATGATCTTCGTCCACGCGCCGACAAAGTCAGCGATAAATGTCCTCTCGCCGTCACTCGATGCATACACTTCAGCGACCGACCTCAGTTCAGAGCTCGAGCCAAACATTAAGTCAACGGGCGTTGCGGTCCACTTTCGTTCGCCTGTTGCCCGGTCGACACCCACATAAGCGCCGGCGAATTCGCTTGACGGTGACCACTGGGTAGACATGTCCAACAGATTGATGAAATAGTCATTGCTCAGTGTACCCACGGCATCCGTAAACACCCCGTAGTCGGTGCCATCGGCATTGCCACCTAGCACCCGTAAACCACCGACCAAGGCAGTCATTTCTGGCACGTTTAAGCTCAACAAGTTGGCTTTATCGATCATGGCTCGAACAGGCGGTAGGTAGGTCCGATCGGCGTCATAGAAATTACGGAAGCCGTCGGCGGTGGGTTCTAGTACCGCGAAAGACTGACTGTCTGTCATGTCCTGACTGGCGTCTGTTCGCCCCGGAGTGAAGGGTACCTCAACGTCGTGACCTGCGGCTGCGGCTGCCTGCTCGATGGCGGCAGCGCCCCCGAGAACAATGAGATCAGCCAATGATACCCGCTTGCCCGATGACTGCGCCTCGTTGTAATCCGCTTGGAGGGCTTCCAAACCGCTGATCACACGTGCCAGCTCGGAGGGATTGTTGGCCGACCAGTCTTTCATCGGGGTCAGTCTTATGCGTGCTCCGTTAGCACCGCCGCGTCTGTCACTATCGCGATAGGAGGCAGCCGATGCCCATGCAGTTCGTACCAGTTCCGGTACTGTCAGATCGCTGTTAAGAATGGCGCTTTTGAGGGCGGCAACATCGTTATCATCAAGTAGTGCATGATCCACGTCCGGCAGGGGATCTTGCCACAGTAGGACTTCCGCAGGCACATCGGTGCCGACGTAACGCGCTCGAGGGCCCATATCTCTGTGGGTCAACTTAAACCACGCTCGGGCAAAAGCGTCCTCAAACTCTTTGGGATTGCTGAGGAAGCGCTCAGAGATCGCACGGTAGGCAGGATCGGCGGTCAGCGCAAGATCAGTGGTAAACATTATGGGTGCATGACGCTCACCGGCTAGGTGAGCATCGGGGACCGTGTTGGCAGCCTTGCCCTCTTTAGGCACCCATTGCGTGGCGCCTGCGGGGCTTTTTGTCATCTCCCAGTCGTAAGCAAAAAGGTTGGTCAAGTACATCATGCTCCATCGGGTGGGGGTCGCAGTCCATGCCCCCTCCAGCCCACTGGTGATGGTGTCTTCTGAATGTCCTTTGCCGCAGCGATTGTTCCAACCCATCCCCTGCTGATCAATGCTTTCTGCTGCGGGCTCAACGTCCATGCAGTCTCCAGGCTTATGCGCTCCGTGGGCCTTGCCAAAGGTATGACCGCCGGCGATGAGCGCTACCGTTTCTGCGTCGTTCATTGCCATACGACCAAAGGTTTCGCGAATATCATTGGCCGCTAGGGCAGGGTCGGGTGTGCCGTTTGGGCCCTCGGGATTGACGTAGATGAGTCCCATCTGAACCGCCGCCAGTGGTTTTTTTAACGTTCGCTGACCCTCATAGCGCTCATCGGCGAGCATGGCCGTTTCGGGCCCCCAATAGACTAGGTCCGGTTCCCAATCATCGCTGCGACCGCCAGCAAAGCCAAAAGTGGAAAAGCCCATATCTTCCAAGGACACATTGCCGGCCAATACCATCAGATCGGCCCAGGATAGTTTGCTACCGTATTTTTGCTTGACGGGCCACAGTAGACGACGAGCTTTGTCGAGGTTGGTGTTGTCCGGCCAGCTGTTGAGTGGCTCGAAGCGCTGTTGACCGCCACCCGCTCCACCGCGTCCGTCTGCCACTCGGTAGGTGCCGGCACTGTGCCATGCCATGCGGATAAAAAACGGACCGTAGTGTCCGTAGTCGGCAGGCCACCAATCTTGTGAGCGGGTAAGAATGTTACGGATGTCATCCTTGACCGTGCTGAGGTCGAGCGTGGCGAAGGCGGCGGCATAGTTGAAGTCAGCGCCATAGGGATTCGATTCGGGACTCTGTCGACGCAGGGGGGATAAGTCAATGCGCTCGGGCCACCAAAAACTGGGTTCTTTGGTGAAGGTATTTTCTGCGAAGCTCGACGCCGACACGGCACTTATCAGAGCCATTGCGGCAATCAATATTTTTTTTGTGGCCAACATCTGCCTTCTCTCCTGCATTATTTCGGATGGGACAGTGAGCCGGTCGCACAAGGTGTTGATGCGATCCCTGCCACACTGCTAAGTACTCCCCGTAGAATACCGACGGTTGCGGCTGTTAGCCAATGGAATTAGTTATAAAAGCTGATCGAAAATAGCGATACATGCACAACAATGGATACCGGCAGTGGGTCGTTGTTGTCAAGGGTGCTTCGTAGACGTGTTTGCGACTTAATGTTGTCGTTCACGGGTAGATTGCCCGTGAACGACATCGATACAGGCTGTGTCCAGCCATTGCTAGCCGCTTGTTTAAAACGTTACTGTCAAGGTGTTAGAGCAGTCAGCGTTTTCGTTACACACTTGATAGCGGATAGTCATGCCACCTTTGCCTAAGCTGCTGTCGGTGAAGCTATTGCTGGTGGTGGTACCCAGTGAGATGCCATCACGAAGAATTTGGTACTCGCTCCCACTACCTTGCCAAGACAGGTCAACGCGGTTTTCACCCTTTTGCTTGTAAGTCGATACCAGCGCGAGGTCAACATTGCTGCTGTTATCGCCCCCGCCTCCAGCACCGGGATCCACGGTAGTGTCAGTGACCACAACGATGCTATCGATGAAGACACTATCGAGGCTGCGGCTGCCTCGCGTGCGGTCGCTATCGGCTACTTTGATCGTGAGTTGCCCGCCACTCTGGGCAATACCTGCCACATTAAGGGCAGCGCCTGTCGTGCCAAATTCACCTATTACACCGCTCTGGTTACCGATGAACCAAGACGCAATAAAACGGTCGTTGTCTACGGAAGCAGTTTGCGATCCCCATACCTCAATACGGGATTCCCCTTGAGGCACATTGACCTGCCACTCGTGCTCGGCATAGCTGTAGCGATTGCTGGGCTTACCCCCCGATTCACTCTCGCGGATGACCTGAGTATTGCCATCGGTAATATGGGTGCGAGTGTAGTCCCCGTTGACGGAGCCCGCGATTGACGTCTCGCTGCTCGCCACGCTATCCACAAAGGCCGGCGCAGTGACGACAATAGTTCCGATGACTGCAGTAGTCTGTGCACCAAGATTATCCGTCGCAGTAAGGGTTACCAGATACTCTCCCGCCTGCTGGTAGCTATGGCTGGCGGTCGTATTGGCAGAGGTAAATCCATTGCCAAAATCCCACAGCAGTGATGCGATAGTGCCGTCAACGTCGTAACTACCTCCATCGCTCACATTGACAGACAATGGCAGCTCGCCACCCGCACTATCAATAGTGCCTTGAGCGAAGGGCGGCTGATTAATCACATCGATCACCATCTCGCTACGATCAACGAGTCCGGTTTCGCTTACCACGGTTAGTGTCGCGGTGAATGCACCCGCATAGTCATAGCGGTGGGTGGCGGTGCTTCCTGACGCCTGACTGCCATCGCCAAAACTCCACTGCCAGCTAGAGGCATCGGTCGATGAGCTGCCGTCGAAATTCACCGTTAAAGGTGCAAAATCTGGCGCGTAGTCTGAACTTATGGTGGCAGTTGGCGTCACTAAGTTAGCGTCATCGACGTATTGGGCAGTGATTTGGTAGCTGCCCAAACTGCCGTAATCCGTGTAGCCCGTTGCCAGTGGCTCGCCTTTACCGACCCCCGCTAGCAGCAGGGTGTATTGCCCGCCGGCCAAGTCGGCATCAAGGTTGGCTTCCAGAACAGTCTCATCATTGACACTGACAACGGTATTGCCAGCGCTATCGATAAGCGTGAGACCAATATCGAGGTTTGGTGACACGGCGCTCGGTAGAGCCGCAATAGAAAGTGCACCCGCTCCGGCAGTGAAGGTAAAAGCATCAACGTCCGCCGGAGTCTCAATAACACCCCCAGCGACAAAGTGACTGATGGCGCCGTCACTGTTGCTAGCAGGGGTGGTTGCCGTTACTGCGCCGTCGCCATGATCATCCGCGCTCACCCCAAGCAGGTTGTTATGCATTACCTGATAGTCATCTTGGGTCGTGGTTGCGTCGTTGTACTCGCCTTTACTCCATTGAACGACCGATCGGTTGTAGCCTACCCCCATGATGGGCGCCCAGCTGGTTGCTCCTGAGCCGTGTCCCGTGTAATAACCCGCAGTGCTCGTTGCGTCGTGACTGAGGCCAAGATTATGACCAGCTTCATGGGAGGCCGCTTCGGCGATTCCTACCACCGAGCTGTTGAACACTAGGGCTGGCTGATATCTGTCGCTACCGATGTAATCGAAAGTACCCACATAGGCGACCCCACCACAACTGCAGCTGTAGAAGGTGTTGGGGGTGACTAATACACGGGTGCCGAAGTAAGGGTCACTGCTAGTATTCCGAATAAGAGCATCTTCCCCTGGAAACCGTGTGGTGACATTGATATCAAAGGCGGCAAAGTCTTCGGCTACCCGACGCCATATGGTCTGAATATCCGCGAGTTCGGTGTCATTGAAAGAGCTTCTGTCACCGTCGCGGGACCATGCTAGCGCGTCAATAACGTCCAGTCCGGCACTCGTGTTCCAACCGGTATTGACCAATGTATGCCCGTCAAAATCAAGATAGAGTGTACGCGCTGACTCAGGCCGGCTTTCCAGTAAAAACGTTTGCGAGAGCGGGTACAACGCGCTGCCATGTAGGTCAGCATTGGCACTGGGCATGAGGTCCGCGTCGGGTTCGGTGAAGTACAGGCGTCCGCGGGTGTCGAGAAAAGCATGGTCATCGTCGCGCAATGTTCGAGCGAATTCGGCAACACTCATATCGTAGGTGGCAGCCCATGTGGGCAGCCGATTGCCAATCGCCGTAATTGCTTGCTCAGCTTTTACTGCGCCGGGGAGTGTTAATTCAGGTAGGTCGTCGAGGGTTTGCGCGTAACTTGTAGTAGCGAATAACCCAGCGAGTAACAGGCTGGTGGCACTAAAGGTTTGCTTTAGCATGTCGAGCTCCTTGTTGGTGGTCCTGCTGCCCTAGGCGTGTTCGCCCTTAGGCCAGAGACTTTGCGAGCCCCGCTTTCACGAGGGGTGCCGTTTCAGTAAGGTTGTTATCATGGCTATAACGCAAGAAGCGTAGCAAAGCGCGCAGCAAAATGCAATCATTTTATTGGCTCGACAAGGCGGGCCGCATTTGCATGAACGGTTATCACGCCTATCCAGCCCATGCAGCATTCGGTGGCTATAAGAAATCAGGTATTGGTCCTGAGACCCTCAAGGTAGCACTTGTGCATTTCCCGCCAAGTAAAAACCTGCTAAGAAGC
>Ga0209600_1002136_pt1 | contig 11844 bp, 4 predicted proteins | sample COGITO_mtgs_1104_FD_185518 | JGI IMG/M metagenome (GOLD analysis project Ga0209600, IMG submission 185518) | Pelagic marine microbial communities from North Sea - COGITO_mtgs_110421 (SPAdes) (version 2) | ecosystem: Environmental > Aquatic > Marine > Epipelagic ... | reverse complement strand
CTCTGAATTGATTACAATACAAGATAATGAAATACACTATACACCAACCCTAAGTGGAACTAGTAATATTGTAACAATAAAAGCATACGATCCTAACTTTACACATCCTTTTGCTAATATTCTTAATAATAATAGCAATTTAAGTAATACAGAATTAAGCTATAAGTTTATAGAATTACCTGCAATTGAGTTTAGAGATAATACAGATACTTTCACACTTAATTTCAATAATCTTACAACAGCACAAATTACGTGCAATATAGATGACCTGATTAGGGCTAATACAGCAGACTATACCAGTTTAGTACTAGAACCAGAACCAGTAGATCCACTAGATCCACCAGTATACTATGCAAAATATTTAGAAGGCAATAATTCAAATGCAATTTACTTTGAACAGTCAAATATATACATTAATCCAGAATACCGTGGATTAACTTATAGTTGTAATATCAGTATCGGTATCGATGAATACACTTATAGAATAACCTTAACATTGAATATTACCGAATGTAATATTCCGGATATTAAGTTAATAGACGCATCTCAGAATGAGATAACAGTTAGTAATTTAAGTAATACTGAGCATATAATAACCTTTAGTGAGTTATACAGTCTATACGAATATCCTTTCAGTAACACTTTAGTATTTACTAGCAATGCTGACTCTGACTTGATTACAATACAAGATAATGAAATACACTATACACCAGCCCTAAGGGGAACTAGTAATATTGTAACAATAAAAGCATACGATCCTAACTTTACACATCCTTTTGCTAGTATTCTTAATAATAATAGCAATTTAAGTAATACAGAATTAAGCTATAAGTTTATAGAATTACCTGCAATTGAGGTTAAAGATAATACAGATTTTATACTTACAAACGATGATAAAACTCAATCAAATATTACAATAGATCAAACATATTTGACTGAACGGTTTAATATAGGTATTGCAAATTCTAATATTAAAATTAGATTAGATAGTGATACTGATACTGATACTGATGACTTATCAATCATAATTGATTTTAATTACGATAATTACTATAATTGTAATGTAGATTTTTATGTATATTTAGAAAATTATGCAGAATATCCAATACATTCAAATTTTAGAATCGAGTATGAAAACTTAGGACCACCAATACTAAAAAATCAATATACATATTTTAATTTAGTTGATACAACTGCTATACCTACTGATTTTGAGGATATATTTACAAATATAAGTAATGTAACATATTTAACATCAATTATTCATAGCATTTCAGATCTAGAAAATTTCACATTTACACAGAATACAATAATATCTTGTAATATAAGTAGTGTAGAATATACACAATTATATGTGAATGTATCAAATGTATTTGATACAACTGAAGTAACATTGCACTTTATTAATAGTAATTTTGAGTTTTTAGCAATAGAAGGTTTAGATCTTACTAATGTATCCTGTAATATAATATTGGCAAATAATGAAAGTCATACTATAACATTTGAGAATACAGTTGATATAGTTTATAAAAATAGTAGTATAGAAACTGTAAGTAATTTTGAAACTATTTTAACAATATCTAATTTACATAGAGGTATATATTACGATTTAATTATAGATGAAAATAATTATCATTACGTATATCGTATTACTGAAGACGGAGATTTAGCACAACCAATATTACAAAGACCTGATTTATTAGATTCATTACATTTTAATTTAATAAATGATAGTATATCTACTGAATATAGTAATGTATTTAAAAATAGTCTGGATTATGATTTATACAATATTACTATATATAATACAAATAAACCAGAATATTTTAGCTTTGAAGGTAATACTTTGACATCAGATGATACAGCTTATGCAAATTTGTTTGATCCAGCATCAAATGTAATAGATGTTACTGTAAGTGCTTCAAATTTATATAGCAGTAATACAGAAACATTACGATTTTTTAAAATTGAAGCTGATAGTAGTAATATCAAAGGTTTAACAAATCCAACCGATACTATTAATTTTGAAATAAGTGATATTTATTGTAATATTAATATAGGAACCGATTTTAATATTATACATTATTTTGAAGATAGTATTCAAGATCATGTAATAAAAACCGATGACTGTAATCTATTAATTAGCAATATAGGTCGTGATCTTACATATGATGTGGTAATAACATTGTGTAATACAACATATTCGTATATATACACTGTAACCGAACCATTAACAACTACCAACAGCCTTGTATTAACTGAAAGATCATTGTATTATTATTATATTGATATAACAAATATATATACTTTAAGTAATATATTTGTCGACTCCCCATCATATAATATATATGAAACTGATAAACCTGATATATTTACAATTAATGATAATATACTAACATCAATTAATATAAGTAATTTATTTTCAAATGAATATTTTAAAGAAGTAGTAGTAAAAGCGAGTAATATATATGAACACACAGAAGAAACTTTAAGATTTGTTAGAAGTGACTATGGAACGTTAACAGTTCCTAATTTACTAGATAATAAAGTAAGTAATATTTATTTGTTAGATAATAGAGTTACATATGATATTGGTAGATCATTTAGTATAGCATATAATCCTATACAAACTGGATGTAATTTAGTAATTGAAAATGAATCTAATTTAATAATAAATGATGATTATAGGGGTATATACGATGTAATAATTAATTTAGAAAGTAATATACATAATATATTGAGAATTAATGAACGAATTGATAATACTGTAGAAAATACCTTTATTTTATAAAAATGCGTAAGTTATATAAGTGTTTATCTATTCTTAATGTATAAATGGAATTTGAGCTTAATAATGATTTTGATTTTAATCTTCCAAACAATAAAATTAATATATTAGATGATAACATTTTATTTAATAAATCTAAGATATCTGATGATGTTTTAAGTATGTCTTCACGTGAAGACATTAGTATTGCAGATGAAATAGAAAGTATTGCTGAAGATGATAAATATGTTTTTAGACAAGCCAGTATGGGTGCTAGTAGTAATTCAGATGATTTTTCCGAAATATCAATTGACGATATACCTAAATCATCACAAATGCAAAGAGAACAACCTAGAAATAATATGCAAGATGAAATGACCGAAAAAAAAGAAATATTATATCAATTTGATCGTTTAAGATCTAAAGGTGTTAAAGTACCTTATGATTTTAATATGAATTCTAATATTCACGAAATGAGATCTAGTTATGAAAGAATAAAACGTGAGAGAGAGATAGATGCGTCTGTTAGATTTCAACGTAAAATGATGATGGGTTTTGTAACAGGTTGTGAGTTTTTAAATACTCGTTATAATCCTTTTTCAGTTGAATTAGATGGTTGGTCTGAACAAGTGCATGAAAGCGTTGATGACTATGATGATATATTTGAAGAATTACACGATAAGTATAAAGATTCCGGAAGTAATATGGCACCAGAATTACGTTTATTAATTTCTCTAGGCGGAAGTGCTTTTATGTTTCATCTTACAAAGAAAATGTTTAGTAATTCGCAATTACCTAAAGTAGAAGAAGTGTTACAAAGAAATCCGGATTTAATGAAAAAGTTCCAAGAAGCATCTGCTATGGAATATATGCGTGGATCACAACAACAATCCGGACCATTTGGTATGCAATCAGGTCCTTCGGGTCCTTCGGGTTCAAGAGGTCCTTCCGGACCAGCAATGCCATCTTTTAGTAGAAATAAGCCTGATACATCATCAGGTGGTGATCTATTTGGTATGGTTTCTAATTTATTTAATACAACCCAAAGTAATCCTACAACTGATGTAGATGATATAATAAATAATGTTCATTCAAAGATTAATTTAGTTCCGACTGAAGATAATATGATGGAAACTTTAACAGTAACAGAGGATGAGATAACTTCTTTAATAGAAGATACAGCAGATATTAAATTGATTAATAGTGTGGGAAAAAAAACTAAAAAGTCTAAAAAAGATACAAGAGTATTAAATCTTTAAGATTATTGCTTTAAAACCTTAGTATTAACTTTATTCATTAAACTTTTAGATACTGTTTTAAATTGACTAGCAGATTTGGTTAGTTTTTTAGGTGTTTCTAATACAGAGGTATATGGGTTTGATACAGTTTTCTTTATATCTGCACTGGTTTTAGCAGCATTATCTATTACACTTGCCATACAAGTGCCTGTTACGGGGATAAGCATACTACCAATAAATACAGTTACAATTAGGATAAGTTCAATGATAGAACCACCCATAATAAGTTCTCTACGCATATCTTCGGAACATTTACATTTTTCGTTGATTAAATAACGAATATAATCAATAGTATAATAGAAAAATACACCTAACATTATAAAGAAAATTAAGTCTATAACACCGTATATTGCTGTAAATGCATTACCAAAATCAAGATTAGCAGGATTTACAAATACAGTTATTAAGTAAAATACAGCACCGAATAAACTAAAAGACTTAATAAATTGTCTATTAGGATGTTCGGAACATTCACATCCGGTTTGTTCTAACTTTTCAATATATAAATAAGTAGTTATTAATAGTATAGCTAAAAGAATCTTAAGAATAAAAGTAGCTACCGCAGAATTATCCATTTTTATTTATGTAAGATATTTTATTTTACAATCTTCTAATCTCTTAAATGTGGTTCTATATATTCCATTTCAAGAAAATCAAAGATGTCTTTCTCTGTTGTAAAATATGGAACATCTTTAACATCTTTCTTTATTTTTTCCATTTTATGTTCATTCAACGTATAACCCATTTTTAATGCTTTATTTCTTACTTTGATATTATGTTCTTTTGAACCCGTAAAATATAACAAAGCACACGCATATTCTTCTGGATAAGTTATAAGCATATCTAAACGTCTTGCTACAGTTCCTAATTTTACTATTCCCATAAACTTTTTATCCTTACAAGCCAAAACCTCTAATACATACTTATCTTTTTGTAATTTTTCTACTATTTCTTTAAGAATACCTATATAATCTTCTTTATTCTTTACTTTAACTAACAAATCTATATCACCACTTGTTGGTTTCTTTCTTCTATAACTACCTACAATAGATAAATCACTTACCTTTTTATTTGTTAAAATAATCTTTTGTAAATATTTATCGTGTGCTGAAACTTCGTCGTAAGGTATCCTAGTTTCTATATCATCATAATATTGTAATCCTACCTTTTGTTTAGCATTTAATAATTTACTATCTAATGCTAAAGCATCTTTAAGTTTTTGAAAGGTATTAATACCTTTTTCTTTCAAAACCTTTAATTTAACAGGTCCAATACCATAAATGTTATCTAACGGTTCGTCAATTGATTCAGGTTCAAAATTCTCAAGAACATATTGAATCTTTTCTTTTATCTTAACACCAATACCTTTTATAGCAATAACATCTTGTATTGAATTAATCTTAACACCGCTTAAGTTTTTAATAGCTTTTTTATAAGCATTTTTTTTAAAAACATTATCTTCTTTGTCGTGATAATCTTGTAAATATGCTAAAACTGGTTTGTTGTAATCCATTTAATGTTAATTTATTAACATATCATTTTTTATTTTTTATACCTTCGATTTTAAACTTTGTTGAAGATGATATAGTATCTATTGTCATTAATTTATCTAAATCTTTATCACTCACTAACTGATACAATATTGCTAAATGTTCTAATGTAGGATCTATATATTCCCTCACTGTTGTATTAGCTAATATGAAATCCAAAATATTCTTAGCAATATTTGAAACAAAATTAATATCTTTATAAAATAACAGTATTTCTGTTAAAACTAATTGCGAATCTTTCCATTTATTAAAACCCGAATAGATTTCTTCAGGACAACCAGTTGAATATACATTATTTGATACATATTCATCTGGTGTTACCCAATATTGCGGATTTTTATTATAAATATTATCCAATTGTGATATTATTTCTTTATCCGGAAAGATCTTTAATACCCTTATATAATTTTTAATATTTTTAATATCTAAGCGCATAAAATTAATAACATTAATAATATCAGTATCATATGGCGTTGAAATGTTATTTTCTAATTTTGCTAGTATAGTATCTATATTTACCGTTGTAAGTTTATTAAGAAAACTTATTACTGTTTTTTTCTTAGTATCTTCTTCACGAAATCTACAATTAAATGCAGATATATGTTTTACAAATGTTTTAGTTGCAGGTTTTATATAAACGTCATTATTAATAATATCTTTGATACTATCAATTTTATCGGAAACACGTATATCTACATCGGGATTTTCATCAATTAGTAAATATACTTCTTTAAAAGTTGCTAAAGTTATAGTTTCAGACATATTTTTCTTATTATAAAGTATTTTTATATGGATATTAAGTAAAATGAAAAATGCTAAACCCAATATTATAAGCAATAAACTTTTAATTATTATTGCTATATTTATTACAGTTTTATTTATAGTACTTATATGTTATTCTATGGGTAAAAAAGAACTATTTTCATCTGGAAAAGAAATTCATTACTATTCGTTATCAACTTGCCCACATTGTCACGATTTTGATCCTGTTTGGCAAAGTTTTCAAACAAAAACAGAAAGATGTCATAAATATATTGTAGATGAGGATGATCAAGGTAAAGCAAATGCAGATAAATATAATGTTCATAGCTTTCCTACAATATTAGTTATTGACAATGAAGAACCAGTTGAAGAAGTAAATGATCGCACTTGTGGTGCTATGCGTGAAATGTGTAAGAAACATAATATACCTTGCACTGTTGTTTGTTAATATAATACATTTACCATATATTATTTCAATTATTTTTTTTAATAAAATATATGAAAAAATTATATTTTATTTGATTCTAGTAATATAGAATATACAATTAACATTTATAACTAGTGTAGTAAATGAAGAATATGAAAAAGGTATAGCTTTCGCATCTATAGTATAAATTAAAAACTGTATATGCAATTTGTTGATTATATGCAACACACCTTAATATGTCTATTATAATATTGTTTTTTTCTTGCTATTAGTTAAGAACTAAATAAAGCCCTATGTCATTTATTTCTCGTTTGTTTAAGGGGTATCAAACAGATACACCCGTAACTACTAAGAAATATATTGAAAATAAAACTCTTCAAGGAAATGAAAGTATTAATAATATTAAAAATAGATCAGAATTCGTTGAAGATGTTGATATGTCATTCCCTAATTTATGGTATATGTTTGATGAAACTGATAAATTAAAAAATTATGGTGTTCAACAAACTAATTATGATACTAATTATGATACTGATGCTGTCACAAAAACGGATATTCCTAAACATATGAAATGTGCAGGATCAGGGATAACTACCATTAATAAAAATATTATTCAGGAATTAGAAAATGATTTTACTATTTCATTATGGTGTCAAGGATCTGGTGAAATTTTTAAAGTATTTAATACATCTAATAGTAATGAATATATTAAAGTAACTATAGGAACTAATAGTATATCTATAAATAGTGATAGTGTTTCTGACGTAACCTTAGATGTTGGACAGTATAATCATATTGTAATTATTGGTTTAAATCAACTTATAACATTAGTATATGTTAATGGAACTAAGTTTTCAACAAATGTTAGTATTAGTGATTATACGTTTAATTATGATAATGATGCGATAACATTAAAAACTGATGTAAAATATTATGATCTACGTATTTTTAATAAAACATTAAGTGATACTAAAATTACATCATTATATAATATTGGAACTAATATTGGAACTAATATTGGTACTGGGGCTACTCTTGGAGATTATAATGAAAAAATTATAGGAACATTTAATATTAGTTTAGCTGGTAAAACTGCTACTACAGTATCATTGTGGGTTTATTGTGGTGATGTAGATAATGATATACTTACTTTTGCGGGTTTTAAACTAGGTGTTAAGAATAAAAGATTTTATGTAGAAACAACTGATAAAGTATTTAGTAATCGTAAATTATCTTCGGCTAGTGCGTATTATTTTATAACATTTGTAATTGATAATAAAGGTGATTCACATATTCTAAAATTATTTGTAGATAACTTTCCAGGTATAGGTAAGAAAATTAAAGATGAATTTACTTTTGCTGATTTTATTACTAATGATGTAAGTTCACAACATATTGAAGATGTTTTAGTATATAATAAACATTTGAATGATTCTGAAATATTAGATTCTTATATAGCTGATGTTAAACTAAAAGCAACTACTACCGAATTACATTCATTATCCTATTTATTTTCAGATTATTCTAAAGATATTGATAGCGATACTACCAACTTATATGACTTACAACTTCATTCTACAACTAAACTAGTTGAGGTAACTACTAGTGTTGATACAACAGTTGTTCAAGGTGGTGGTGGTGGTGATAGTATTGGTAAATATGATATATATAAGTTTAATAAATATCCAGGTTATCAAGGATTTACAGATGATCTATATGCTTGGTATAAATTTGAAAAAGCTAATACTGAACCAATTACATCTATTGCACCTAATATGATTGATTCTAGCAATGTTTATTTGGCTTTTAAACACGATGGATCTACAGATAATCAAACCGAATATACGGTTAATTTTCCTGAAGATACTACGTGTGATATATTAATTGTAGGTGGTGGTGGTGGTGGATCTGCAAGTGGTGGTGGTGGTGGTGGTGCAGGACAATTGGTATTTTTAAATCAAGCCGTATTAAATGGACAATATAATATTAACATAGGTTGTGGAGGAACTGGTGGGATAATGTCAGGAAGTGAAGCAACTAAAGGACATAATACAACTTTTGATACTATTATTGCGTTAGGTGGTGGTGCAAATACTAATGTAGTTGCTGATAAAAATGGTGGTAGTGGTGCTGGTGGTGACAATGATCCTGCTAATGGAGGAACAAATGGTAGAGGTACAAGTGTAACAAACAATAATACATATGTATCTGGAACAATTTATAATTATGGTAATGATGGTGATGCGCAAAGTGGTGGTCATCAAATGGGTGGTGGTGGTGGTGGTGCAGGAACTGCAGGAACATATGAACCTTTTCAAGGATATGGAGGAGACGGTTTAGCAGAAATATCAACTATTTCTTATGATTTTAAATCAAACTTTGGTAATAGTGTAGGTGTAGTTGAAGATAATAAAGTGTATTTTGCAGGCGGTGGTGCAGGTGGAGGAGAAAATAAATCAGCATCAGGAACACCAGATTCTATTTCTCCAGGTGGTAAAGGTGGTGGTGGAGGTGGTAGTGGTGATAATGCAATTAATCATACTGGTTCAGGTGGAGGCGGTGGTATTGTAGGTGGCAATGGTGGCAACGGTGGTAGCGGTATAGTAATAATCCGTTATTCATCTACAAAAACAACAGAAAATGCTATTGATTCTACAAATAAACTTCAAATACCTGCTGGTTCTGTAATTACTAAAACAAAAGGAACATTTTCACCATATTCTCTTTATTGGGATGGTGATCTTAATGATAATAGTGATAATTCATATTTAACATCATCATTAAATAATTTAACACCACCATTATCTATTTCTTTCTGGAAAAAACAAGATAAATTGGTATCAGAAGAAACCTTATCAATTACTGATAAATTAAGTTTATCTATAAATAGTAATTTAGCTGTTAAGTTCTCTGTAGGATCTACAACTGAAATAATAGAAAATCAAGCTGATTTAGATTGGCATTTTTGGACTATTACAAGTGATGGATCAGACAACAAATTGTATCGTGATGGTAGAGTATTATTAGGAAGTGCAATAACTGCACCATTAACACTCTCAGCAACTGATGAATTAATGATTGGTAGTAATCTTTTAGGACAAAATGACGCATCACCATCATATTTAGAGGATTTACGTATTTGGAAGAAATCATTAACCCATCAACAAATAATTGATTGTATGTCAATTTATCCAGGATATAAGAATCACACAAATGATCTTTATCTTTGGTATAAGTTTGAAGATCATCCTTGGAATACCTCAAATATTAAAGATTATTCTGGAGATGAAAGAGATGGAACAATAACAAATAATGTTAGTTCCGGAACATTTGATGATGGTTATCCTATATTCCCTGGACACGAAAATAATCTTATAGCTTGGTATAAGTTTGATGGGGATTTAACTAATAGTGGTAATGGTAATATAGGATCATTATCAAATATAGGAGAAACAGCCGCTACTTTTGATACTACTAATTATAAATTTGGTCAGTCAGTATATGTGAATGATTCAATTTTAAATATACCTAATTTTCATTTTAGTGATTTATCTTCTGGCACTGACAAAAGTTTTACAGTTTCATTTTGGTTTAAAACAACTAATGATTTGACTCAGACTTGGAGTATTTTATTTGATTGTTCTGTTTATACTAATGGTAGCAACACTCGTAATTATGATAGCGGAGTTCGTGTTTATTTACACAGTAATAATTACTTATATGTTTATTATTATAATGATAGTCTGTCTTATGATAGAGCATACGCTTTAAGTGGAACTTTTGATGATACTACTTGGCGATTATATACTTTTTGTTGGAAATATTTATCAGAAGCATCTTCCGGTTTATATAATTATGAATTCAGATTTTATGAAAATGGTGTTCTAAATGGCGGTGTAAATGCACAGACAATAAAAGTAGCTACTACAAATGCGTTCCAAATAGGAGGTGATGATGAATACTCTAGTTCTTACAATATAACAGGTTATTTTGACGATTTCCGTATATACGATAAAGCCTTATCACCTGACGAAGTAAAACAAATATATGGTTATACATTATCAAGGCAACAAGGACGTATAAGTCCATATGCGTATTTCTTTAATGGATCTACAACAGATGCTGCAGATAACGCATATATTACTAAAGATACTATAAATGATTTCCCCTCAACATTTTCTATTGCATTTTGGAAAAAGTGTTTAGATAAATCCGTAGAAGGTAAATCATTTGTATTATCAACAGCATCTACAAATATAATAGAAATAGATGTAAGTAATACTGTAAATTTTAGAATTGATAATAGTTCAAATATATTAGAAGATTATAATGATGTAAGTTGGCATCATTGGGTATTTACGTATAGTGGAACAGAAATGGATATTTATAAAGACGGTATGAATCGTGTAGGACATATGATAAATAAGAAAACCGGATTAACCGCATTAGACTTTACTACTGAAGATCATACAATATATGTAGGTGGTCATTCAACTGGTGATGCTTCTCCATCATATTTAGAAGATTTCCGTATTTATAATAAAGTATTATCAGGAATTGAAATACAACAAATATATAGCGAATGGACCGGAGATATTGTAGATAAAAAAGAAAACTTGAAATTATGGTATCAATTGAATAATAACCCTGTAGGTATTCCTGATTATCCTATATTCGCAGGACACGAAAGTAATCTTGTAGCATGGTATAAGTTTGATGGTATTTATCAAACAAATAAGTTTAAAGATGAAACAGTAAATGCAAATCATTTAGAATATACTGGTGCAAGTACCGCAGTAATTGATCATTCAATATACAAATATGGCAAATCAGCGGTATTAGATGGTAGTCGTTCAGATGAATTAAGAACACAAAACCCATTTGCAATAGATTCATCTACTGGTATTACATTCTCGGTATGGTCACGAATGACATCAAGTAGTTCAAATGACTGGCCAGTTATTTTTCAGGTTTTAGAAAATGATGCATATGGAATTTCAGTAAGAGTTCGCAATGACACTGCTGCTAACAGGTTAATTA
>Ga0209600_1002131_pt1 | contig 11879 bp, 10 predicted proteins | sample COGITO_mtgs_1104_FD_185518 | JGI IMG/M metagenome (GOLD analysis project Ga0209600, IMG submission 185518) | Pelagic marine microbial communities from North Sea - COGITO_mtgs_110421 (SPAdes) (version 2) | ecosystem: Environmental > Aquatic > Marine > Epipelagic ... | reverse complement strand
ATTACACCTTCTTGTAACATCCAGTATTTCCACATTTCAGTTTCATGAAATTTACCGTCTTTATCTTTAATATTAGCTGTTTTTGGAAGCTCTAACATATTCCAAAAATCTCTCACCCATGGGCCTGCACCGACTACAACTTGATCGCACTCAATAATACCTTTGTCAGTTTCAACACCTGTAACAGCTTTACTGTTACTGCCTCTTTTAAAACCTGTGACAGTTACACCTTTAACAACCTTAACACCATTTGATGTTGATTTTTCTTCAAGCGCTTTAATAGAATCTTTATTAAATGCATAACCACCTTTTTTTTCATGAAGTACTGAAGTTATCCCTTGAGCTTGCCAGTCACCAAACATATTTTTCATATACTTCATGCAGTCTGCTTCACCTTCTATAAATTCTGAATCGTATCCTATTGCTTTTTGTTGTTTAGCTATTGAAGCAACATCTTCGTGCATAACTTCTGGCGAAATTTGCAAATAACCGACAGAGTTATATTTAAATGCTTTGGGGTCACTTTCCCAAACCGATACTGAGTGAGCCATTAATTCTCTCATAGCAGGCTGAAAATAATTATTTCTAACAACACCACAAGCAATTCCACTTGCACCTGCTGCAATATCTTTTTTTTCTAGAACAACTATGTCATTTTCGTTTTTATAAGTTTCAGAAAGTTTCCATGCTGTACTTAAGCCATGAATCCCACCACCTATAATTACGACTTTTGCTTTTTTTGGTAAAGTTGACATAGCAAAACAATATTTTTTTGGATAAAAAAAAATACAATTTTTTATAGATCTATAAATTATATATATAAATTATATATTATAGATTTTTTTAAAAAGTGACTAATAACTTAACTTTTGCAGTGTATTTAAATATTCTTTAAACTCATTAATAAAAGTCTCACTAGGCACTATGTTTTTTATTCGCTGGTCAGTTGAAGTCTTTTCAAGACGAAAGAATCCTTTTTCACAAGCTTCATTAATAATCAATGCAGATTTTGGTCTAGAAGTTTTGAATAGTTTTGTCTTTAGCCCTTCAACAGATAGCTTTTCATTATGTTTGTAAGCTGACATTACAAGTAGCATCATATGATAATGAGAAGGGGATTTTCTAAAAAAATAGTTACTTGAAGTATGGGATTGCTTCATCTGGTCTTCCCAAAAACTTAAAAGATCTTTACTGCTATCAGGCATTTATTACGCTCTAACTCTTGATTTTGTTGGATCGTAGAAAGGAAAGGGTACAACTTTCGCTCCAATTCTTTTTTGATGACCATCAAGTTTACCAATTTCAACTTCAGTTCCAATCTCAGAATATTTTACATCTATTCTACAAAGCGCAATATTTTTTCCAAGTTTAGGGGATAGCATTCCACTTGTTATTACACCTACTTGACCACGACCTACATGAACACAATCTCCATGTAATGCCGGTTCATGACCTACTAATTCCAGACCAACTAATTTTTTTTGTGGATTTGCTTTTCTTTTAATTAATTCTTCTTTACCTATAAAATCATCTTCCTTAGTTTTAAGTGGAACTGTAAAACCAATTCCTGCTTCAAAGGGATCTGTTTGATCATCAAACTCATAACCATAAAAAATAAGTCCAGCTTCAATACGAACCATATCTAAAGCTTCTAAACCTAATGGAGTAATATTAAATTCTTTTCCTGCTTCCCAAACTTTATCCCAAACTTCAGAAGCATCTTTTGGATGACACCATATTTCATAGCCAAGTTCACCAGTATACCCTGTTCTTGAAATCATAATTGGAGTTCCTGTTTCATGATCTATTCTTGCAATATTAAATTTAAACCATTCAAGTTCAGTGATTGATGGTTGGATTGGCGCCGTCCATACAAACTTTTCTAAAATTTTTCTACTATTTGGACCTTGAACGGCAATGTTATGAATATGATCTGTTGCAGATTTTATCCAAACTTTGTAATTTTTCTTCTTAGCTTGTTCTTTTAACCATTCACCACTGTATTCATCTCCACCTATCCACCTAAAATTATCTTGCCCCATTTTAAATAAGGTTCCATCATCCAGCATGCATCCATTTTCATAACACATAGCTGTATAAACAACTTGGCCTACAGATAATTTTTTAATATTTCTAGTTAATGTGTATTGCATTAGGTTTTCAGCATCAGGACCCAAAATTTCAAATTTTCTAAGAGGAGAAAGATCAGTTGCTATCGCACTTTCTCTACAAGCTGTATATTCTTTTATTGTTCCAGAGTTAGTAAAGTTATTAGCTAACCAAAACCCTTTATATTCAACAAAATTTCTTGTTAGCTCTGATGTCTTTTTATGAAAACCTGTTTCTTGAGTTAGTTTTGGTTCAGAGTCTGTTTTCATTCTAAATGCTATTGCTTTTGAATATTTTTTATCCTTTGAGTAAGTCCTAACAAATATATCAGTAGGATTCCAGCCATTTGCAGCATCAACATCACATGGGCAAGCAGATGATATGCAGGTTAAATCTTTTAAAGCTCTAAATAAAACATAATCTCCTGGTCTTGACCAAGGTTCATCAAAAGATGCAACATTGTTAGCGTCAATTCCTGTATTAAAAAAAAGATTTATTGCCGACCAACCTTTTCTAGAATTGATGTCATATTTACCAAGCTTATTATTAAAATTATCTGTACAATTTATGTGCCCCATATATCCCATATCTTCATAATATTTTGATGTGCAAGCAAGATTAAAAGTGTCGTGTCTACCAACTGTATCTCTTACAACTTCAATCATAGCTTCATGATCACCATCATAAAACTTTGAAAATAATCCTGGCCCTGGATAAGCTCCACCCATAAAAGTTCTGGTTGCCTTATCATCTATGATACTTTCAATTCCATCATTTAACTTTTGTGTATCAAAAGCCAAAAAATCTGAACATTGTCTTCCACCTGGATCAATTATTTGAATATATTCACCAGCTTTAACCTGATAAGTTTCAGCAGTTCTTCTTTTTATAAGCTGTTCTATAATTGGATCACTAAGTGGTTCTGGTAAAATAAATTGCTCATCTGTTTCTATAAATTTAGCTTTATTTAAAAAAATTGTTAAATCTGTGGGTGGATTTTGCTCATGAACATTCATAGCATTACCAGGTGCAGCAATCATAACTACACATTTATCTTTAGAGGTTAATGTTATTTTTTCACCCATCACACAATCATCATTAAAAATAATTGATGATTTTGCATTGTTTAAATTAAGATTTTTTTTCTTAAGTAGTTTTGAAATTTTTTCATCATTAAAAATAGTTTTTTTAGAAAAATCACCATTGGCATTTTCTTTTAAATTTAAAATAGATAAATCAGACTTACCTTTTGAATTGAAAACAATTATTTCACAAATTTGTTTTCCCTCTTCATTTATTATCTCTATTTTATCTTCTGGTGAAACTTCAATTATTGATAAACCTCCACCTTTTACAAAGTATCGCTCAACTCCAGGTGGCAAAGTTCTTAAACCAGGATTTCTTATATCGTTACTAGTATGTAGCATTGTTAATGTAAATTTTACTTATTTATTTTAAGCATAATATAATCAAAGGGGATTGACTATAAATTTAATAAGTGAGAACATACTTATATAACTTAATATTAGGGAGAGAAAAAAATGAAAAAGTTAATATCATTAATATCTGCTCTTGTTATTTCTGTTGTAAGTTTTGCAGGAATATCCAATGCAGCGGATAGTAAAAAGCCTATCGTGATTCCAACTCATAACTGGTCAAGTCAAATTGTAATGGCGCATGTTATTGGTGGAATTTTCGAAAGTATGGGAAATAATGTGAAATATGTTAATGCTGATTCACAAGCAGTTTATGAAGCAATAAGAATTGGTGATGTATCAATTTCTCATGAAGTTTGGGAGTCTGCTTTTGGTAAGTCATTTACTACAGCACTTGATAAAGGTGGAATTCTTGACTGGGGTGATCACGAAGCAAGAACTTTAGAGGATATGGGATATCCAAACTGGGTTGCTGAAAAAGGATTATGTCCAGGTCTACCAGATTGGACTGCTTTAAAAAATCCAGCTTGTGCTAAAAACTTTACAACACCTGACTCAGGTGGAAAAGGAAGAATGTTAGAAGGGCCTCAAACTTGGCATGGAGATTTGATACCTCAAAGGGTTGATGCTTTAGGCTTAGGAGATCTATGGACAGTTAAATTTGCTGGAAGTGCAGACGCACTTTGGGCAGAATTAGTAGCTGCTGAAAAAGAAGGAAGAGGAACTATTATCTTTAACTGGACACCAAACTTCACTGATGGTGCTGGTTTTACTTTTATAGACTTCCCTCCATACTCTGCAGGTTGCAGACCAGAAGATGGTGGTGATGGTAAATGTGGTTCTCCAGATGGTTATTTGAAAAAAGCTGTAAATGCAGATTTTCCAAAAACTCATCCGGCTGCAGCTGCAGCATTTAAGAAAATGTCATTCTCAACAAGTCACATTGGTGCAATGGCAGCTTTAGTTGATGTTGACAAAATGACTCATGAAGATGCAGCAAAAAAATGGCTTGCAGACAATAAGTCAGTTTGGACTCCTTTTACTAAGTAAGGATAAAAAAAATAATCTGAAATCTCTCCCAACTTTTGTTGGGGGGGATTTTTTTACATATAATATTTCTAGAAATACTTACAATCTTAATGAAAAAAATTACAAAAATAGTTAAATGTTTTTTTTACATTTTTATAAATTTATTTTTTTTTAATTTTGTTTTAGCACAAGATATCAATATTGAAGAGAGTGTTAGCCTTAGTTATGTATGCGAATTAGAAAAAAAAATACTTAAAAATTCTGAATATAATTACCAAACTTTTCTAGCAAAAGATTTAGAGGCTAAAGATTTAGAAAAATTTGAGATTAATGCAAAACAACCAAAAACACTTTTAATTAATGGCTTATCTTTATTTTTATCAAAAGAAGAAAGGTTAATCGTTAAAGTTGTAAATAAAGATATAGTTTTATTTAAAGCTATCGATAAAGAAAAAAATTACTCTGAGTCTGGAATTATAGATAGAAAATCAGGTGAATTAATTCACGAAATTACAAAAAAATTAAAAAGTGAAAACTCTGAAAAAGATATTTCTTTTTATTCTTGTAGCGAAAATGAGAAAAAAGTCTGATTTTTTTTAATTTAATTTTGTGTAAAATATAACAATGAAAAAATATTTACTTTATATAATTTTAAGTTTTTTAATCACATCTATAGCGTTAGCACGAAGCACAGGATGTAAGGAAGGAAACTGTGAAAATGGTGTTGGAAAATGGGTTTATACAGATAAAACAACCTATGAAGGCCAATGGGTTCAAACAAAAAAACATGGTCAAGGAACCGAAACTTGGCCTAATGGATATATTTATAAAGGTGAATTCAAAAATAGTGAGTGGAGTGGTCAAGGAATTTTAACTTTTCCAGACGGATCAACTTATGAGGGGCAATGGAACAAGGGTTTCATGAATGGTGAAGGAAAGTTTACCTGGTCTGATGGTAAAGAAAAAATTGGAATTTGGAAAAATGGAAAATTACAAGAATAGCTAAAATAATAATGAAAAATAAACTAATAAAATTATCTGACGAACTAAACCAATTTATTGGTCTTATTTTTATTACAGCAGCTGTAATTCTATCTTTTGTAATTTTGAATATTTTTTTTGGCCAAGGAGATGAATTAGTTAAAAAAATGAAAATTGAAGAAGAAAGAATTGCAAAAGAAAGAAAACTTAACGAACTAACTTCAAGTCTTCCATCTGGCATTTTAGTAACGTTTGATGGAACAAATCACTTTAAGTTAACAGATGAACTGTATGAAGCAGTTTGTAATGCCACAAAAATTATTCCACAACGTGCAATTATGGGTGCAAATTTTTTAAATTTTAAAGCACATGAAATTTATACAATGAATGGCAATCTAATTGATGAAACATTTGTTAAATGGGACAAAGAAAAAAACAAATGTTTTGCCGGTTACAAAGTAAGTGGAAATAATGTTGGGATAGATGAAACAATTACTGTTACAGGTGAGGCTTTAAGTTTTTTAAGTACAGGAATTGATACGAGAGTTTATTTTATTAAAAATTTTTAAGGAGGAAAAACAATAAATATAAACAATATACCGTGTATTTTATTTATATTTCGTATAACTTATTGATATATTATGAGCAATTCGGTTATTAAATGTGAATCTGTTTACAAAATTTTTGGTGCTAACGCCAAGAAGATGCTTGATGAAGCAAAAGGAAATGTAGATGCCAAAACATTTCAAGACAATGGATGCATAGTTGGTGTAAACAACGCTTCTTTTGAAGTTGCAAAAGGTGAAATGCTAGTTGTGATGGGACTGTCTGGTTCTGGAAAATCAACATTACTAAGATGTATTTCTAGATTAACAGATGCAACAAGTGGAAAAATTTTTATAGATGGCCACGATTTGCTTTCATTAAACAATAAAGAATTAATTGAGCTTAGAAGGAATAAGATGGGTATGGTTTTTCAAAGCTTTGCTTTGCTGCCCCATAAAACAGTTGTTGAAAATATTGCTTTTCCGCTACAAATCAAAGGGATTAAAACTCAAGACAGTATCAATAAAGCAATGGAAATGGTCAAACTTGTAGGTCTTGAGGGAAGAGAAAACTATTTTCCAAGAGAACTTTCTGGTGGGCAACAACAAAGAGTTGGTATTGCTAGATCATTAGCTGTAGAGCCTGATATTTGGTTTTTAGATGAACCTTTCTCAGCATTAGATCCATTAATTAGAAAAGAAATGCAGGATGAGTTTTTAAGACTTCAGGAAAAATTACAAAAAACAATTATGTTTATTACACATGATTTTGATGAAGCTCTAAGACTTGCTGACCGCATTGCAATTATGAAAGATGGAATTATTGAACAATTAGATACTCCTGCCAATATTGTATTAAATCCAGCAACTGAATATGTAAGAAAATTTACAGAAGAAGTTCCTCGAGGAAAGGTTTTAAAAATAGAAGATCTAATGGAAAAATCAGAAACTAAAAATTTAAGCGATTTTAAAGTTTCAAAAGATGAAATAATTGAAAATGTAGCTGAAAAAATTTTGACACAAGAAAAATCTGTACCTGTTATTGACAAAAATAATAACATTGTAGGATGTGTTCACCCTTCAAAAATAATTCATACTGTTTTTTCGAGGGAGAAAAAATAGAGATAAAATATGGAATTATTAAAAAAATATCCAAAATTTTCTCAATGGTTTTTTTTATTAATTGTATTTTTTTCTTTATGTTTTGCAATTGATGTTCCTGAGACTTACAATTTTATAAGAGGTCAGGCTGAATTTATTAAAGATCCTAATCAAAGTACTTATACATTGTTTGGTGCAGAGGTAAGGTATTTTGCTTTTGATGTTTTATGGAGATTACCTCCTTTATTAGGATGGTTACCTATTTGGATTAACGATTCATTATTTTTTTTAATGAATGATTGGATGCCAATAGAATTTTGGAATGAAGACACTCAAGAATTTAGAACTCAACCCTTAGTCTTACAAATAACAAGAAATTTAACTTCATTTATGACATTTCTCATAGAGTTAATTAGAGAAATTTTATTAGGTGGAATGGAAACTATTGTTGCGTTCACTAGCTGGGATTGGATTGATGCTAATCCCTGGGCAGAATTACCAGGACTTCCATGGACAATTGTAGCGGCAGGAGCAGCTATATTAGGCTACAAATTAAGTGGTAAAGGCCTTGCTTTATTTGCAGGTTTAGTAATGATTTATATTTCTGTTTTTGGTCAATGGAAGCCATCAATGCAAACCATTTCTTTTATATTGGTAGCCGCACCACTTTCTTTTATTTTTGGTTTAACTTTGGGTGTTATGGCATTCAAAAGCAAACGTGTGGAAAAACTTTTATATCCAATACTTTTAGTTATGCAGACTATGCCTCAATATGCTGTATTAGTTCCTGCAATTGTTCTTTTCGGTATTGGTGACCATGCTGCCGTTATCATAACTATGGTTGTGGCTGTTCCACCAATGATATTATTAACTTTGTTGGGTCTAAGAGGAATACCCCCTGAAGTTATTGAGGCCGGTAGAATGAGTGGGTGTAATAATTGGCAACTTATGACTAAAGTATTAATTCCTACTGCTAGAAGAGACATTTTAATTGGAGTTAACCAGGTCATAATGGTGTGTTTTTCTATGGCAGTTATTTCAGCTTTTATAGGAGCAAAAGGTTTAGGGTTTAATTTATTATTAGCATTAAACCAGCTAAATATTGGATTAGCATTAGAGGCTGGTTTATGTATTAGTTTGATTGCAATACTTTTGGATAAGATGTCCTTAGCTTGGGCAAACAAGCAAATAGATTATTTTGGTAACTTGACTTATTTTCAGCGTAATAAAAATATATTATTTTTTGCAGCTGCTGTAATTCTAGGAATTATTTTTTCATATCTGGGGTCATTTTATTTTAAAGATGGGTCTAATTATTTATTTGAAGTTCCTCACAATAAAGGAATATCAACAGCAGATTTTTGGAATAAAGGTGTGGATTGGATTTGGGATACTTTCTTTCATACTTTAAAGATTTTTAATACTTGGTTGATAGTAGATGTGTTGCAACCCATGAGAGCTTTATATTTAAGAATGCCAGCAGTTGCCACTTTAGTTTTAGTCATTGGAGCGGGTTATATAATTGGAGGAATTCGTTCAGCTCTTGTAGTGGGCGGATTAACATTATTTATTGCATTGAGTCCTTGGTGGGATCGAGCTTTGGTTACATTGTATATGGCAACTTTTGGAGTTTTTATATCCACTATAATTGGATTTACAGTTGGAATTATATCATTTCAAAACAAGCATACTGCAAATTTTATGCTGGGCGTTTGTGATATCTTTCAAACCTTCCCTTCGTTTGTATACTTGATTCCTGTGATGATGCTTTTTGGAGTTACAGATACTTCAGTATTAATTGCTGTAATAGTTTATGCAACTATACCTGCAACAAGGTATACTATTGAAGGTTTAAGAAGTGTTCCAGAAGCTTTACATGACGCTGCCACAATGTCAGGTGTAAATAAAGTACAAAGGTTATTAAAAATTGAATTCCCTTTAGCTTTTCCTCACATGATGCTTGGTTTAAATCAAACAATTGTATTTGCTTTGTTCATGGTAATTATTGGGGCTTTTATTGGAACAGAAGATTTAGGACAGTACATTCTAAAAGCTCTATCTGATAAAAAGGGTGCAGGTATAGGATTGACGTTGGGACTTTGTGTTGCTTTTATTGGCCTAATATTTGACCATTTAATCAGAACGTGGGTTGGAAAAAGAAAAAAACACCTTGGTATAGAATAGCTAATATTCTCTTAAACTAGATAATTAATCTTTTATTTATTTAAAAATGTTTTTAAAGAGTCGTCCATAGCTTCTTCCCATGGTGTATGGTGAATTGGTCCAACAGAGCCTGTCACTGGTGAAGCAAATGATTTATTTCTATAAGTCATTATATTTTCCACTTTATGATGTTCCCATTCTTTAAAAGTTTTTCTAATTAATTCAAAATCAATTTTAGGATAATCAGATAAATCATGAAGTTCTTTGGTGTACTCAGTTTGAAAATCTATCATTTGTTCAGGATTTTCCAATTTTTCTTCCATTGATACCCATTTATTAATATCTTTTTCAATTTCAGAGTCATTTGGAACTTTAATTTTTCCCATTATAACATCCCTTGCAAACCAAGCCTGACAATCAAACATATTAAAAGTATGAAATTGATCTTGCATACCTAAATACATTAATTTGTGATTATTTTGCCAAACTACACCTTTGTATAGCATCGGTGGATACAATCTATTGCCAGTTTTTAATTTAAGATCTTCAGATATAAAAGGGAAATGATGAAGATATCCAGTACATAAAATTACAGCATCTGCTTCTTGCACGTGGCCATCTTTAAATATTGCCTTATTCCCCTCAAGTCTATCTAGATGAAAAACTTCTTTCATACCTTTGGGCCATTTAAATCCCATCGGATTGTGTCTATAACCAATAGTAACACTTTTTGCCCCATACTTATGACACTGAAGAGCAACATCTTCAGCAGAATAACTACTTCCTAAAACAACAACATTCTTGCCTCGAAATTCTTCTGCATCTCTAAAATCATGAGAATGCATTATTCTTCCAGGAAATGATTTCATTCCAGGATATTCTGGGATGAATGGAACCGAAAAATGACCAGTAGATACAATTACGTAATCAAAAATATCTTTCGAAATTTTGTCATTTTTTTTATCTCGATAAGTAATCTCAAAGTTACTGTTTACATAAGAAACATTAGTAACAGAGGTGTTAAATTTTATTTTAGATTTTATATTTCCCTTTTTAACTCTACCTAAAATATAATCATATAAAACTGCTCTAGGTGGAAAAGAAGGAATTGGTTTTCCAAAGTGTTCATCAAATGAGTAGTCAGCAAATTCTAGACATTCTTTAGGGCCGTTTGACCAAAGATATCGATACATACTATTAGGTACAGGGTCACCGTATTGATCAGATCCAGTTCTCCAACTGTAATTCCATAGTCCTCCCCAATCTTCTTGCTTATCAAAACAAACTATTTCAGGTATTTTCTCACCTTTTTTTTCTGCTTGTTCAAAGGATCTTAAAGCGGATAAACCACAAGGACCAGCACCAATAATTGCCACTTTTGTCATAATATCATCTCTCTCTATTAATTTATAACTGTACTTTACCAGCAAAATGCTAAAAATTAATATAAAAAAATACTAAATTATGAAAAAAATTATTATTATTGGTGCTGGAGCAATGGGATCAGCTTTTGCTGTACCATGTCTTGAAAACCAAAATGAGGTAACACTCGTTGGTACGCATTTAGAAGATGATTTAATAAATAATATTAAATCTAATAACAATCTTCATCCAGCTTTAAATATTGAATTACCATCAAAATTGAAGGTAGAAAAATTTGAAAAATTACAATCAATACTTGAAGAGGGAGTAGATATCATTGTTGCTGGAGTTAGCTCGGTAGGAATTGAATGGTTTGTTAAGCAAATTACAAAGAGCTACAAAAAAAATCTTCCCATTATTTTATTAACCAAAGGCCTGGCTATTGAGGGTAATGAATTAATAACGCTTTCAGATAAAATTAAAAAACTTCTCAAAGATGAAGGTCATACAGAAGTAAATATTTCAGCGATTAAAGGACCCTGTTTGGCAGCAGGTCTTGCATATAAAATGAGGACAGGCACAGTTATTGCAAACCCAGATATTAAAGAAACTGAAAAATTAAAAAAAATTATATCAACAGATTACTATTCAACAGAAGTATCAGATGACTTAACTGGCATTGAATTATCAGGTGCAATTAAAAATATTTATTCTATGTTAATTGGAGCCTCAGAAGGGTTAAGTAATTCAAAAGCACCTAAAGAAATTCAATCTAAATATTATTTAAATACATCAGCCTCATTAATTCATAGATCAATATCTGAAATGGTTGAGTTTGTTTCTTTCTATGGTGGGAGACCTGAAACTGTTTATGGTCTAGCTGGTTTAGGTGATTTATATGTTAGTGCAATAGGAGGAAGAAATAGCTTGATGGGAAAATATTTAGGTGAAGGATACCTTTATAAAGAAGCTAAAGAAAAATTTATGAAAAATATTACAGTTGAAGGTGCACAACTTGCATTGGAAATTGGTCCTAAAATTTTACAAGATCTTAATTCTAAACATTTTCCATTAATGTTTAGTATGTTAAATACTATATGTGATAATAAGAAATTAGAAATTCAATGGTAAAAAATATATTAATATTTGTTTT
>Ga0209600_1002118_pt1 | contig 11926 bp, 13 predicted proteins | sample COGITO_mtgs_1104_FD_185518 | JGI IMG/M metagenome (GOLD analysis project Ga0209600, IMG submission 185518) | Pelagic marine microbial communities from North Sea - COGITO_mtgs_110421 (SPAdes) (version 2) | ecosystem: Environmental > Aquatic > Marine > Epipelagic ... | reverse complement strand
TTGCTCTCTTATGAGCAGTGGGTGGGTCTCACTGAAGATCATCAGCAAAGTATCTTGTGGGATTAGCTCGGTGACCTTGGCGTTAGAGTCGCTATGCGACGACAAGGGCTTTCTGCGCGATTGGCAATGCTGGACGCCCGCCATAGGCGAATCCTTTGCTACGCTTGAGAACCTGTCGCTGACAGCGCAGCACTGGGAAATTATTTATCTATTACGCGAGTACTACGGGCGTTTCGATGCGTCGCCGGCTAATCGCGCCCTCGTCAATTTCGTGAAGCAGCGCCTCGGGCCTGAAAAGGGTCGATCAATCTATTTGATGAGCCTTTTTCCAGAAAGCCCTGCGCGACGTGGCAGCCGCATTGCCGGGTTACCCAAACCCAAAAATTGTCTTTAAAGTGGCCACAGCATGCCCCTCTCGAGAGTAACACCTGAACACTACGACGCAGTGCTCGCCGCGAAAATCGGCGGCTTCAGGGAAGCATTTCTTGCCCTTGGAGCACCCACGCCTGCCATATACCCCTCTGCACCCTTGGGTTTTCGACTGCGTGCTGAGTTTCGTCTGTGGCATACAGATAATCAGGTTCATTACGTCATGTTCAGCCAGAAAGCGCCTAAAACACCGGTCATTATCGATCAATTTCCCATTGGCTCGCCCGCTATACAGGCGCTGATGCCGACACTATTGGCTGCCATTAACGCCAGTGAGGTGTTGCGTCGCAAAATTTTCCAACTAGAATTTTTAACGACGCTGGCGGGCGATAAGCTGGTGACGCTGATCTACCATAGAACCCTAAACGAGGATTGGCAGGTCGCCGCAGAGACGCTAGCGGCAGATCTAGGTATTTATCTGGTGGGTAGAAGTCGCAAGCAAAAACGCGTTGTTGGTGGCGACTGGGTTACCGAGACTCTGTCGATTAGGCAGCGTGACTACTATTACCGGCAACCGGAACAGGCATTTACTCAACCCAACGGTCATGTCAATGAGACCATGATTGATTGGGCGGTGCAGCAATCGACACACCTAGGCGACGACTTACTCGAACTCTACTGTGGCATTGGTAATTTCACGCTACCCCTGGCCGAGCATTTTAACCATGTCATTGCGACCGAGCTGTCAAAAAAATCGACCGCTGCAGCAGAGTTCAACCGCGTCACTAATGGCATCGATAATATCGAATTCGCACGCCTATCGGCTGAGGAGATGAGTAGCGCGCTCGCTGGTGAGCGTCTCTTTCAGCGACTCGCCCACCTCAAAAAACCCCTAGCTAATTACTCACTGAATACGCTATTGGTCGATCCGCCCCGGGCCGGGCTCGATGACAAAACACTGGATTTGGCCAGCACCTTTGACAATATTATCTATATTTCCTGTAATCCCGAGACGCTGCTAAACAATCTCACCACCCTTACTCGCTCTCATACGATCGAGCAGCTCGCGTTTTTTGACCAATTTCCCTACACCCCACACTTAGAAAGTGGGGTTCTACTACGGAGGAAAGATGACTCAATCACTACTTGACGATGACAGCATTGCCACCTGGCTCACCACGCACTCCCAATGGCGACGGCAAGCGGCAGCGCTCTACAGCGAACGACGCTTTGCTGATTTTAATGCGGCGTGGGGATTTATGAATCGCGTGGCGCTCATTGCTGAGAAAATGAACCACCATCCTGAGTGGTTCAATGTCTACAATCGAGTGGACATCACGCTGACCACCCATGACGCTGGAGGTGTGACCGCCTTAGATCTGGCGCTGGCTGAGGCTATTGATTCGCTCTGACAATGGGCTTTAGCGGTTGATGAACGCGCATATCGCTTCTGCGACACCAGGCTCATTGAGCACCGGGGCATGGCCCACCCGGGGAACCGTCAGCGTTCGCATGCTCGGGATACGCCGCTGCATCTCGGTGACACAGTCCGGAGCCAGAATATCTGAAAGTTCCCCACGAACGAGTAACACAGGCGTCGACGCGAAACTGTCAAACAGCGACCATAGCTCGGAGGGGACAGCCGCCCCATCGTCGCGCTTCATCGGTTCAGAGATTGTGGTGTCGTAATCGAGACACACCTTGCCACCCCGCTCGGTACAAATTCTGCCGGCAAAATCACGCCACTGCTCATCACTGTAGTCGGGAAATGCATCGCCGTTAACGGTTTTAGTATGGGCTATTGCGTCATCCCAGCTATCAAATGCACTAGCCATGCCTACATACTGTTTGATTCGAGCCAGGCCCTCGGGCGCAATGTCCGGACCAATATCGTTGATGACCACATGACTAAATAAGTTCGGGGCAAGCGCACTCATCGCCATCGCCATAAGCCCTCCCATTGATGTCCCAACGGTAGCGCAACGGGAAATATCTAGCTGCGAGAGTAGCGCAAACATGTCGGCAACATAGGTTTGCGGCACATAGTGGTCACTGTTGTCGTCATACTCAGATCGACCACGGCCGCGCTGCTCGACAACCACCACCCGATGAGTCATCGCTAACATAGGCGCAATAGGCTCAAAATCCCGGCTGTTACGCGACAGGCCGTGCATACACAGCACCACCGGCGCATCGACCCCGGGCCCAGCATAATCCCGAGCATATAGAATCAAGCCATCTTCTACTGTATAAAAAAAATCCGTAAACACAGCCATCAATCCACTCCTCAACCAAGACTAGCCATCACTCGGCGGGGTAGCGCTCGGCGAGACGGCGGTAGACATCATCAGCGAAGCTATCCTTAGCGCTGTCGAGGGTCGCTATGATATCGGACAGGTGCTCGTTATCTTCTCGACCTTGCCACATCTTGCGATACTCGCCGGTTTTGTAGCCATGGTCTTGCCGAAAAAAGTTAAGCACATTTTTTCCTATGTAGTGTCTATAAAGCTCATCAAAGGATAGCCCACAGGCCGACATAAGTTGCGCAAACAAGGGCACTGAGAAGCCTCGCTGTTGCAAGCACGCTAGCGCTAGCGCTTCTGTAGCGGCATGAATATCAGGGGTCTCCGGTTCAGCATGATCGAGATCAAGCGCAATTTGCCGGGCCAAATCGGTGATATCGCAGTCAGGGGTAAACAAGGCAGATAATCCAAAATGCCAAATATCGATGACCTCAAGGCGGACCTGCTCCATGTCGGGAGTTTGTTTTTTCCACCATTTGTAGCCCAGGTGATCCATCAATTCGCCACATTCAATCCATGCGGCGCGATACCACTCAAACTGCTGAGCAATCCAGTCTTCATGTACACGGGTATTCATTCGATGCTGCATTGACAGCATGGATTCAATGGCAACTTGCATGGTGGCACTGACCCTCCTGGGTAGATAGCAATAAACCCTCGCCAAGACGCTTGGAGAGTCTCTCAATTAACCGCGTTGAACGTGCGATCATGTACCTTGCCATAAATTACTGTCAAACTCACCGGTTAGCGGAAGCAGAATGCCGGTCATCCAGCGCCAGAATAGCACTCAGGCTGTCCATCTCAGAAGGCTAGCAAGCGATAGCGATTGGCTTCCATTATCACAGCCCGTGCCATTAACAGCATTATCCCTTGGAGTCAGTCCATGAACCAGTCCGAAGTCATTGCCCGACTCAACGAACATAAACCGGCCTTCCTCGACCTTCTGGGTGGCACCGTTGTTAACATTGATCAGGAGCAACGGATCTGCGTGTTTGAATTTACCGTGCCTTTGGACTACTGCCATAGTGGCAATATTGTTCAAGGCGGCTTTGTGACTGCCATGCTCGATGCTGCCATGGCACACGCTGTGTTCGGTCTTGACCCCACGGTGACTCGCCTGTCTAGCCTTGAAATTAGCACCCGTTTCGAAGATGCAACTCAGGGGCTGCAACCATTGACGGTTACCGGGCGCATTCGAAAATTGACGCATTCCATAGCGTTCCTTGACGCCGACATTCACACATCGGCGGGGTCACTGACTGCAACCGCTCACTCAGTCGCAAAAGTGAGTCGCAAAGCATAAATGCTGCCTTGCGCCATAGAGCGTGTCGTTAAACCCTAGTGCTAATGGTCAACTGAGCGGGATTACCTCCAATGTCAGAGCAAGCGATTAACTTCTCTCCCGTCCTTGAAACATTTACGACCGAGACGATTTCATTGTCAGATCTTGTCACCGTCGGAGGAGATCTTGCTGAGCGCATGCTTGAGGATATCCATGACCTGCGTGAGCATTTACAAACGATTGCAGTGGGCCGTTTCACCGTTGGCGAGATCCGAAATGACCGTAGCGTTTACTTGGTGAAGGTGGCCGCCTTGGACAAGGATCTGCCGCACGTTATTCGCGGCATGCGAGTCACCAACAGCGGTACCGACGAGCTTGAGAGCTTTATGCTCTTCGCCGAGCAAGCCAATGGACAACTACTACCCATTGACTTTGATATTATTAGCTAGGTGAAGCGTTCAACGCATCAGTGGTGTAAGTATCTGGCGCACGGCCAGCGCCATTGTCAGAAAAATGACTGCACGCCGAGCCGCCATGCCACTGGCCATTAACTCCTGCCAAAAGATCGCTTATAAGCGCCAATCACAGGTGACACTTTCTTTTTTTAAGCTCTTTGGTATTCTTTTGCAGGGTTTGAACGCCCATGACCAAACCGTTGTCATAGCGTACATCGCCCAAACGCTTGAACCCCATACCACTTATTATTAATGACTACATAGAGGACATGACAATGAAACATCTGTTATCCGTTGGACTTGCGACGTTATTAACCTTAAGTTCGTCCTTCGTCACTGCCGAGCGCTTAGAGGTTTTTAGATGGCAAGCCAGCAGCAGTTCACCCGTAGCGCTCGTCCAAGGAATGATGGCCGCAGCTAAAATTCATGAAGCCAATGGCGCTACCGTGGGTATTTATCGAATGGATGTTGGCGCTTCGGGCCGCCCAACGTTCGACTATGTTCTGCGCTGGGATAGCGGCACTGCCTGGGCAAAAACCAAAGAATCCAATAATAGTGAGGAGTGGCAAGCGTTCTGGACCCAAGCCGCCGAGGCCCCCTCTGGCGATTTAATGTTTTCGTTGGAAGCGGCCAACTGGGACGCATCGGTCATGTCTGCAGACTTTCGTCAGGATGGCCCCTACCGCGTGTATGTATGGCAACCCAATCCAGGCAAAGCCGCCACAGTGTATGCGTCGTTCAATGAAGCCAAGCGAATTCATACCAACGCAGGTGCAAAGGTGAACATCTACAGCGAAGGCGTGGGGGGTATCGGCAACGTTCACTATGTGATTACGTTTGACAGCTGGCAAGATATGGCGGACTTCGGTGATAAGATGGCGGTCAGTGAAGAATTTCGCTTTCTGCAAGCTGCAGCCGCGGGGGCAGCCACCCCGTTATCATCCATCCAAGGTGAGCCGGTGTACTACACCAACCGTTAACTGGGAACCAAGGCCTCTCTTGCGAGGGGCCTTACATTGGCTCCAGGCTTTATGGCAGTCAATTTGGCCTAGACAAATTTATAAAAATATAAATATAAATCAATAATTTGAAGCGCTATTATAAATTCATTATGAGGACTACAAAGCGCGTTGCCGCGTGATTGCTGAACACGAAGCAGTACCTCACCGCCCTGCTCGCTCCTGGCGCCGGGCCAGAGGTTGTGCGCGAGGCAAAATGGTGCCCGAGGCCGGACTTGAACCGGCACAGCCGCAATGGCCGGGGGATTTTAAGTCCCCTGTGTCTACCAATTTCACCACTCGGGCAGCGGCGCGCAGAATAACACGAAGTCCAACGGCGTGAATACTTTAGTCACCCAATTATCAGCAAGCGGTGGTACAGTTTGGGCTGCACCGTCTCAATGAAAGGAAAAGCCCTTGGCGACCTCACGCGGACAGTTTGGTACACGCACCGGATTTATACTCGCCGCAGCGGGTTCCGCTGTCGGTCTAGGCAATATCTGGGGATTCCCGACCCAAGCCGCCTCCAATGGGGGGGCCGCCTTTGTGTTGGTTTACTTGATCTTGGCATTCCTGCTGGCCTACCCCGTACTCATGGTTGAATTATTGCTCGGCCGCCACGCCCACGGCAATAGCGTCAGGGCACTCACCCAGATTTCCAGCAGATCGAGCACAAAATTCGTTGGCGCAACGACGGGGTTTTTCGGCATTATTATTGCCAGCTTAATTTTGAGTTTTTACGCCATTGTCGCCGGCTGGATGCTGGGTTTTACCGCTTCCTACCCGTTGGCATCGCTCGGCTTTGACCGCACTAGTCAATGGCTCACAGACTTTACTATCCCAAGCAATATCGCTCTGATGACGGTATTCATGACGATGACAGCAGGCATTGTCGTGGGGGGTGTGCACAAGGGTATTGAGCGATGGTCTACCCGCCTCATGCCAACACTTATCGTCACTTTAATCGGATTGGCGTTGTACGTATTTACTCTCGATGGTGCAATCGAGGGACTCAAAGTGTATCTACTGCCCGACTTTAGCAAAGTCCTGTCTGCCGATCTGATTCTTGCCGCGCTGGGCTCAGCTTTTTTCTCATTGTCCCTAGGGGTTGGCACCATGCTCATTTATGGCTCCTATCTATCGGATGAAGAACACTTACCCTCTATCGGGGCGCAAGTAGCGCTTATTGATGTTGGCTTAGCCGTGCTCGCCGGCTTTCTTATTCTACCGGCAATGTACGTCGCGGCAGCTCGAGGCGTTGACATCTTTGATGCCTCAGGGGCACTACTGTCAGAGGACACGCTCATATTTACCGTTCTACCCGAACTATTCACCTCCTTAGGGTCAATAGGCCTGTTTGTGGCAACCGCCTTTTTCGGCTTGATGAGTGTCGCCGCCCTCACCTCATCGATCTCTATGCTCGAAGTACCCGTGGCCTTTATCGTTGAGCGCTTCGAGTGGAGTCGGCGTCGCGCGGGCACTACCGCAAGCGCATTCATTGGCTTGCTGAGTACAATGATTATTCTCAACTTTGACTGGCTATTTGGCGCTGTCGTCGCGCTAAGCACACGCTACGGACAGCCATTGCTGGGGGTTATGTTATGCGTCTATGCAGGATGGGTATGGAACCGACAGGCATTGCTAGCAGAGCTTAAAAAAAATGACGCTAATGCAAAACACAGCTGGTTCTGGCGGCTGTGGCCCTGGTATGTACGACTGGTTTGCCCGGCAGTCATCTTAGTTATTTTTGCCCGCTCAGTGCTCTGATTCATCCCGGTTGAGCAATCGATCCAGCCGGTCACCGGTGAATAAGGTGCCATACCCAGCACTCAGGAGCATAAACAGTAAAGCTACCCAATCGCCGGTTTGGGAGTAGATCCAAGTGCTGAATACAAACATCCCAGCACTCAAGGCTACAGCTATGAACTTCAACCCAAGCCCCCCCTAGCGCGATTGGCCGGTAAACCACCTTTCACTCGAGCACAATAATCAGTAAAATCGCTGTTCAGAGGTCGGATGTTAGTCATGACTAAGTTTCTCATTATCTTTCTTGCCACCTTACTAACGCTATTTAGTGTGGAGATGTTAACACCTGTTCAGCACGGTGTAATTCAGCCATTTACGACCAGCCTGGCAACCCTCTCATCACTGTTGATACTACCCTTCGATGACGGGGTCATCAGCCAAGGACGAATATTGCGCGATGTTGCCACAGGCTTTGCGGTGTCTATCGAATCTGGCTGCAACGGCGTGGAAGCGGCCATTGTCTTGATTGCAGGGGTATTAGCCTTTCCCGCTCGATGGCAACAGAAATTAATCGCTATCGCATTGGGGTTTATTGCCATACAAGCGCTCAACATTCTACGAATTGTTTCGCTGTTTTATTTAGGGCAGTGGAATTATACCGTTTTCGAATGGACACATTTATATTTTTGGCCTGTACTGATAATGATCGATGTCCTAGTCGTCTTCGCGATCTACTTAAAGTGGCTGGCATCAGTAGAGCCAAAGGCACTGACATCGTGATAGGGCTTCGTCAGCAGCTGGTAATGACACTCATCCTAATGCCCATCACTTTTGCCTTGTGGATTGCAGCAGCGGGACTACTGGCAGGGCCAGCAGCATGGTTGGCCGGATTTATTCTTGAGCAGATGTATGCCGGCATTGTTGCCAGCGCTGCACTCAACGATACCCTGTTCATCGTGAGTGTTGAATTTGGCAATGTTAATGGAAAAATTGTCACTGCCACCGAGGCTGGGCATGAGTTGGTCTTTGAGGTGAATACCCAACTGCTGTCTTACTCCATTCCCTTTTATGCGGCTCTTTTATGGAGTTCTAAACTCCAAAATCCAGCCAACCGCTTTGCCTTGGGGCTATTTGCGCTCTGGTTCACTATGGCCTTGGGGCTCATCGCCATTGTGATGAAGGATTTAATGCTGGTCGTCGGTGCACCTTTTCTCGCCGCGCCGGGGATACCGCCAGGGGCAGCGATTGCTCTCTTGTATCAATTCAGCGTTTTACTGGCACCGACGCTTTTACCCGTTTTACTGTGGCTGACACAACTTCAAGGTACCCCGTTGTGGACTGCGCTGCAGCAGCGGTTGATCAGAGACCCCGCAGCGTAAGATCTTCTATTATCAATGCTCAGGGACCAGCTGCTCTTGCCGCCACGGCTTTCCGTCACAGTGCGCGTAATTGGGGCAGCTCTCAGTGCATCCACGACAGGGCATGCGCTTTGGCTGAGCTTCCGGCGTCGGGGGCGTGCTTGAAGTTGTCATGACAGATCTCGCTGGTTGAGTATCGACTGGAATTCGCTGCCCCGCTCGTCGATGACCGCTTTGAGCGCTTTTTCCATCAGGTAGCGTGCTTGGTTAGTGTAAGCGTAGATAGACGAATGGACTGCGGCATCTTGCCAATTCTCTACCGAGCACTCGGTGCTGTACTGCTCGAACTGAACGAGCGCTTGAACCAAATCGACAATATGACGTGGACATTCACAATTGAGCAGTCGCTGCAGTTGACTCGCGGCTAAGAGCTCATCATCGCCATAGGAGCGAGGCTTGGGTTTGACCAATTCACCTAAATCAAACTCGCCTTGTCTTGCATCAGCTTGCACAGCCACCCTCCCCATTTCATAGGCAAATCGCGCCGGCTCCAAGGGAAACTGCAATGCTGATGCGCCCCGTCGACTCAGCTCATCGAGCCAGCGCTCGTTGGCAAGTCGATAGGTGACCAATACCTGCGGCGATCCTAATCGCTTAGCGAGCGCTTCCACCGCATTAATCTGTGAGGTTGACAGGGAGCCACAGCCTACCACCAACATGGCAATATCTTCATCGATGAGCAAGTTGTCGAGCACGTCCGTCAGCGCCTGGCGAACTAACAGTGCGCTGATGCTCGACATACAGCCCTGATGCTCGTCAAGCCATACGCAGAGCTCCACACCAATAAATAGAACTCTCGGTTTATTGGGGGGAATTTGCTTTACCACATGTTTGCCTCTTCCCTGAACCAACAGCTCTAGGGTTTTGCGTTGAGAACCCGCAATTTCTCCAATCCGCGCACCGTCGTGCACCAATGCTGCCACTAGCTGCAAATGTTCAAGGTCAGATTGCGTATATTGTCGGCGCCCTGACTGTGATTTATGGCTTGCCCCTAGCCCATAACGACGCTCCCACACACGAAGGGTGTCAGGTTTCAGCCCAGTCAACCGCGCTACCGTGCCAATGCCGTACAAAGGACGTGGCTCGAATAATGTAGCCGGGCTTGCGGGTGCGTTCATGTTGATGCCTCCAGTCACTGTCAATGATTTGTCTAAGGTTACGCGGGCAACTGCCGATCAGATCTGCTTATTTCGTCTTAATGTCTAGACTTTGTCTACCTAATACCTGAACAAATAACAAAAAAAGCAATCTTAATATGAACAGGTCACCGTACTATCTGCACACCTACTGGTTGGGGAAGAGTGATATGGAAACGCTTGATCAAAATGACGACAAAGACCTTGAGCTTATGTTCGCCGAAGTTCGCCGCTACCCCTTGTTAACTGCCGAACAAGAGCGGGAAATTGATGGCCGTAAGTGGTCCGCTGTACGCCAGCTGCATACTGTTTTTGCCGACGACGCCGAACTCTTGGTCTATTGCCGTGAATTTTTGACTCAGTGCCAAGACAATCCCCCGGAAATAGGGCGTTTCGCCAACCGCGAGCAGCACTTTGTGTTGCGCCGGGAATTAGCGGCCTATTTCAAAGAGGGCGAGTACAGCCAAGAAACTGTCAAAGCCGCTGCGGCGCTCGAAGCGTCGACAACGAGCAAAATCCGGGTGCGCAAGGTGAGTGCATTGAACTTGCCCGCCTCACTTACCATTGGCATGGCTGTTGCCATGCTACGCAGGGCTGGTGGGCAATTTTCGGATAGCGTTGCGGATGCCATCGCTAACTGGGAGCGTCAGTGGCAGCCGAGTTTTAGTGGGCTAGCGCTGGAGAGAGACACCTTGACCACCTTACGCCAACACCTAACCGGCTACACGAAAGCCCGGGATGCACTGGTTATGCATAATCTTCGGTTGGTCTACTCCATTGCTGCCAAATATAAAGGCAGAGGGGTGTCTTATCTCGATTTAATTCAGGAGGGCACGCTGGGCCTCATTCGTGCTGCTGAGAAATTTCAATTTGAAAAAGGCTTTCGCTTCAGTACTTATTGTTTTAATTGGATAACCCAAGCGGTACGTCGTTATGTGGGCGACGCCGGCAGCCTAGTCCGTTTTCCCACGCACGTTCAAGAGCAAATGGGCAAGCTTTACCGGGAAAAAGCGATTGAGCAGGCGCGTACTGGCATGGAGCCCGACGAAGAAACGCTGGCCAGCAAAGCAGGCATGAGCCTTGACAAAACCCGGCACCTGTTGCAGTTAAGAAATCTGGGTACCTCTTTGGATGCACCACGTTTTGACGACGATGAGGGCGCACTGGTTGATACCATTGCTGGAGAGCCCTTTGGAGGCGCCGCAGATAGTGCAGAGCAAGCGTCCCTCAATCGCTTCCTTGGCGAGGCGGTTGACCGGTTGGAGGGTACCGAACAGCGGGTCATTATTTCTCGTTGGGGTCTGCATGATGGCCCCCCTCTATCTCGCGCTGAAATCGCGGATAGCATGGGGGTCAGTCGTGAATGGGTACGACAACTGGAACGTTCTGCACTGCGCAAATTGAAAAATCAGCGCTCGGTGCAAGAGGCGTATGAGGATTACAGCGACGACTATTCTGAGGCGGGCGGCTACTAACCTTTTACGCGCGTTGGCGACCGACAATGGCCGCCAACGCAGTAGTTAACTGGTCATAGTCAAACGCAAATCCTAAACTATCAAGGCGGGTGGGGTTGACATGTTGACCCGCTAATAGCAGCTCATCGGCTACCTCACCGAGCATGACTCGCACTATGCACGCAGGCACACTCGCTTTAAACATTACCGGTTTATGAACCGCAAGTGCGTCACAAAACGCCCGATGAGTGACAGCTTGCGGTGCCACCACGTTCAGCGGTCCTGCAAGAGCATTGTCTGCCACGGCCCGTAGAATCACCCGGACAACGTCGGCACGATGAACCCAGCTAAGCCACTGATCGCCTGACCCCAGCCAACTCCCGACACCCAATTGAAAGGACCGCATCATCTCTCTCAGGGCGCCCCCGCCTTCATCAAATACAACCCCCAAGCGTAACAGCACGACACGCGTTACATCGCTACTAGCGGCCTGGGCGGCTGCCTCCCATGAGTGACACAGCTGCGCAGAGAAACCGGCACCCACTGCTGAATCCTCGTCAAATTGTGCGCTCAACGACGCGCCGTAATAACCAATGGCACTACCACTAATCAATAGCTTGGGGACTGGCGCTTGAGCTTTCATCCAGGATACTAAGCGCTGAGTGAAGTCGACACGGCTACGGACAATTTCTGCCTTATAACGACTATTCCACCGTTTAGCGGCGAGAGATGCCCCTGCCAAGTTTATGACTACGTCAGGTGACT
>Ga0209600_1002117_pt1 | contig 11931 bp, 10 predicted proteins | sample COGITO_mtgs_1104_FD_185518 | JGI IMG/M metagenome (GOLD analysis project Ga0209600, IMG submission 185518) | Pelagic marine microbial communities from North Sea - COGITO_mtgs_110421 (SPAdes) (version 2) | ecosystem: Environmental > Aquatic > Marine > Epipelagic ... | reverse complement strand
CCCCCACCAAAATAAACAATGACAGTTGTAAAAATAATCCAAATTTATTAGTGGCTGTATCAAAAACTAGTCTAATTAGCTGAATGGAGAAAAACATCGTACATGCAGCGGCAAATATTTTAGGTAAACATATTTGGTTATTCCTAACGAGAGACGACCAAGACAGTTCGGGGTTTTTACAATAAAGAAAAGTAAACTGAGCAAACGCGGCTGCTAGGTTTGCCCATGCAAGACCTTTAACTCCGTATGCTGACATAAAAGTTAAACTGCAAACCACATTTACCAACAAACTCAACAAAGCCGCCCGTAAAGGAACTTTCATGTTTTTCTGAGAATGATAAGATTTGATCAAAAATGTGGACAGTGCATAAAGCGGAATTGTCCAGGCTACAATCATCAGTACCTCACTAGCCATAACTACATTACTTTCCCCAAAAGCCTTCCATTCAAACAGAACGCTGATTACAAGTTCTCCTAAAAGTAGCAGACCAATAGATGAGGGTATTGTTAACATAGATATCATTCTCAAGCCTGCAAAAAAAGAGGATTTGTATAACACCTTGTCGCCTTTACTTGCAGCTCTAGACAAGACAGGAAAAAGAATAGTCGAGATTGCGATGGCAAAAACTCCCAGAGGAAGTTCTACCAATCGTGCAGTCATATATAGGTAAGAAACTCCCCCAGGATCGTCTAATGTGTAAGCAAGAATTCGTGAAACAAGGATATTAACTTGTGCTATTGCAGCACCAAATGCACCAACCCAAAAAAGAGAACTAACTTCAGATAATTCGGAAGAGTTAGAAAACTTCCATTTAAATTTCCATCCGAAATTCTTAGACAAACGGAACCAAGGCAAGTAAAGCTGGAACAAACCAGCACCGACTACCGCGAGGGATAAAAATAATGCTTTTTGCCCAAAACTTAAATCCCGATTGAAGCCCACAAAACAAAGGGCAAAAATCAAAAATAAATTTAATACAACAGGAGATAAAGAACCTTCTAAAAACCGATCCCTAACATTTAAAGCACCAACCAAAATTGCTGATGCACAAATAAAAATCACATAAAAAAAGGTAACACCATTTAAATAATTTGCTAAGTACCACTTTGGGTTTGAAAACCAAGAAAACTGGTGAGTAAGCAAAGTGAAGAAAGCTACAAATACGGACAAACACCCCAAAAAAACAAAGAGCCGGGTCAACACTTCGTTCAATAAAGACCAATTGTTTTTATTTACCAGCTGACTCTCGGAAAATACGGGAATAAATGCCGAGGTTAAAGTACCTTCACCCAACATTCTTCGAAAAAGATTGGGAATCGTAAAGGCTAAGAGAAATGCCTCTCCATAAATTGAGGTACCAAAGGCCGCAAAAAAAAGCACATCTCTTAACAAACCTAATACTCGGGAAAGCAAAGTTGCTCCGCTAACAACCGAAAAACTAGCAAACAAGCTCACTCTAAATTAAAATCATCAAACAGGGTATTATTAATCTACGAGCCTTTAAGTAATGCCAACAGTTCTGATGCTTCATCAAGAGGATCTTGATGATCTTGAGCTTTTGCTAATTCAATTGTTTTGATGAGGGAAAGTTCTGCATCCTCTTTTCTTTCAAGTGATATCTCAAGCTTAGCTTTAAGCAAAGCTGCCATCATCCAATCGTTACGAGTTTTTAAGCAGATGCTAAGTTGTTCAACTGCTTCTTCTGAATGATTTTTTTTTGCTAAAAGCTGAGCATATGAGAACCGAAAAAATGAATTATTTGGGAAGCTAAGGACTTTTTGGCGTAATTCATTAATTTCCGCCGTTTCGGAATTTGGTGACTCAGACAAGGTCGAGACAAACTACAGTTGTGTTATCAACTCCACCGTTTTGATTGGCCTGGTCGATTAATTCTTTAACTAAACTTTGGCAATCCATCGAAGCACATAGGTTTGATATGTCAGAGGGGTCAACCATGTTTAACAATCCATCAGAGGCCAAAAGAATTTTGTCTCCAGCTTCAGCTTCGAACTCTCCTCCATCAACTTCAAAATCAATATCCTGACCGAGGCAACGCGTCAAAGTATGATTGTAATGCTCGGGCATATCATTAGCCGCGTCTGGACCATGTTTGGCAATCAACTCAGCGGCAAGGGTGTGCTCTTTGGAAATCTGGTTTAATTCTGCGGCTTTATTATCGTATTTGAGGATGTAGGAATCCCCGACATGTCCGAAAATGAATTTGCCCTTAAGAAAACGAATACCTGAAAAAGTCGTACCAATTCCATTTTGTCCTCCAACAATCGGACCACACTTAATAATATTTGAATGAATCTGGCTGATCAAAGCTCCAAGTTCATTGGGGGTAACGCAATCATCAGGACTTTGAACCAATGCATCAAAGTACTGCACCGCAAGCAGGCTAGCCAAAGATCCGTAAGGAAGTCCACCGACTCCATCGGCTACAGCAAATATACCCTTTTCCAAAGAGACCAAAAATGAATCTTCGTTAGTTTCACGAATAAAACCAACGTCGGAATGCCCGTATGCTGAAAGCTTCATTAAATGTGGGATAGATTGGGAATGATTGCTATGTGTTGATTCGTGCTTCTAAAATAAACGATCTAAGACAAACCCTCGTCACCTAAAAGGTCAAGCAAGCAAGTAACTTCATACTCATTAGTAGGAAGTTCAGAAATAAAGTCCCGACCATAATTTTTTTTGAGAATTCTAGAATCCAAAATTACCAAATCGCCAAAGTCCGTCGAAGACCTGATCAGCCTTCCTATTCCTTGCCGAAACCGAATCACTGCAGCAGGCAGGGTAATTTCATGAAATGAACTACGCTTCTCACTATGTAAAATTTCACTTTTTGCTTCCAAGAGTGGATGACTCGGATTTTCAAAAGGCAAACGGGTTAAAATGACCTGAGAAATACAGGAACCCTTTGCATCAAACCCTTTCCAAAAACTTTCTGCCCCAAGAAGGAGTGCATCTCCTTCTTCAATTACTCTTTTTCTTATTTCAGAACGGGAGTACTGGTCTCCCTGTGCATAGATAGACCTTTGCATTTTTTGCCACATTGGCCTTAATTCATTATGGCAAAAGCGAAGATCCGAGTAATTGGTAAACAGGACTAAGGTGCCACCCTCCAAATTCCTTGCTAGAGTGTGAATCGAACGGGCGAGATATTGCAAATAACTTGAACGATCGCGGGCTTGTGGCTCCGGACAATCCTTAAAAATACTTATGCTTATTTGCTTTTCATAGTTAAAAGGTGAGCGAACAACACATTCAGTCGCTTTCTCGGCTCCAATTTTATTACGAAAAAATTCAGCACTTCCTTTTCTGGTTATGGTAGCACTGGTCAATAAAATAGAAGAGTCTTTAGCAAATAATTCCTCTCGCAAAACTGTAGCTATCTCTAATGGGGCACTCCTTAGGTAAATAATTTGGTTTGACCGGCCACCACGCTCTAACCAGTACACTGAATTTTCATCCTTCTGCTCGATAACTTCTGAAAGATCCGATAAGTACGCCTGAATCCGTTTTGCCTGATCTCTCAATTCCATTCGCGCTGACTCCTCAGATGCTAAATCGGACAACTCAATCAAACTCCTAAGTACGCGGCTAAGGGGAGGGAATATTTCCATGGGCAATGAATGAGAATGCCTTAACCGTTGACGATCCTTTTCACCCAATGTGTCCATGTGTAAATACTGAAAGAAATCACTCGCAGCCAGAGCCGCATTCTCGATGGCCAATAAATCAGATTCTCTTCCTATTTTGCTGATTAAGCCCTTACCTTTTTTGGGATTATAAAGTTGACGAAGAAATGTTTCCAATGACCAAGAACTCAGGGATACTCCTAAATGATCGCTGGCCACGTCCGCAATTTCATGAGCTTCATCAAAAATTAAAAAGTCATCCGCAAACAAAATGCCTGACTCATCATCACTTGGTCCCATCCCTGCTCCAAGCAAGGAGAAGAAAAGGCTGTGATTAACGACAATTAGATCTGCCTGCTCAACTAGAGCTCTGGCTCTTCTGTAATAACAATTTTCAGGACTACAACTTTTTGCAGAGCAAACCGAAGAATCCGCATTGACCAAGTCCCACACAAGAGGATTTGGAGGTGGTGACAATTCTTGCCGAATTCCCTCGACTGCACCTGAATCTACCCACTCTGCAATTCTTTGCACTTCATCACGCTGATAAGATTCAAACAAGTCGCCCTGCCCTATCAAGGCACGGCTCAACCGGTTTTGGCAAAGATAGTTTGCTCTACCCACAAGTAGTGCACATTTAAAGTCAGCAATGGTTTCGAGGCCGGGAACACGATTAAATAATTCCCTTACTGATAGAACATCTTTTTCGAGTAATTGTTCCTGCAAATTTATGGTATTGGTTGCAACGAGACAGGTCCTCCTAGCAAAACGAGCAAAAAGAATAGAGGGTATTAAATAAGCGAGGCTCTTGCCCACACCCGTACCAGCCTCAAACAAAAGATGCTTTCCCTCGGTTAAACTTTTCGCATACCTCTGGGCCATTTGAGCCTGCTCTTTTCGATATTCAAACCCTAGTGCTTTTTCTAACCATCCGCCTTCCTCAAAAATTTCTGAGACTTTTTCAAGAAAGCCTTGGTCATTGGAAGGATCATCGACCTGTTCCTGTTCAATCAATCGAATCATGCGAACAAACTGCTTAGAAACGAAAGGGAATAATTTGGAAACAAGAAAACCTACAAAGGACGGACATAGGGATTCTCCCTCATTTCATCGCCGACTGTGGTGTTAGGCCCGTGCCCTACCGCAAGTTCGGTATCAATTGGTAACGTGTAAATTCTGTTACGAATTGAAGCTTCCAAACTCGCAAAATCCCCACCTGGCAAATCAGTTCGTCCTATACTTCCTGCAAAAATAACATCGCCCACAAAACAAATCTTTTCCGATTTTAGGTAAAAAGCGACATTTCCTGGGCAATGTCCCGGGCAGTGGAAAACATAGGTTGTTCTCCCCCATAAATCTAGTTGATCACCATCCTCTACCCATTGAGTAATTTCAATTGGTTGCAAATCAATGCCCGGAATCGAAAAAGTACTCATGACTGCCGGATTATTGAACATTAACTCATCCGCCAAATGGCCGATAACTTTAATTCCCGGTGACAAGACTTCTTTCACTCCTGCCATATGGTCCCAATGTCCATGGGTGAGCCAGATCTGCGATAAAGTAAGGTCATTTTCTTTTAAAACCTTCGAGATTTCTTCCCCACAATTAGGAGGTGCATCGATCAGAATTGCCTCGGAACCTTTATTCTCCCAAAGCAAGAAGGCATTTGTGCCAATGGGGCCAAGCTCGAGCTTTTTAACAATCAAGTTATCCATTCCCTTTACTTTGCGCGCTCAAACATTTTCTCCAAGTTTATTGCACCTACACCTTAGAATTAATATTTTCGTATACAATCCTTGTTCCTTGACTTGGCAGGGTTCTTTCTTATGGATTATTCACTTCCCTCTCTGGGGTAGTAGCTCAGTTGGTTAGAGCGCCGGCCTGTCACGCCGGAGGTCGCGGGTTCGAGTCCCGTCTATCCCGCCACCCTTGTTATCAAATAAACTGATAACCAATACGAAGAAGCAAAGGGTCAGATTGAAAAGCGGTATTTGCAAATTAGGAGGCATTGAATAAACGATAGTGACCGCTGGTATCCAAATTAGCCAAGTCGAGACAAGCAAAAAGACCGATTCTTTTAACAAGGCGTGGAAACATTTGATCTCTTTCACATCTCCCCAATTAAAATTTGCATTTTTCCATCCGTAAAAAACTGCAGTGGTTGGTGCAGCCCACAATACGCAGTAAACAAATTGATCAAAAAGTACTTTCGATACTACGACAGACTTTTCCTGGGCATCTCCAAATAAGATACTTTGTAATCTATAAAAGGCGTCGACCTCTATTCCTTTGACTGCCCAAAAAACTACAAAGAAAAAGAACCAGCCAAGCTTTTTGCCAAGGGGTACATTTTTACGAAACAATAAGAGAAAATAAGGAATCAAACCTCCAAATATTGCTGTAGATATGGCTGAATATAAATATCCAAACTCTTTTTTGGTTGAGCCCAATAGGTTCAACAAATTGGCAAAATAAATTGAATTGTAATAGCCAAGACAAATAGCTGCCCCAAAAACCCACAAAAAAATTCCCGCAATTAGATTGGCCAAAAGATTGGAGCGGCAACGCTCCCATGCATCCCTAAACATCAAGACAATTTAAATGGCTTATTTAACCCACGAATGGGTTTAACCAACATTTATGTAGGTAACTTTCAAAGAATTACTAAAAACTTTCCCCTTTGCGAAGAGAACGTGCAAATGCAACCAATAGTTGAACCACTGCTTCTAAATCATTAAGATCAATCACTTCACTTGGGGTGTGCATATATCTTAAAGGAATACCTACCAGTCCGGTGGGAACGCCATCACGAGCAACTTGAATAGCCCTCGCATCTGTACCAGTGGGGCGGGGATCCGCCTCTATTTGAACTGCGATCTTACTCTTTTCCGCACATTGAACTAAGCGTTCAAAGACACCTGGATGTATATTGGGTCCACGAGTTAAGATCGGACCCCCACCCAACTCAAAGGAACCATACTTTCGGTGGTCCGCATCTGGATGATCAGTCGCATGAGATACATCGACAACGAGGGCCACATCAGGATTTACAAGATAAGCAGAAGAAATGGCACCCCGCGTTCCGATTTCTTCTTGGGAGGTCGATACTGCAACCACTTTGGACGCCTGTTTTTTTCCTTTTTTTAAGCGAAGTAAAGCCTCGTTAACTGCATAGGCACCACTTTTATCATCAAAGGCCCGTGATACCACAAGGGATCCATGCAAGGACTCCAAACCATGTGTGTATACAGCCGCATCTCCAATGGTAACACGCTCCAAGGCTTCTTCCTTGGATTTTGCTCCAATATCTATCCACATTTGATGGAATTCAGGAACCTTTTTACGATCCTCGGGACTCATTAGATGAATAGCTCGCTTTCCCGTGACTCCCCGAATGACTCCTTTTCGGGTAAGAATATCAACACGACGCCCGGAAATCATTGAGCGATCGTGTCCGCCAATGGCATCAAAATATAAATAACCCTTATCGCTGACGTGTTTAATAATTAGCCCTAGTTCGTCCAAATGTCCCGCAAGCATAAGGGTGGGTGCACCAGTGCCTTCTAGGGTAGCATGACAACTGCCCAAGGCATCAACTTCGAAACTATCTGCATTTTTAGCGACTCTTTTTTTAATAACTTCACGAGCTTCGGTCTCATATCCAGAAGGTGAACGAGCTGCTAAAAGTTCAGCTAGAAATGCTGGAGCTTGAGGGTTTGGCGGTGTTTCGGAAGAAGTTGTTTTTGTCATCTTCTTTCATCAAGTCATGCTTTGTCCATTTTGCAACTCCGGAGAAAGAGTTATCACATTTATGTCTCGCCCTCTGGAGTAGGAAATCTATTTCAATTATTACATGACAATTTATCCAGCTATTGATTTAAGAGGCGGAAGGTGCGTACGCTTGTTCCAAGGAAAAGCAGATCAGGAGACCGTTTATTTTGAAGATCCAACCGAGCCAGCAAGACTTTGGAAACAAAATGGAGCCACCCATTTACATCTCGTTGATTTGGATGGGGCCTTTTCTGGGGGTAGAGCAAATCTTGATGCCGTAAAATCCATCCTAGATATCGGTGGAATGAAAGTACAGCTTGGAGGAGGCATGAGAAATAATGAGGCGGTCTCCCAGGCTCTCGCACTCGGTTTGGATCGTGTTATACTGGGAACCGCAGCTTGCGAAGATCCAGAATGGACCGGTCGTTTAATTGAAGAGTATGGACCAGATCGAATAGTCATAGGAATTGATGCCAGAAATGGTTGGGTAACAACGAAAGGCTGGGTTGAAACAACGGAGAAATCAGCTGTAGATTTTGCCATGGAAATGGAGGGTCTTGGCGCTCGCTGGATCATTCATACAGATGTCGCGACAGACGGAGCAATGAAAGGTCCAAATTTTGCAGCTCAATTAAATATGCTCAAAGCCGCACCCCGTTGTAAAATTATTGCATCTGGTGGCGTATCCAAAGAGCAAGATGTCTTAGAACTTCAGAAATTAGCCAACGAACACAATAATTTAGAAGGTGTCATTATTGGCAAAGCCTTGTATGAAAACTCTGTTAATCTCGAAAAATTAATGTAAGTCGGCTCAATATTTTGAACTCCTAAATTTTCTTGCCATTGGCAGTACCCATTCCTTTGATATTTAAAAATCCCAAAAACTCATTCCTATCATGACAAAGCTCACATTTGATGTAGATTTCACCAAAGATCCCAAAGAAATTCTCCAAGAGATTCAAGAACGTGCAAAAGCAGAAGTTGCCAAACGCGAATCAAAAATCAAATCGGCTGCCTTTCTTTCCAACCTTCATGAAAAGGTAAACCAAGAAATTGGAACCGATTTTAAAACCGTTAATGATCTAATTCGGGCTCTTACAGCTTATGCAAACCCGAAACTTCGCGATAAGATAAGCTCTACCTCTCCGAGTGGAAGGAGGGTCACGATTAGCATGAGCCCGGAATTATTTGAGGAGATCAAATCTAAGCTTGCTCAACCCAATTCTAATAAGGCCGCTATTGCTCGTGAGACTGGTGCCAGCGTAGTTCAGGTTAGAAAAGTAGCTAACGGTGGTTTTGACGCTAAATTTGCCTCTTCAAAAGATGTTAAGGCGAGTAAGTCAGTCAAGAGTGATCCAACCCAAAAAGTTCAACGCGAAGTCCCTGCACTCGAGCCTAGTTCAACTACCCCACCTTCTGATGATGCCCCTACTCTTGCACCACCTGTACCGACTTTAGACCTGCCTCAAACGCCGCTGCTCCCTGAGCATACTGTTGAAGTTGAAATAGAGCATAAAGATAGTGCTAGCGAGCTCCCCCCCCCTTTGCCACCTTCCGTGGATGACGGAATGTTGGATCAACCCACCCTTCTTACTCCACCACCAGCCCCTTCCTTAGACCTACCTTCAACTCCTTTAATTCCTGAACCTATATCCCCCACAGAGGCTGCTGACGATACAGGTCAGGAAAGTTCCACTTCAGTATTGCCTCCCATTTCACCTCCATCAATTGGGGAAGATATCGCGGAAGTACCTGTGCCACCTGCACCTCCATCCCTAGATTTGCCTCCAGCCACTTCGATTCCTGAACCTGCTGAAAGTATCGAAAATGAGCAATCATTACCAGAACTGCCGACAATTGCTCCGCCTTCCATGGGAGAGGAGATTCCTGATATACCTGCTCCCCTTGCACCACCTCCTGCTCCTTCACTTGGTTTACCTACAGTTCCTTCGGTCCCGGAGCATGCAGATAGTATCGAACAGGAAGAGCCTACACCACCATTACCCCCGATCGCTCCACCTTCAATGGGCGAGGAAACTCCTGAAGTACCTGCTCCCCTTGCCCCACCTCCTGCTCATTCACTGGATCTTCCACCAACTCCTCCAAGTCCCACGGCACCAGAATCAGGTGTTACAGATTCACCAAGTCCAATAAATACTCCCGCTCCGCAAAAACCTTCAATATCTCTCAAAGTAAAAGGGACAAAGCTTGGAATTGGTGCAAAAAAAGGAAAACCGACCCTGTCCTTAAAACCAGGCAAGAAAAAACTAGGGGGTCTTAAAATTACACGGCCTCCGATGAAGCCGCCCTCCGCATAATCCCTTTATTTGGAATGGATTGGACTTGTCCACGCTTAGATTTTCTACCATTGTAGTAGAATTTGGGGCCGTAGCTCAGTTGGCAGAGCGCCACAATGGCATTGTGGAGGTCGTCGGTTCGATCCCGATCGGCTCCACCATACAACTTTAGTCAGTATTAATTTCGACACTCTTTTATGGAAGAAGTTTGGGTTACAGGTTTAGGCTTTATTACAAGTATTGGTTGTAACTCGGACCAAGTAGAGAATAGCTTGCTTAATCTTAGGCACGGAATTGCTTGCCCAAACATGCTCCAAGTTCCCGAATCACCTGTGAAGGTTGCCGGTACCATCGATGAATTTGAACTTGATTCATCAGATCCCGAGGACTGGAAATTCCCCAGTGAATATAAAGTTCCCCGTTCTCTTGTAAGAAGCTTCTCCCCACACGTTCTCTATGCTTGGTGCTCCTTGCAACAGGCGATTAAGGATGCAAATATTGATTCGCAAGACCTTCAGGACCCAGATTGTGGTATTTACACTGCATCGGGTGGATCCATGCGGTCGATTCACAAACACTTTGAAAAAATGGATCGCAATGGCGTTATGGCGTGTAATCCGCTTGCTATTGTCTCTTCAATACCTGGAACCTTAACTTTTAATCTTGTCGCTGCCCTTGGGATTCGTGGATCTTCGATGGGCTTAGTCTCTGCATGTGCATCGTCAGGCCATGCTCTTGGAACAGCCCTAGATGAAATTCGACTTGGAAGACAAAAACGAATGTTAGTTGTCGGTGCTGAGGATTGTAATTTTGAAAGTATTGTGCCCTTCTGCGGAATGAGGGCTTTATCCTTGGAAAAAGATCCTAACTTAGCATCTCGGCCATTTGATTCAAATCGTAACGGGTTTGTTGGTACTGGAGGATCGGTTAGTCTTATTTTAGAGACAAAACAAGAAGCTCAAAGGCGCGGTGCACAACCTTATGCAAAATTTATTGGTTGGGGACAAGGATCCGACGGACATAATGTTGCCATTTCTCATCCTGAAGGACGGGGTCTCCATGACTCCATGAAAAAGGCGCTAAAAGACTCAAGCCTTTCCCCCGCAGATATCGATTATATCAACGCACACGCTCCCTCAACTCAGATTGGGGATGCCTCAGAAATGCATGCACTCAAAGCAGTTTTCCAAGAACATCAAACTTTGAAGGTATCTAGTACTAAAGCCCTCACAGGGCATGGGTTGTCATTGTCCAGTATCATGGAGGCAGGCTTCTGTTGTTTGGCACTTAAAAAAGGGTTTCTGCCGGGTTCAGCCAATGTTACCACCCCAGACCCAGCCTTAGGCCACTTAAATTTGATCCGAACAACTGAAAAGATTCAGGTATCACACATCATGAGTAACAGCAGTGGGTTTGGCGGTGCAAATGTTAGTCTTGTCTTTAAACATGCACACTAAAAACAATTTTCCTGAAAACTTTTAGTGAATAAATGAGCGAAGATTCAACTTATAAGGAATGGCTCGTTGAATTGATCAAAAAGAGACGAACTCGAAAACCAATTTATTTTGATGGCAAAGTGCCCTCTGAAAGAATTGAACATTTAATTGATGTTGCAAGAAATGCACCGAACCACCACCGAACCGAACCTGCCAGGTTCTACATCCTTGATTGTGAACGTATTCGCAAAGTCGGTAAGCTATTTAATGAAGTAATATCAGGAGACAGCATTGATCCCGCCCTTGTGGAAAAGGGATTAAGAAAAGAAAAAGAATGGGGAAATTCTAGCGGTTTGCTTGTCATAACTAGCTATACTGATGAAAATTCCTTACTCCTTCGTAAACACCCTACTGTAGTTCAAGAAAACTACGCCACAACTTGTTGTATTATCCAGAACCTCCTCTTACTGTTTGAATCAAATAATATTTCTGCAAAGTGGAGCACGGGTCCTGTCTGGGAGCACCCGTTATTCTCCTGCACAATAGGAATTGAAGATCCTAAAAAGGAAAAGGTAGTTGCTTTACTATTTTACGGCATTTCATCTTTGAAAGCTGAAATACGAACCCTTTCCCCTCTAAAAAATTTTATCGTAAACCATTCAAAATCATAAAGAGAAAAAAGATAGAGGTTTCATAATTGACCATCGCGCTGAAATTTCTCATTTTAGACCTTTTGGTGGAACGGCGAAATAGCTCAGTCGGTAGAGCAGAGGACT
>Ga0209600_1002112_pt1 | contig 11954 bp, 4 predicted proteins | sample COGITO_mtgs_1104_FD_185518 | JGI IMG/M metagenome (GOLD analysis project Ga0209600, IMG submission 185518) | Pelagic marine microbial communities from North Sea - COGITO_mtgs_110421 (SPAdes) (version 2) | ecosystem: Environmental > Aquatic > Marine > Epipelagic ... | reverse complement strand
ACTCTTCCATTATTTAGAAAGTTTTTTTGCGTTTTTCTTAACTCTTTTTTTAATTAACCTCATAGCTTTATCGTCAGTCTCAGTTATTTTACCTTCTGCGTAAAGTTCTTCAGTAGCTTTTTCGCGAGCTGCTTGCTTGTCGGTGTTATCAGGAGTTCCACCAAATTTGTTTCTATTTACAGGATTGTTAACTTTGTTAGAAATATCTTCATAATCACTTTCGTCTATCATTTTACCAACTTTAATTTTTTTACCTGTATATGATTTAGTGCCCTTAGGTATATATAAAGTATCTTTAGAAGTTGTTGGATTTTCATTAACAACGTATTTTCCTTTTTTATTTTTTTTAACTTTACCCATGCTTTGTAAGTCTTGAACGTTAACTTCGTTGTAGTTTTGATTTAAAGGTGACGCGTAAAAGTTTGGTATTTTTATTCCTCCCATTTTATTTTTTGTTTTCGCATTCGCATTCGTAATTCTTAAACATTAATTTATACATTAATGAGTTCCAAAGTTTTTTAATTTTTACCATCTTTTTTTTCTTGTAGTTCAATTATTTTTTTAACTCTTGCTTCTTCGTATTTTAAAGCTTTTATCTGCTGTTTAGTAAGACCTAACTTTAACAACGTTTCTTTTTGTTGCTTAGTGCTAGTTTCTTTTTTCATTTTATTTACTTTTTCTTTAAGTATCATTTGCGGTGTCATCTCTACTTTATCTTCAACACCATAATATGGTAAACCAAGATCCCAAGCTGACCAACCCATTAATAAGGCAACTTTTTGCCATTTATCAGAACTATCACTTGTTACAGCTCTTAAGTTATTTATCTTTGTTATTGCTCTATCTAATGGTACGTTTGTTAAACCAGAAATTACTTGAGCAAAAGCTAAATAAGCAGGGTTATTTAAGTTAAAACCTTCTTGATTCATTTTTTCACGTTCCCATGATAATGTATTAAGACCACTTGTTAGTTTTCTAATTTTAGAATCAAGTGGTGGTGAAAAACCAAATAGATCAGTTATAGCTTTTCTAAGTTCAGGTGCGCCTTTTTCTTTGTTTTCTTCTTCATATACAGTTATTAAAGCGTCTTTAACAGCGGAAACAGCAGCGCCTCGTATACCAAGACCTCTTAATAATGAATCAGCCATACCATTTGCTATTCTGCCTGTTTTATCTTCTTGTTCTTCATCTTCTTCGTCAAAAGCTAAAGCAAATAAAGCGTTAGACAACGCGTTAAATATAAGGTTTTGCATTGCTCCGTAGTAAACTATTTTAGAAACATTTGTTTTCCAATCACCTCTTCCGTTTACAAGATCTTGACTAGATCTTTTTATTATACGAGCATATTGCATTGGCGTATTAGCAAAAGCTAGTATCACACGACCAGCACCTGACGCTTGTTGTTGTGATATTTTGCTTGGATTACTTGACTGCTGACTTTCTTCTGCAATAGCGTAGAAATCATCAAACGCTTGTTTTTCTGCAGCAGCTTGATCCATACCACTTTTAACATAAGCTTTAACTTGGTTTCTATAAAATGTAGAACCACCAGCTGCAATAGCAAAACTATCTGCAAATCTTGTAAGAACAAAACCTTTGCTAAGTAATAGGTTTAAAAATGCTTTTGGTTTATTAGAACTTTCTGCTACAGCGTCTGCTATTTCAGATTCACTAACATTGATCTTTAATCCATCACGTCTTTCAACTAAGTAAGGTGAATTAAATAATGTCATAAAGTCTTTCCAATATTGCTTTTGATTAGCAAATGCTTTGCCAGCAGCTAAAAGATTATTGTTACCAAAGTTTATAAAGTTTACTGCAGATATAGTTTGTAACACTGCAGATCTTGTATTTAAGAACATTATAGCACCAACAGAATTATTCAACCAGTTTAGTAATCCATCTACAATTCTTGAATTACCTACAGGTCTATTAGAACCTGACTTCATTCTACGAATAATATCACGCAAAGCTTCTACATATTTAGGACCGTATGCAGCTTCAAGCTTATTCATAACTTTGTCTGAGAATATTATATCAATATTTTCATTAAACTCTTGCATGTATTCTTTTCTGTTAACTTTGTTTATTTCGTTAACAATATCCGATGTTATATTACCAGCTAACCAAGTTTGACTAGGTTTAGGATATGGTTTACCTTTTTGTATGTTTATTAATTCATCTACAAAAACATCAAGCTCAGCATTATTATCTATAAAAGCGTTTAATTCTTTTGCGTCTCTTTTAGATAGACCAGGAACTTCCATACCTTGTCTTGTCCACACTGCAACTCTAGCAGCTTGACCAAACGTAAACCCTCCAATACCTGTTTTCTTAGATAATGACTTAGGTAACGTCTTAAGACTGTTTTTAAGTGCTTTAAAATCATTAGCAGCAGTTATTTTAGCTCTAGTTACAGCTTGCTCTGCTCTATTATAAGGATCAAAAACATTGTCTTTAAAAAACTTAAGTTGAGCATCACCAACTTTTCCTTTACCTATAAATTTATATACTAAACCTAAAAAATCTTCGGCAGATGGCGTTGTAAAGAAAGTAAATTTACTTTTACTAGCACCAACTGTTTGTGCTCTTGCTTTAGAAAACTCAGCTTCAGATTTTATACCTGTGCCACTTTCAAGAATATCATTTATAATCTTATCAAAAGTTTTTCTTTTACTAGCTTTAGCTATTTGAACTTTAGATTTTACATCAACTTGGTCTAATATTTCTTTTACCGCTTTAACATTTTTAATAGCGTCATCAGCAAAATAAAAATCATTATAACCTTCAGCTGTTTTACTTATAACCCAGTTAGCTTTTGCTTGTGGTGATCCGTCTTCTAATCCTGTAATATTTTCTATTGGTAAGTTTAAACCTATACCATCTAAAAACATTTTAATATCTGACGCCGCTATTTGTGGTCTAGCTGTTAACACAAATATATCTTTACTGCCAAATTTACCTTGTCTTCTTAAGGCCAAATCAGCAAGTGGTCCTTTTTGAGTACCTTTACCTACGTTTTCAAAATTATCAAAATTAAATGTAGCTCCAGCTTCTTGTAATTCGCTAGCTTGTGCAGCAAATTCAGACGCTGATATTTCTTGTGATTTACCATCAGCCATGTTAACTATAACTTTTTCTTTAGTTTTAGCTAAAGTATCATCAAAATCAAACACGCTAATGCCTTTTTCAGGAGTATTTAAAGCTCTAGATATCTTACTAGTAGTATCATAATCATTTAAAACTTTTATTTTTTTCTCTGTAGTAACGTTATCAGGTAACTTTGGGGTAAACTGCTCAGTAAGTCTTTTGCTTTGTTTTGCTTTTGGCTTGTTTATATTGTTTATATAAGCATTCATTTTTGCTTTAGCGCTTTTAATGCTTCTAGGCTCTTTTAATTTATAAGTACCGTCTTTGTTTTTATATAATCCTAAAATTTCTAATATTAGTTTATTTTGAAGACTTATACTGTTTGGCGTTATTTGTAAGTTAGTTAAAGGTAAACCTAAACTTTCTGCAATGGTCATTATTTTACCATCTTTATACATTATATATGCGTTTAAATCTATATTAGGATTACCTAATAAATATCTAATCCAAACATTTGGCTTGTCCATGTCCCAAAACTCATTAGGAAACTGAGATTTAAAACTACCTTGACCTATGTTTTTATCATTTACATCATTGTCGTCTGTTTTTAATAACTGACCTTGAATGTAGTTATCTTTTATAAGACTAAAATCTTTATTAACAGTATTGTTGTATATGAGATCAACAGCTATTTTAGCTGTATTGTTAGCCGGCATTAAATGTTCTGCAACATAATTTAAAATATCTACAGAAACTACTTCGCCTTTTTTATTTAATTTATACCCTTCAACCGTACTACGTTTAGGTATTTTAGATAAAGAAAAGAATTCAATAGGAGCTAAAACTCTAATTGGATGTTTTGAATTATTAACTTGACTATTTATCCAAGATGCCCAAAACTCGATTCTAGCTGGCACTATTTTATTATCTACTCTCACATCTTTACTTATAACGTTAAGTATTTTCTTTAATATTATGCTTTTATCTGCTTGATTATCTCTAAAATTTTTATCTTTTAATCTTTGTATTCTTTTTTCTGGACTTAAATTAGCATAACTAGCTTGATTAGCTTCAGCTTCTCTTATTATTTTCATATCCTTAACACTTAAAACTGTGCCAACTCGTAGTTTGTCTTTATCTAAATATACCTTACCATTAATAGTTTTTGTATATTTTTTTACATACGTAGGATTATCTTTAATAAATTCACTAGACAAAGGAGCGTTAAGTAAATCTTTTAATTCATTTATGTTTCCTTTTTTATTAAATATACTTCTACTGCTATTAGCTATACCAGGAGCGTAAGCCTCATCACCTCTAGAAGATATATATTCAAAAAAGTCTAAACCAAGTTCAGGTAAACTTCTAATTACACTTTCGTTTCTTCCTTTTATTTGATCAGAATTCATTTTGTCATGTAGAAATCTATTTTCAAATGTTGGATATAGTTTTAAACCATAATCTTGAATTTGCTTTGCAATACTAATTTGAACTACTGTATTATAATTTTTTCTTTTACTAAATTTAACTCCTGCGGTTTTTCTTTTAATAGGATCTGGCACAGCTGTTTCAAACATTTTGTTTCTAAAAGATAATCCAGCTAAAGCTTTAGCTATAGTAGCATCTCTTGATCTGTATATTGGTTTATCTGTGTTTACAGAACCTATTAAGCTTTTGTAATCACTCAGTGTTTTACTTGAGTCTAATTTCCATTTATTTTTACCATCTTTAATATATAAAGATTCTAAAATAGAATTAGGTATAAAAGTAGATTTACCAGAACTATCATAAGCATCGGGAAGATTACTAAAATCGGACTGAGCGTTAACTGTTAAATATTGTCTTAAATTTGTTAAGCCAGCTAAGTCACCTTGTTTAATATTCCAGCTTTTGTCAGTAAAAACTCTTGAATCTAATCCAAATGTTTTACCCAGTACTTCACCAAGCTTAGGTCCTATGTTTTTTGTGTTACCAAATCTATCTTTAACGTTCATGTCTAAAAGATCTGTCTCAATAGCTGTATCTACAGCAGTTGCTACGTCAGATCCTAAATTTTCTTGTAATACAGAATTATATATAGCATCACCTTTTGGACTTTTTTTAGCTTTAACAGTTTCTGTTTCTGTGGTTGCAGATGCAATTTCTTCTGACGTGTTTGTGTTTAATTCTGAAGATGATCCTGTTCTTTCTTTTATAGCTAAATCAATTTCAGGTTTTCTTCTCCTAATTGTTTCAGCTAAATATGTACTTACTTGTGCGCCACCTTCTAATGAAAAACCAGCTAAAGCGCTAGTGTTTCTAGGCGCATATTTACCTTGACCAGACCCTTCAAACTGTCCTAGTATTTGATCAATAACAATTTCTTTTGCAGCGTCCATGTCTTGCTGACTGTTAATGTCTAATGACTTACTTATTAATGGCCAGTTTTTTTCTACAACTGCTTGAGCTATTGGAAATTGTTGATCTGTTTTGTTTTGTATAGCGTCGTTTAAACCTTGTTGAAGCATGTTATTATCTAGCTCCATGTAAGTTTGAGTTTCCGCAGGTAATTTTCTTTTCGAAGATTTAGCAACAGGTAGATCAACAGGTTTTACTTTTGACGCATTATCAATTAACTTTCCTTTAGCACCTTCTTTTGCAATTTTTAATTGCTGTTCTGTAAAACCTTTACCAGCTTCTATTGTTTTATTATAGTTAACTAAAAAATCTAACACATCAGAACCTTTGTCAAATCTAATGTTTAAAGGTTGTTTTGATTGTCCAAAAACTTTAGATATTAACCTTCCTATAATGCTTAATTTTTTAGGAGTTATAACTATAGAGCCATTACTTAAAGCTTCACTTGTAAAGTTCATTACTTCTTCCATTACTTCTGAAGTAGAAACACCATCTTTTATATATTGATCAACTCTTCTTTGTACTTCAGGATCATTTATAACTACGTTAGGGTTGTTTTCAAGTTCATTTAACAAAGAAGTACCAAAAGCTATAGCAATTTCAGGATTACCTTTTAAGGTTTGACTCCAAAAAGGATGTAATATCTCATGTTGATCTGTTGTATAAACGTTATCTTCTGCTGCAACTTGATCGTTAATTAATATTATTTTATTTGGACCTTCATAACCTTCAACACCAGACATATCTATAGCTTGTCCATAGCCAGCAGAACTTTGAGGTTGTCCTCCTTGGTTTTTTAACTCTTCAACTCTTTCGTCAATAGAGCTTTGATCTTTAAAAGTTTCAAAAGTTGAATCTAACTGCTCGGCCATTTTTTTAGCACCTTTTCTAGATTTTGATTTTTCTATTTCAGGTTTAACTATTTCTGCTAACTTTTTTTTGTTTTTATCTATTAATTCATTTATAGGACCATGAAAATTTTCATTAACTCTTTTCTTTTTTATTTCTAAATCTTGTATTTTTTGCAATAACTTTGCTGATTCTAATTGAGTTTCTGCGCTTACGGTTGCTGGTATTTTACTTGTTTGGTTGTATACAGCTTTTATGTCTTGCATTAAAGCACCAACTTGATCTTGAGTAGCTTGTCCATTTGCTACCATTTCATTTGTTAGTTTTTTAGTGCCAGAAACATCTTGACCAAGAAGATATAAATTTTTTAACTGTTGACTTGCGTTAGGCTTAAAAGAAGGTATGCTTATGTTTGAAAAAGCGGATCCGGCCCCAAAAGACAAAATGCTTGTTTTTATAAAATCAGACCTTGAATAATCTTCATTTAAAAAATTTTTATCTGTTAAATTATTTACAAAAGGATTTAAACCTAAAACTATTCCTCCTTCTTGCAAGTTTTCTTGTAAAACTTCTTGGCCACCTGCAAGAGCGGTTCTTTGCAAACCAACAGAAGTAGGTTTTATATTTTTTATGCTATTTAGCATAGATTTTACAAAACCACCTTTTCCTTTTTTTTCATAAAACTTTAAAGCTTGATTTATTGCGTTATTATTAGAAAAAGCTTTGTCTAATCGTTTCATGTAAGTATTTGTAGGAGCAAACAAACTGGTTACTCCATACCAAGCCCCACCTAATTGTCCAGCTGTTTCAGATAAATCTTGAGCTTCTTCTTTACTTATACCGGCTTTTATAGCTTCGTTATAAGTGTCTTTTTTTGTAGTTACATAACCACTAAAACTGTAATAAGCAAGCGCGTCAAAAGTCGCTCTTGGTATTTTTACAATCTGAGTTAATTTTCCTAGTTTTGCTGCTTTAGTAAACTTACCTAAACCGTACACTTGACTTAAGTCATAAGCCATTGTTCCAAACGTAGCCGCCATCATTTCTACGCCACCAGATCCACTAAAATCACTTCCAGTTTCTTTGCTGTTATCTAAAGCTAAATTTATTTTTTTTAATTCATCTTCAGTTTTAACACCTAATGATATTTTATTAGTTGTATCATATATAGAACCATCGTCTTCTTTTATGTAAACTATTCCATCAACTTCGGCTTTTTTACCTTCAACATACATATATCTAATGTCTTGTGAAAATCTTTTAATATCTCTTTCATTTTTTAAGTTTCTTCCAACATCAATATCAAAGCCAAACATTTCTCTAATAGCTAAAGCCTGATCTTCAGCTTGACCTAAATAACCTTGAGTAAGTTTAATCATTGAGTCTTTTAATAATCCTTCAGAACTTCCTTCTTCTATTAGTTTTTTTCTTTTTTCTTCTGACTCTATTAAGTTTAATTTTTCTTTTTTAACTAACTCTGGAAATAAAACTTCTCTGTAGTTTTTTATTTTGTTATAATCAAAAGCTGGAAATGTTGATTGACCATATTCTTTTTTAAAATAAGCTTTTGCTTTGGTTTTAGCCTCGCTAAGACTTTTTGTATCTTTAAATTTATCTGGATTATTTTTTATATAATTCAAATATAGTTTATCATTGTATCTATTGTTTTTTTCATTTAAAAATTGATTTAAATAACCATCTAAAGATCTTTGTCCAGCTATTTTCAATTCAGCATATTCTTTGCTAGATATATCATAAGTGCTTTGATCACCAAAAGAATCATTAAAAAAATTGTCAACATAGTTGTTTGTAAATTTTTTACTATTCATAAAACCTACAAATTCTTTAAGGTCTTCTTTACCTATAGTTGCTCCTAAGTTTTTAAAATTAAAAGCGTCATTTAGTTTTATTAAACCCATTTCAGGTCTAAAATCTTCTTGACCTGTATAACCTTGTTTTTCAAATTGTTGATATATGTAGTCTTTGTCTAAGTTTTTTTCAATAATAAGATTATTGATTTTATCATTTAAACTTTCTGTTTTTATTTCCGGTTCAGTTATTTTTTTGCTTTTTAAATATTTAGATTTAAATTTATCAAAAGTAACATATGGATCACCAGCCATTCTACTATCATTGTATTCTCTTTGTATAGTGTCTAATAAAACTTTTTGGTCAGCTTTTAAAGTTTTATTTTTTTCAAAACCTTCAATATCTATATCATCTATGTTTAAATTAACACTAAAATCTTTTATGTATTTTTGTTGTTTTTTATATTTGTCATAATCAAAATGGCCAAATTGAGACGCGATAGCTAAATTTGCGTCACTTTTTTTGTTTTTGTATGTTTTCCAATCTTTTTTAGAGTCTGTTGCTTTATAATAATAATCAATTGAGCCGGTTTTTTGATTTATTTCATACTTGTAATCATAATTACCTTTAGGGCTATAAGTTTGACCTACATCTGCTTTTGTTTTATAAGAGTCAGGTAAAGTAAACACAGGTTCTACACCTACTTTTTGAAAAAATGTTTTATTTTGAAAATCTTTTATATCAAAATCGCTTTTTACAGAATCTAATAAAGGATTGTCTTTACTCGTTCTTGGCGCGTCATTTAGCCTTTGCGACAGAGTTGTGTTTTCTAAAGAATCGAATATTCCACCCCCAGATATTGATTTCATAAACTCTTTGTTGGACACTGGTTCCGTTTTCCCTGGTGTAGTTGCATCCGTGTCCACAACAGGGTCTATCTTTACTTCTTCAACAACTTCTTCAGGTTTTGTTCTACCTTTAAATTCTTGAGCTTTAGCAAATATTTCTTCGCCAGATAAACCTTGAGATTGTAAGTCTGTTATATATTCTAGTAATGTCATTTAAATTAATTTAAATTATTATCGTCTATAAATTTTTGTGCCTTAGCTTTTTTCATTTCAGCCATATCAAATACAGCAGCATCAGCTTGTACGCTAGGTAGTTGATTAGTTGTAAACTGTACTAAATAGTTTTTCATGAAATACTCTTTGTATTTTTTCATGAATAAAACTTTTTTATCTTGTGATAATGGTAAGTCAGTTTCATATGACCAGCTAGAACCAAAAGCATTAGCATCTTGTACCATTTGATCATCTTCTTCTTCACTAGTGCTTTTGCTTATGTACATGTTCCAAGCAGCCACAGCTTCTTGTTCACTATCTAAAATACCAGCAACTTCAGCGTTTATAAATGGAGTTACTTTCTTTTCTATTTTATCCATGTCATATTTAAAAACATTTCTACCTTTGCCACCACCTATATCTATAATCTCATAATCAGGTGAACCATCTGTGTTTGTTAATATAAACTCTTCACTTATTTTAGCATTAGGCATTAACTCTTCTGTTTCAGCATTTACCATTTCAGGGCTAAATACATTTATTTCAGTTAATAATCTAGACATCATTTTACCTATATTAGGTGTTGATGCAATTAAAAAAGTTCCACTTTCTAATAATATTTGTAAGCTAGAGCTATTTAATATTAATGGCTCATAAAAACCAGGACCAGTAAATGTTAGTTGTTGTGATCCATCACCTAGTAATATAAGTTCAATATCGTAACCAGAAGTTTTAGTAAAACCTGGTCTGTCATTTAACATGCAATTTGCTACAGTATAATCAGCATTGTTATTAGGATCAAAATTTTCTTCATCAGTAACAGAAAGCTCACCCATAACATTTTCCATAAAATCCATAAATACACTAGGAGCATTAGTTAAATATTGTAATCTATCCATTTCTATTTGACAACCTTGTTCTTCACATTTGCCATCTTTAATAGCAAGCTCTAGTCTAGCATATTCTTTCTCTGTACCTTCAAATGCTTTAAGTATATTAAAATTAGAGTCAACAGGGTTTTGCAAAAAGCTTTTATTATAAGCTATAGCATCACTTTGATTAATTTGCTTAATCAATAAATTCTTTTGTATGTTTTTTATTTTATCCATTAATTTGGTACATTAGGATTATAGGTTGGAGTAAATTGATAATTAAGACCCGTGTTATTAGTGTTTATTGCGTTAGAAAAACCACCACCTCCGGTGTTAGTTTGTATTGGTCCACCTGGCGCATTAGCTAATATTTCTTGAGATTCAGAAGAAAAGCCTCCACCGCTAGAACCACCAAAAGCACCGCTACTAATCGCTCCACCTAAAGCGTTTATACCACCCATGATTGCTGAAGTTTCTGATTGTCTAGCAGCAGCAGCAGCTCCTCGCGCTTGATCTGCTTGACCATATAATCTATTTAGCTTACTAACATCTCTTTGTTCTTGAGCTTGGAATTCAAATGCTCTACCTTGTGCCATTGCTTGTTGCTCTCTTGCGCCTTCACTAATACTAATTCCTTGTATTCTTCTTTTTTCTGCAGCAACTCTTTGCTCTAGTCTTTCTTCACCAGCTGCTCTTTTATCTTCGTTAGATTTTTCTTGAGCTTCTATATCAGCTGCAACACCTTTTTTACTTTGTAAAGCAGCTTGTGCTAATGCAGTGGCTCCACCAGCTCCAGAACCTGTAGCTCTTAATGTGTCTAAAGTATTCGCTAAAGATATATCAGCTTGTTCAATTTTCATTTCAGCAGCTTTTGTTGCAACAGATAAATTAGCCATAGGATTAGACATAGTACTAGACAAGTCTGTAGCCATACTAGCTAAACTTGTTACTTGATCATAAGGATTTATGACATCTTGTCTATTTGCTTCTAAATGATTTATTTTTTTGTTTAAGGCTCTTGCTCTTTTTCGCTGACGTCTAGCTTCTCGCTTAGCTCTTCCTGCTCCGAAGATAGCTCCACCTATTTTTATTGCTGCTCCTATTGCTAATGCTGCTGGCATATCTATTTGTTTTAATTAATTATCTTGGCGCAAAAGTACTACCAACAGCAAACAACTCTTTTAATCCGTTAGGATCAGTGGTTGCATCTGTCTTCATTGTAACTGTTGCATAATAAGCTTTTATACCTGTTGTCTGGTTACCAAATACGACTTCACCCGCTATAGGTGTTTGCGTGTTATTAGGTATAACTGCCATATATTTATTTTGTTTTCTATCAAACCCAGCTCTGTACTGGATGTTATTATCTACATAAGCACCTTCATCATAGCTATATATTTTTCTATATTGTGTAGCGCCTGGACCTTCAACAATTGTATCAATATGATTAATCCAATTACCACCGCTAGAATCAAATCCAGTTTCATCAGAAACTAAAGCTGTAACTTCCCAACCATTAGTACCTTCGTAGTTTATAGTTTGAAAAGTTTTTATGTTGTTAGGTGCAGGATTAAACACAAATTGTATTGATGATGGTGTAGTGGTTCCGTAAAAACTATTTCTAGTTTGGTTAGTGTAATGTTGGTATAATTCATTACTGTCTTCGCTTGATCTTAATTTAGTAGAATAAAACTGACCTTGAGAACTAAACATGTCTTGAGGTTTAAAATCAAAGAAACTAATCCAGCCTTTTGATCTTTCGTCAAAAGATAAAGTTTTATATACTCCGTAGTCATATCTATTGTTTGGTTGTATGGATAATACATAGTTTTTATTATAATTATCAAAACAACCTAATATTGCTCCTGTGCTTGTA
>Ga0209600_1002101_pt1 | contig 11978 bp, 10 predicted proteins | sample COGITO_mtgs_1104_FD_185518 | JGI IMG/M metagenome (GOLD analysis project Ga0209600, IMG submission 185518) | Pelagic marine microbial communities from North Sea - COGITO_mtgs_110421 (SPAdes) (version 2) | ecosystem: Environmental > Aquatic > Marine > Epipelagic ... | reverse complement strand
CAGCCTATAATTTATGGAGATGGTGAGCAAAAAAGAAGTTTTTCTGATGTAGATGATTGCATTTATTCAATTGATAAATTAGCAACTGACCCAAATATAACTAGCGAAATAGTTAATATTGGGCCAGGCCCTGAAAATGAAATAACAATTAACAGACTCTTTGAAATAATTTCTAATGAATTAAAGTTTAATTTGGAGCCAATCAACAAACCAGAAAGAGTGAATGAGGTAAAAGATTCTATTTGCTCCTCAAAACTATCAGAAAGTTTATTAAAATCTGAATCAAATAAAAACATTAATGAAATAATCAAAAAGATGATTAACTATATTAAGTCAAAAGGTGTTAAAAAATTCATTTACAATTATGACATTGAAATCAATAATGAATTAACCCCAGATACATGGAAAAAAAAACTAATTTAAAATTTCCTTTTTTTTTATTTTCCTCAAGTCACAATATTAAGATTCAATCTATTGCTTATAGTCTTAATTTATTTTTACCAACCTTATTTTTAATAATTACATCTTTTTTTAAAGATTATAATTTAACAGCAGAACTTGGTATTTTAATTGGGGTTAATATAATTTTCACACAAATTTTTTCAGCTAATGCCAGAAGTATAATCATTTCAAAAAAACTAATTAGTTTAATTTATAATTATATTATTTTTAGAATAATAATTTCTATAGCACTAATTTTTGTAAATCTTCTTTTTTTTAGTATATTTGAATTTTCAAATAAAATTCTTTTACTTGCAGTTTCTTTTTTAATTATTTTTCAATGGCTGAATGAATTAATTCTTACTTATTTTGAATTAAAAAAAAAAATCAGAGAATTTTATTTCTATATTTCTATTTGTTTAATTTTTATCATTTTTATTATTATATATTTTTTTTATCAACAAAATTTAACTTATGTTTTTTTTATAAACAACATTTTATTAATTTTATTCTTCTTCACTTTTTTTTTAGAAATTAAAAAAATTAAAAAAAAGAAAATATATTTGAGAAAACTTTTTATATCATCAATAACAAATAAAGCTTTTTATTCATCATTTTCAATATCGTTTGCTAATTTAATATGGAGACTTTTAATAATTCAATTTTGTGGGAAAATCTTAGCTGGAATTTATTTTGCTAGTTTTGCACTAGGTTCACTTCCAGGAACATTATTTAACAATACATTTGGTCCTACAATTATAAAAAACAATATAAAAGTGAATAAAAGTTTGTATATATTAAAGTGCGTATTTATAACTGTAATTACTGTATTATTTTTTTGGAGTATTTTGAACAGAGATCAAATTTTTATTAATCTTTCGTATACTCAAATATTTGGTACCTTTTTATCCTTATTAGGGTCTTACTTTATGATTAAAGGACAGTATGCCAGACAATATTTAATTCAAAAAACACAGTATCAATCATTCGTTTTTAAGATAGATGCTCTTTATTCTTTGATTATTATGATTGTTGTTCCCACCTTATATCTATTAGGTGGAGATAAGTTAATCATCATAGCTTTTTTAGTTTCATCAATAATTGCTCATATAGTATATAATTTTACATATAATAAATTCTTAAAATAAATGAGTTTAATCAAAACATTAAATATTCTTTTTTTTATAATAATTCTTATTTTATTACCCTTTGGGCTTAGCTCATACGAGGGTAACAAGATTTATTATTTAATTTTCTCATTTATATCCACTTATGCTCTATTAACGTCCTTCCAAAAAAACTCAATTTCTTTCGAATCTTTTTTTTCGTTATTAATATGGTTAGGTTTTTGGTTTAAGTTTACAGTCCAAATATCTTACTTAAATAATCTTTTTCCAGAAGGTGTAGGTTTATTTGATTATAGTGCAAATTCCTACGATGATATTTTAATTGTTTCTTCAGTAGGTATAGTAGCGTTTATAGCTGCTAAATATTTTAGATTAAAATTTATTTTTAATTATTCTAATAATGACTTGGACGAATTTAATAAAACTGACTATTTAACTTTTTATTCAAATAATAGAAAAATTATTCACTTTATTTATCTTTTTTTAATAATATTTATTGGTTGTTCAAACTTTTTATTTGTTTTCTCCCAAAAAGGAACAATCCCAGAAACAATCTTGCCTTTTGGTCTGAATAATTTTATTAATTGGTTATTAATGTTTGGCTTAGCTTCTTTTTCAACATTAATTATTTTTTTAGAATTTAAGTTTAAAAAAAAGAACTCTAATTCTGTAGTAAAATATGGATTATTAGAAACATTTATTTCTGCAATTTCTATTTTAAGTAGAGCTATGATATTTAATGGTGTTTCAATTATTTATGGCTTTTATAGATTGGTAGAAATAAACAATATTAAGGTTAAAAAAATTAAATTTATAAAATATTTTATGATTATCTTAGTTCTATTTATGATTTCACTTTTAATTGTAAGTAAAATTAGACAGTCTAAAAATTTTACAGTAGGTCATGAAGTGCACAGTTATATACCTCAAATTGATGTTAATGATGTTAATGCTGTTAATGCTAAATCTGTAAAAATTATTAATTCTTTTACCAAAGAATTAAATCAAATTATTTTTTTAGTCGCAGGAAGATGGGTAGGTGTTGAGGGTGTTATGGCTGTTTCTGCTAACAATGACTTAGGTTTTAATTCTTTTTTAACATCATTTAAAGATGAGTTTGATTATTCCAACTCATTCTATGAAAATAAGATAAAAGGAAGTAGGCATATTTATGTAAATGAACCAAAAATTTACACAATTTATGTACCTGGAATTATTGCTTTTTTATTTTACACAAAATCTTTGATTTTTTTATTTTTTGGAATTTTTTTTCTATGTATTTTTTGTTCTTTTGTCGAATTTTTTGCTTACAAAATGTCGAAAGGAAATGTCATATTTTCATATTTAATAGGTAATGTTTTGGCATACCGATTAGCCCATTTTGGCTATTTGCCTCAAAATTCATATAAATTAATATTAGCAATTTTTTTTAATATAGTCTTAATGTGGATAGTTATGAAAATAATTAAATCTTTTCATAGTTAAATTTTTTTTAAAAAGTATATTTAAAAAATAATTTATTATTTTAAGTTTTTTTCTTGGTTTTTGATAATAAATTAATTGTCTGTATCATTAATTATTACTTATAAGTAGAACTGAAAAAATATTTAAAAATTAAAAAGACAGCAATTAGACCATCTTTTATTGTAATTTTTTTTCCCTCACTATAGGTTCTCCCATTATATCCAATCCCAACCTCAAAAATTTTTGCTTTAAGTTTTGCAATTTTCATTGTTACTTCTATTTCCACACCAAAAGAATTTTCATTAATCTTAATATTTTTCATTATCGATTTCCTAAATACTTTATATCCAGTCTCAACATCAGAAAAATTAATATTAGTTAGTAAATTGACTAAAAAAGTTAATATAAAATTTGCTACTCTATGTGAAAAGTAAATTAATCGATGTGCTGCTGATCCTTGAAATCTAGATCCATAAACTACATCTGCACCATGAGCCAAAAAGGGTTCAATTAGTTTTTTATAATCATTAGGGTCATATTCTAAGTCAGCATCTTGAAAAAGGATTAATTCACCATTAGCAATTTCAATTCCCTTCTTTAAAGCTGCCCCTTTACCTAGATTAATTTTGCTTTCTATTAATGAATCGTACAAGTAAGAATTTTCTTTTAATAAAGATGTTGTCTTATCTTTTGAACCATCATCGGATACAATTATTTCTAGTTGTAGGTGTTTTTTTTGTAAATTTACTTTTTCAAGAATTTTCAGAATTGTTTTTTCTTCATTAAAACAAGGTATAATTACTGAAATTTTCATTTTTTAATCCAATCATTCGTTATTAAATTATCTTTATTAATATAAATAGAAAATAAGTTTTTTTGTTTAGGGAAAATGAAAAAAAAAATATAAAAAAATGCTTTTATAACTTTTGATTGTGTAAATTTAATGTGAGAACCATAATCAAAAAATATTTTAATTTTTAAATCAGGTCTAAATGATTTCATTAATTTTATAATTTCTCTTTCTGTCCATCTATAAACATAATTCGGAATACTGGTATTATCCACACCACCAGTTGTTATGTTTTTTTTAATAGCAGATAATTCGTATTCTTCAGATAATTTAAGTTTACAAGCTAAGCGAGATATAAAAGAGTCGTTAGCTTCTATAATTAATGATCCTTTAGAACAAACTCTAAATAATTCAAGAATTGCCAGATGAGGTTTTGATGAATGATGAATGCAAGCATGTGCTATACAATATTCGTAAGAATTATCTTTTAGTTTTATGTCATGGATATTTTCATAAAAATTTAATTTTTTCTCATCTGAGCTTTCTATGTTTGAAAAAGTTACATTTTCATAGCCAAGCTCTAGAAAAACCTCTCGATCAAGGCTTCCTGCACCCAGAACAAGAATGGGTGAATTTTTATTTTTTATGTATTTTAATATTTTTTCAGAATAAAAGTCTTTTCTATCCATGATAATTTTACCTATTCTTTAATTATTAATCTGCAAGTATAATCCACATAATGCATCCATACATATTTATTTAAAAAAAATTCATCCACAGCTTTTTTTGAACCACCCCAATGTCCATAATCATCAATTATTATTATTCCCCCTGGGCTTACTTTTTCATATAAAATTTCTAATTCCTTTTTTGTGCTGCTATACCAATCTGTATCCAATCTTAGTAAACTTATTTTTTCAGGCAAGTTATCTTGGATATCCAATGTTTTTTCTACTGGCCCTTTTACAAATTTTATATTGTCAATATTTTTAACATTTGATTTAATATTATTCTTAACATCTTCTAGGCTGCAAATTCCCCAAATATGTGTTTTTTTTTCTTTATCTTTGTTCATTAAAATTTTGGCATTTAAATTTTTTGCTATATCAAAATCATTTTCATCAGGTTCTGTCATACCTTCGAACGTATCATATGCAAAAATTTTTCTACTATAGTCATTTGTTAATTCCATAGTCTTTTTAAAAAGTATAATATTACCACCTTTCCACACACCACATTCCACATAATCACCTAAAATTTTTTTTTGATTAATGTGCTCTAAAGCTTTTATTAGATTATAAATTCTTATTTGTGGTGTCATTGAATAAGCTTTAACTAAATTGATTAATTTTTTTTCATTACAAGTGAGTTCAACAATCTTTTGATTTTTGTTAACTATGCTGTAACCAAAAAATGAAAATAATTTATTAATTAAGTTTTTTATAAAATTTTTTGTCATAAGTTGATTATTATTTATTATAGACTTTGAGACATTAATACTATAATTGAAATAATTATGAATATATTTATTACAGGTGTTGCAGGATTTCTTGGGTCAAATTTAGCTGATTTTTACCTTCAAAAAGGCTTTAAAGTTTCAGGTTGTGATAATCTTATTGGTGGAGATATAGATAATGTTGATCCTAAAGTAAATTTTACAAAAACTAATTGTGAAGATTTACAAAAAATGACAGAAATTACAAAAAATGTTGATGTTGTAATTCATGCTGCAGCTTATGCGCATGAAAATTTATCTATATTTTCCCCTCATTTAATTTGTTCTAATATTATTGGAGGATCTACTTCTGTTTTTTCAGCTGCTATTCAAAATAAAGTCAAAAGAATAGTTTTTTGTTCATCAATTGCTAGGTATGGTGAAGTCCCAATACCCTACATTGAAACAGGACCCACAAAACCCTCAGACCCTTATGGAATTTCAAAATTAGCTGCAGAAAAAATTTTAATAAATTTATGTGAAACTTATGGTGTTGAATACAATATTGCTATTCCACATAATATAATTGGTATTAAGCAAAAATATGATGATCCGTTTAGAAATGTAGCTTCTATAATGATTAATTTAATACTACAAAATAGACAGCCTATAATTTATGGAGATGGTGAGCAAAAAAGAAGTTTTTCTGATGTAGATGATTGCATTTATTCAATTGATAAATTAGCAACTGACCCAAATATAACTAGCGAAATAGTTAATATTGGGCCAGAAGATAATTTTATAACTGTCAATGAATTGTTTAAAAAAATTTCAAATCAACTTCAATTTAACCAAGAACCAGAATATTTTAAAGACAGAATCAATGAAGTTAAATTAGCAAATTGTTCTGCGGATAAGGCTAAAAAAATATTAAATTATGAAAAAAAAATTAGTTTAGATGAATCGTTAGCTAAAATGATTAATTATATAAAGATAAAAGGAAATAAAAAATTTAAGTATAATTACGATTTAGAAATTGTTAACGAAAAAACTCCAAGGACTTGGGTTGAAAAAAAATTTTAGTAAAGAGATCGCAATAATAGGAATTGGCTACGTTGGTTTACCATTAGCCAGAAGTTTTTCTAACTATTTTTCTGTGAAAGCTTTTGATAAAGATGAACGCAGAATAAAAGAGCTTCAAAAGGGTATTGATAGCAATCTTGATATTAAACCTAAAGACTTAAAGAATAAGAATCTATCATTTACTTATGAGTATGATGATATAAAAAATTGTAACGTTTATATCTTAACATTGCCCACACCAATAAACAAAAAAAGATTACCAGACATTACACTAGTTGAAAATGCCACTAAAGATTTAGCCAAAATTTTAAAAAAAAAAGACTTAATCATTTATGAGTCAACGTTTTACCCAGGTACCATTGAAGATAAGTTAATTCCAATTTTAGAAAAAAACTCAAAACTTTTATATAATAAAGATTTTTTTATTGGGTATAGCCCAGAAAGAATAAATCCAGGTGAAAAAATACATACCTTAGAAAATGTAAAAAAAATAATATCAAGTAATAATAAAAATTCTTTAAAACAAGTAAAAGAAATGTATCAAAAAATAATAAAAGCAGGTGTTTATCAGGCAAGCTCTATAAAGGTAGCAGAATTAAGTAAAATATTAGAAAATACACAAAGATTCATAAATATAGCTTTGATTAATGAAGTATCATCATTATGCAATAAAATGAATTTACAAACTAAAGAAGTAATTGATGTAGCTTCTACAAAGTGGAATTTTATGAAATTCTATCCAGGTTTTGTGGGGGGGCATTGTGTGGCAGTAGACCCTTTATATCTTTCTTTTAAACAAAAACAGATAAAAACTTCATCATTTCTAATTACAGCTGCAGATAAAATAAATCAAAACAAAGGCTTTGAGATTTTGGATAAATTAAATGCCTCTTTTAAAAATCTTAAACAAAAGAAAATATTGATACTAGGTTTTACTTTTAAGGAAAACTGCCCAGATTTAAGAAATTCAGGAACAATAAATTTAATGGAGATTTTATGTAAAAAAAAAATCAAACTTAATATACATGACCCATTTGTAAAAAAAGAAGAATTAAAAAAAGAGATTAAAAAAAACTATAATATAATTAAAAATTTAAAACCATCTAACTATGATTGTATTATTATTGCGGTTGGTCATACATTTTATAAAAAAATGGGAATCAATAAAATAAAAAAATTATCAAATAAAAAAAACTGTCTACTTTTTGATCTAAAAAGTTTGTTTAAAAAAGATAAAGTTGATTTTCAATTATGATTACCTAGTGTGAGAATATGGATCAATTTATTTCACAACCAATATTTTCAAGTTTAACTTCAATTTTACTATTAACAGGCTGCTATCAGACAGGCAAAATGTTTGTAAATAATTTTGGCTTAAAAAGAGTTGTAAGTTCAATTTCTACAATAGAATTTCAATACTTATCCTTTGGAATGGTATTTTTATTAATAGTTTTGTTCCCATTAGTTGCATTCACTCAACACGCAAAATTAATCCTTCAATTTTTTGGAGTAATTTTGATTTTTTTAAGTTTTTTTTGCGGTAAGGATATTTTAACCTCATCAAAAAAATTTAATAAAATTAAAAATAAAAAAAATGGGATTTTTTTTTATCTATTTTTAATTATTGTATTTTTATATTTTTTATTAAGTTTGTCCCCTTTAACTTCTGCAGATGTTGTTGATTATCACGCTGGCACTGCTCTAAATATATTAAGATTTGATCAATATAAACTTTTTCCAGAGTGGTTTACTGGATTACAAGCAGGTACCGGTGAAGTTTTAATTGCACTAGGGTTTTCTTTGGGTGCTGAACAATTTGGTTCAATGGTACAATTTTCTTCTATATTAACAATTTCAGGAATTATTATTAAATTTTCAAAAAAAAATAATTTATTCAGTTCAAAATATTTTTTAGCCCTAACCATTTTAAGTTGCCCTATTTTAATTTTTTTATTAAGTGGAAATAAACCTCAGATTTTTTTTTCTGCAATAATTTTTTTAGCGCTTTCGCTAAATTTTGTGGATTATAAGGATAAGAGAGAATTATTAAAAGCATACGCTATAATAAATATACTTATATGTAGTGCGGTATTAGGAAAATTCTCATTTAATTTAATTGGGTTTCTTATTTGGGTTTTTTCTACAATCAATTTTTTTAATAAATTTAAAAGTTATAAGTTGTTTTTAATACCACTTTCTGTTTTTATTTTAATTTATCTACCATTTATATTTTGGAAATTTTCTAATTTAGGTGGAGATTTTTTAACTTATTTTTACAGTCCATTTCCACTTCACTTACCAGGTTACGAAAATTTTTTAAATCACAATAAAGGATCTCAAGAGATACCATTTCCAAATTTTTTATTTTATACAACACTCTCAAGAGCAACTGAGTTTCTTGCCTTAAATTCTATTTTTTTATTTATATTATTGATTAACTTTAAACAAAATAAAAACATAATTGTTTTATTGGTTTTATCTTTTTTATTTTTGATAATCTCAAATATATATGCGTCTCCAAGTGCAAGATATTATTTAGATGTGATTTTATGGTTATGCTTAGGTATTTGTTTTTTGAATAAATTTAAATTTAAAAAAATTTTTGAATATTGCTTTTATCCACAGATATTTATAGTTATTTTAATTTTAATTTATTCATCTTTTACATTTCTCCCAGGCGCCTTTAGCCAAAAAAGTTATATAAAAATCAAGCATAATAATGCGTACATGTTTTCAGGTATGGATTGGGTTAACAAAAATATCCCAGATGATTCAAGGGTTATAATAATTAATAGACCAATATCTTTATACAAAGACTTTGCTGTTTCTGGTGGATTTAATTACTTTACTAATTTTGATGAGTCGAAATATTATAAGAAATTAATTAGCAATTATAATATTGATTACTTGGTGTATTTGGGAAACAAACAGGATTTAATGCATATGCAGGGTTGTGTTAAAGATATATTTAAGATGAAAGAAAATGTGGGTTTTCATGCTACGCGTAACCCATTTAATAAAGGGGGCAAGTACAATGCTTATATTTTTAACCTCGATAATGAAAAATTAAAAAACTGTTAAAGATCTATTATTCAGTTTTCCAATATAATTGGTACCCATATATTTCTTTTTTATCTAATTTCTTTAATAAATAATTTGAGCAAGGAGCCTTACTATACATACAAAGTTTTCCAGAACTGAAATAGTATAGCTCTTTTTTACCATTTTTTATCAATTTAAATTCATTTATCTTATAGTCACCCCCTTCTGAATAAATATCAGGCCAAATTTTATTATTAAATTCAGTTAAATTTTTATCGATCCTTAAAAAATTTTTTATCATAAAAGCAATTATGCAGATAAAAATAAAGATTTTAAAAATCTTGACTAAATTCTTTATTTTGGGAATTAAATTTGAATAATATATTAAGTAAGTAAAAATACATATAATAAACATAACAATAAATGAAGCCCCATACCTATAAAGTGGAAATTTTAAAAACCAAACCAGAGTTAAAAAAATAGAGATTAAAAAAATAAAGTTAATTTCACTGGGTAATTTTTTATATTTTTTTTTATCTTGAAAAATAAAAACAATTAATAAAATAGTTAAAAAAATTATGTAGGGTAATAATTTTTCAATAATTTTCTTAAGATGTACTTTTTTCCACGTGTGTATCCAATTAAAATTTTGATTATATTCCTCAAAATTTAGTATAACATTCTCTTGGTTAATCCAACCTTTAGCCCAAGCTTCTCCTGATTTTGCCTCTATTATAGTTTTTTCTTCATCATATATCTTTAAACTTTTAAAACATGTTTTATCAACAGGGTAGATGATGCAGCCACTTATAGTAATAGATTTTAGTATCCACAATATTAAAAAAACAGAATTTAGATAGAATAGTTTTGTTTTAAATAATTCTTTTTTGTTTTTAAGATATAAAAAAAATAAAAGAGGTAGTAATATTATTAAAAACATGAATGGTTTTGCTGCAAATAGAAAAATTGCAATTAAAGATAATTTATTTAATTTAAGATTACTAATGTTAAAATTTTGAAAATTATTGATAATAAAAACTATTAATATAAAAAAATATAAATGAGAAATGGCATCATTTCCATAATTACTAAATCTACCAAAACTTATAAAACAATAGACACTTATTAAAAAAATTATGAGAGAATTTATATTTTTTTTTATTTTAATATTTTTAAAAATCTCTCCTATAAAAAAAATTATTGAAAAAGAAAAAATTGAAGCCAATGGAATAGAGATTGCTTCCAAGCTATAAATATAATTATTTTGGCTAGCAGACAAATATTGTACAATTGAAGCAAGAGCATACCTAAAATTAATGTTTGCAACTCCAGCAATAATCTTATTTTCATTAATTATACTTATATATGGTAAGTGATATAAACCAGCATCAGGCCTATAAACATTTGAATATGACAATATTAAAAAACATACAATAGATGATAGAAATATGTTTTTAAATATTTTTTGATTAATATTAGAATTATTAATTATTATTTTGGTTAAAAATATTAGGCCTAAAATTAATATTGTAGTTCCAATAATTTTATTGATAGGAAAAAAAAAATTTATAAATAATGTTATAATACTCAAAAGAATTATACCAAATATTGGGATTTCAGATATGTTATCTTTAGTTACTCTTTCTTTAAAAAAAAATAAAGAAAGCATAGCACCAAAAGAAAAAATTACTGAGTTAGTTAAAACTATGTTAAATAAAAGTGAAGTCATTTATTTTAAAATAAAAATTATTAACGTTAATATATGCTTCTTTCAATAATAATCCCAGTTTTTAATGAGGTAAACACGATTGAACAGATTTTAAAAAAAGTTAGAAATCAACAAATAAAAAATATAGAGATCATTGTAGTTGATGACTGCTCAACAGATGGTACTAAAAAAATCTTAAAAGATAAATTATTTAAAGATGTCGATAAAATTATTTATCATAAAAATAATAAAGGCAAAGGTGCTGCAATCCAAAGTGCACAAAAGTTTATTAATGGAGACTTTGTAATAATTCAAGATGCAGATTTAGAATATGATCCAAATGATTATATAAATCTGATTAAACCAATTAATACACATAATGCTAAAGTAGTTTATGGCTCAAGAGTAGTTAAAAATAATAGATATAATTCAAAAAATTTTATTTCATTATATAGAATTTTTTTTAATCATATTCTTACAATGGTTTCGAATATTGTTAATAATCAAAATCTTTCAGATGCTCACACGTGCTATAAAATGTTTGATTCTAAAGTATTTAAAAATTTAAAGTTATGTGAAAATGATTTTGCTTTTTGTCCAGAAGTCACCTCTAAAATCTCAAGATTAAAATTAAAAATTTTTGAAGTTCAAATCACCTATAATGGCCGAACTGTAGATGAAGGGAAAAAGATAGGAATTATTGATGGTTTTAGAGCATTATATGTATTACTGAAATATAAGTTCATTAAATAAAAAGCTAAGTTTATTGAAATAAAATATTTACAATTGGAATACCCTATACTATAAGACCTTGCCTGGTGATTATTGCGAAGGGGCAATACCCGATCCCATTCCGAACTCGGAAGTCAAGCCCTTCAGCGCCAATGG
>Ga0209600_1002098_pt1 | contig 12001 bp, 10 predicted proteins | sample COGITO_mtgs_1104_FD_185518 | JGI IMG/M metagenome (GOLD analysis project Ga0209600, IMG submission 185518) | Pelagic marine microbial communities from North Sea - COGITO_mtgs_110421 (SPAdes) (version 2) | ecosystem: Environmental > Aquatic > Marine > Epipelagic ... | reverse complement strand
AAGCAAAACCCTTAAGGCCCAAGGATTGTGGCGGAAGATGCTGGGCATGATTTTTGAGACCGGACATCCCTGGGTGACCTTCAAGGACCCCTGCAATCTGCGTTCACCTCAGCAGCATGCCGGCGTCGTGCACTCCTCAAATCTATGTACAGAAATCACGCTCAATACCAGTGCTGACGAAATCGCCGTCTGTAATTTGGGCTCGGTAAACCTACCGCAACATATTGAAAATGGCGTCCTCAATCAGGACAAACTGCGTAAAACAGTACGCACAGCTATTCGCATGCTGGATAACGTCATCGATATCAATTACTACTCAGTACCCCAAGCAGAAAAGTCTAACCTTCGGCATCGGCCTATTGGCCTGGGTATCATGGGCTTTCAGGATGCACTGTATAAGATTGATGTCCCTTACGCCTCTGATGACGCCGTAGCGTTTGCCGATCAATCGATGGAGGCCATTAGCTACTACGCCATTGAATCATCGAGCGAGCTCGCTGTTGAACGCGGTTCATATAGCAGCTACGAGGGCTCCCTGTGGAGCCAGGGAATCTTCCCTTTAGATTCATTGGATATTCTGATTGAACAGCGCGGTGCCGACTATATTGATGTTAATAAAGAGCACACCATGGACTGGGCAGCCTTGAAAGCAAAAGTCGCCAGCCAAGGTATGCGCAATTCAAACTGCATGGCTATTGCACCGACGGCGACTATTGCCAATATTACCGGTGTTTCCCAATCCATAGAGCCCACCTACCAGAACCTGTATGTCAAATCGAACCTGTCCGGGGAATTCACCGTTGTGAACCCTTACTTGGTTCGCGACCTTAAGGCGAGGGGCTTGTGGGATAAGGTGATGGTCAACGATCTCAAGTACTACGATGGATCGGTGCAGAGTATTGACCGCATACCCGAGGACTTGAAGGCAAAATACAGTAATGCTTTTGAAGTGGAGCCACGCTGGTTAGTCGACAGCGCCAGCCGTCGTCAAAAATGGATCGATCAGGCCCAATCATTAAACCTTTACATTAACAATGCGAGCGGTAAGAAACTCGATGTCACTTACCGTATGGCCTGGTACAAAGGCCTTAAAACCACTTACTACTTACGCTCACTGGCCGCCACTGGTACAGAAAAATCAACGGTAGAGAGCGGCACATTAAACGCCGTGTCATCAGGAGTCACAGCTGCCCAGCCGGCACCAGTGCCGCAGGCGTGCTCCCTCGACGATCCGGACTGTGAAGCCTGTCAGTAAACGTCAACACCAACGAATGAAAGAGGAACTATCATGCTTAACTGGGATGATTATCATACCGACGAAGTCATACAACCCAACGCGCCTGGGTCGACTGCAGCCAAGCCAGCTCCAGAGATAGTTGAGCAAGCTATAGAGGCTGCGGCTCAAGACCAGCACTCTGCAAGCTACACCGAACCCACCGCTGTGGCCGCCGATGCCGAGGGCGCCGAAGCGTTAGCGCTTAACGTTGAAAAGGCCGCTGAAGCGTTAGCCCACTTGGATGTAGCGCCCGGCCTTGAAGAGCTTAAGATGGGTGCATCCAGGATTTCCGTTGACGAGAAAGCCATGATTAATTGCCGCGCTGACCTCAATCAGTTGGTGCCCTTCAAATATGACTGGGCATGGCAGAAGTATATTGACGGCTGCGCCAATCACTGGATGCCTCAAGAAATCAATATGACCGCTGATGTCGCCACCTGGAAAAGTGATGGTGGCTTAACGGATGATGAACGCCGAATCATTATGCGTTCGCTGGGCTATTTCTCCACCGCTGATTCACTGGTGGCCAATAACCTAGTGCTCGGCATCTATCGACTCATTACCAATCCAGAATGCCGGCAGTACTTGCTGCGTCAAGCTTTCGAAGAGGCTATTCATACCCATGCCTACCAGTACTGCATTGAGTCGCTCGGCATGGATGAGGGTGAGGTGTTTAACATGTACCGAGAGGTGCCCTCAGTCGCCAAGAAAGCAGCTTGGAGTTTAGGGAAAACACAAAGCCTGTCTGACCCCAATTTCACCACGGGAACGACCGAAGACGATCAGCAACTTCTGCGTAATCTGATTGGCTTTTATTGTGTCACCGAAGGCATTTTCTTTTACTGCGGCTTCACACAGATTTTATCCATGGGACGCCGTAACAAAATGACAGGCGTCGCTGAACAGTTCCAATATATTTTGCGCGATGAATCTATGCATTTGAATTTTGGTATCGACGTCATCAATCAAATTAAATTGGAAAACCCACAGTTGTGGAGCAGTGAATTCCAAGAAGAAGCCATCCAAATGATTCTCGAGGGTACCCAACTTGAAATTGAGTACGCTCGGGATACTATGCCGCGCGGCGTGTTAGGCATGAATGCGGCCATGATGGAAGAATATTTGCAGTTCATCTGTAATCGTCGCTTGAATCAACTGGGCTTAGCTGAGCAATTTCCCGGCGTGCAAAATCCCTTCCCTTGGATGTCCGAAATTATGGATTTACGCAAGGAGAAGAACTTTTTTGAAACCCGCGTCATCGAGTACCAAACAGGTGGTGCGTTGAGCTGGGATTAATGAGAAAAAGCGCGAGTCCACGCTAAAAAAAACCGCCCACAGGGCGGTTTTTTTTATAAGCGCTTTAGCTTGGTGATCAACCCGTCGCTAATTGCCCAACTCAAAAGTGTAGCGTGGCAGCGAGTCGAGAATGGCTCGACCGTAGCGCTTAGTTTGCAACCGACGATCAAGCAGCGTAATGCGACCCGCGTCCGCCTCTGAACGCAGCAAACGACCACTCGCCTGCACTAGCTTTAAGGCCGCGTCAGGAACGCTAATCTCCATGAATGCATTGCGTCCTAAGCTCTCTAACAGCTCAGCATGCGCCGCTTCCCGAGGGCTATCCGGTACCGAAAATGGTAGCTTGGCAATGACCACATGGTCGCAGTAGGCGCCGGGCAAATCCACGCCTTCAGCAAAACTCGCCAGTCCAAAGATAGCGCTAGCGCGACCCGCATCAATATTAGCTCGGTGGCGCTCGAGTAAGGCATTCTTACTCATCGTGTCCTGCACTAAGCATTCATGGTGTAAGACGCCCACTAAACCCTCGCAGACCGCCTCCATTTGACGCCGAGAGCTAAATAGCACGAGAATCCCCTGCTGACCTGTCACTAGCTCAGGCAAGCGCTCGATAATTTCCAACGTGTGCGCTTCACTGTCGCTCGGCTCAGCGTGTAATGCGGGAATGGCAAACACGGCGCGCGATGAATCAAAAGGACTCTCAACCCGCTTATAACGAGCCTCTTTAGGCAATCCGGTCATCGCTTGCAGGCGATCGAATGTACCCAAAGATGACAGTGTTGCGGAGGTGATAACCACCCCTGCGGCTCGATCCCAAATATGCTCGCGCAGTAAATCACGTGCTAATACCGGACTGGCGAAGAAATCCACACCGCTACCGGAAGGACTGCCACGCATCCAACGGGCCCAAGGGTCGTCCGTGTTTGGGGCGTCAGCTTTGCTATAGCTTTCCCACAAGGCTAACTGCGTGTCCGCTCGAGTGAGCATACTCTTGGCATTCAGTAGCCACGCTTCGACTTCATCACGCTGATCAAGTTCAAGCTCCTCTCGACAGCTATCGAGACTCGCTTCGAAACGACGCACCAAGTCGATGTGTTTTTGCCACGCCATCGCCAGATCGTGGGCGGCGGTCCGCAGCTCACTCGGCACGACACCATATTCAAAGCGCGTCTCATTGCTCTCTACAGCCAGCTGTAGCAAGTACTCTTCGGCCCACGACCCTACGTCCAACGAGATCTGTTCTAAGTCGGTGAGTGACGTTTCCAGGAGCTCAAGAAGGCTTTGCTGAGAGAGCTTCTCGTCTATCGCTTCGCTTTGATCACCGAGCCATTGGGCTGTTTCTCGTAACGCCTGCCGCGTGCTATTGCTACGAACCATCAAAGTAAACTGATCCAGACATTTGTCGGCCAGCTGATGCCCTTCGTCAAAAATGAAAATACAGTCCTCGGGGGGCGGCAGAATCACCCCACCGCCTAACTTCAAGTCCGCTAACACTAAGTTATGATTGGCCACGACAACATCAGCTTCTTGCAGCCCGTCCCTGGCTTTAAAAAAACTGCACTGGTTGACAAAGGTACAACGGCGCCCACCGCACTGAGCGTGATCGGTAGTGACTGCCATGCGCATGGATGTATCGAGTGCGGCAGGCCAGCCATCCAAATCTCCATCCCAGCTATTACTGGCAAGTGCCTCAAGCATAGATTCCATGATCGGCCCTACCTGCTCAATCGCTAACTCAGCAACTTCATCGGGATAGAGGGGTATCAGCGGCGGCGCAGCGCTGCCCGCGAGATGATTATCGAGCTTCTGTAAGCACACATATCGGCCACGGCCTTTGGCGAGCTGGACGCTGAAACTGAGGCCACTGTGAGTCAAAATATCGGGCAAATCCCGATAGATAAGTTGCTCCTGGAGGGCTACTGTCGCAGTGGCGATCACCAAGGTCTTGTCTCTAGCTCGAGCAATGGGTAATGCCGCTACCGTATAGGCTATGGTTTTCCCCGTGCCCGTCCCAGCCTCTACGACAGCAATAGCTTCGAGGGCATCGGCATCACCGAGCGCATTAGCCACCTCAGCAATCATCTGCCGCTGACCCCAGCGTGGACTCAATTCTCGACTATCAACCAACGCTTGATAAGCGTTCTTAATCTCAGTTTTTAGCTTATCGCTCAGCACGATGACGGCCCTCGAGCGCCTGACAGCGTGCCGCCTCAAGCGGATTTGCGTACATGGCTAACGCAAGAGCCTGATGAGATTTGGGAAGTGCATCAATCCGATCATCAAATGCTGTGCGCGAAATAGTCCCTCCATGGATAGTAATGGGCGGCTGTTCGGTGGTATTTTTCAACCGCTGCCAAGCCCACAAGTTAGATTCAAATAATCGATAGCCACGGGTGACATGGTTATCGATTGCCGCGACGACTGAAGAGACATCAAGATGCGATGCGCTTAATGGCGTACCAAATTGCAGGTGCACCTTGCCTTTCTGGCCGGCGATTCCAAGACCGATAGAGTGAACATCCTCATCTGCGGCTTTGGTATAGCTGGCGCCTGCCGCCAACTCCGCTGCCTTGACTCCATCACAGGGATCAAGCTCATAGGAGATCGCCACCGGCACAATTTTTAAAGCAAAAAGTGCCTCAGCTTGTGACTCATGCGGACGATCCCAGCTAAGGCTCAGCATTTTAATAACCGCAGGCTCGGTGGCATCAGTACCGTCTTTTGCTCGCCCCTCGCGCTGCGCAATCCAGACTGACTCGTGATTATTCGTAATCGTAAAACGGATAAATCTCGCTAATTGTCGAGAAGCGGCCAATAATTCTCTCGGCCCTCTCAGATTTCTTTTAACGATAAAGCTCTTATTTAGCCGCATAAGATCGGCCACCCAGCGCTCTCGCAATAGGTTGTCACCGATAGCGACGGCACACGTTCGATGGCCAGCACGGAAAAGCGCATGGTTGGTGAATGCCGGGTCCATAGCGATATCTCGGTGGTTACTCACAAATAGATACGCTTCTGAGGGCGACAACGCATCGAGCCCCGCCGCCGAAAAATCGGCGGTTGCCGCTATTTGTCGTTGCAGTTGCGGTGCCACCAACTGTTGAAATTGCGCCACGGTTTGCACGCCGCGTAACTTCCATGCCACCCATTGCTTCAGCAGCCAGCGAGCCAGTGCAGGGGATAGTGTCTTGACCCGTGGCAAACGCAAGGCGGCCAAATTATCAGCCAAGCTACTATCGACTTTTAACCGCGCAAGCACCCCATCAACTTCACTATCGTTGTAAGGGCGAATATCACTAAATTCCTCATCAATCATCGATGTCATTGGCCCTCTTCTCTGAACGAACGAATAATCGCCTACCTTACAGCAACCAGCGCTAGCCTTCGGTTTGTTTTCCGCTAAGCTCACTCGCCTCACTGTAAATCGGAATAAGCGGTCGCTTTGCCTGCTGTTAACGCTTTGTTGATAACGCTCAGCGCGGCTGCCCTACTGATTAGCCGGGTACGGCTGTTGCTTGTCTCCGGGGAAGCCGACGATACGCGGAGGCCATTTTCTACCCTTCTACCCCCGGTTGGCTATTTTTATGGCCTATTTAACCTCGATAAAGCTAGCCAAACCATAGCAATATCGCTGCTGGGCTGTATTTTGCTGTTTTTAGGTGGGTAAAAGGCTCGCTGGGGTTACTCGTTCCCTGCAGCTGCCCATGACAAGATGGCGCCAAGAAACTGGCACTTTTACCAGTATCAATCTTGCCATTGACACTGGGCCGGTGTTCTCGGAGAATTCGCCCCACGTTTTTCATCCTCTTTTTGGAGATGTATTTTGGCTAATTCACCCCAAGCACGTAAACGCGCCCGTCAAAACGATAAGCGCAGAGCGCAAAGCGCCAGCATGCGCTCACTCGTTCGCACAAAAATTAAGCAGGTTCTCGCCGCTATTCAGTCAGGTGATGCCGACGCCTCTAACACTGCATTGCAAAGCGCAGTACCGGTGATTGACCGCATGGTCAGCAAGGGCATTATTGCAAAGAACAAGGCAGCTCGACATAAGAGCCGTCTAAACGCCAAGGTCAAAGCGTTGGCGAGCTAGCACACTGTACTCAGGCGTCCAGTCGGGCGTCTAACTGCCGATTAATTTCTGCCTCCAACTGACGCTTGAACGGCCGAGCCAAGAGACCTAGTTTAATATGACCGGAAGCTAGACCCGGACGTACGGTGACTGACCCTGAGAACCCTTTGCCTGTGAACACCAGCTGCGTCGGGGTTTTATCAACCACGGCACCTAGTTGCTGATGCAGATAGCCTGATAACTCCTCTAATGCATGCTGGCAATCCTCGTCACCCAAGTTATGCTCGCGGCTTATATCAATGGTATTCATTTGCGTGTTCCTCAACAGTAATGCTACTCAATTTCCTGATCAGTGCAATAACACCAGTTAAAAGTCACCCAGAGCAAGCACCCAGCGATTAGCATTGTCCAATGACCTCAGCAAAACACCATGACACAACCCTGCGCTTCCTGTTTGAGGACGCCGATATCCGAGGAGAATGGGTGCTCCTAGGCGAGTCGCTGAAATCGGTTAATGCCTGCCATCCATACTCTAGCAGTATCCGCCAACTGCTCGGGCAATTTGCTGCAGCGGTGGTATTGATCAGTAACAATTTGAAATACTCCGGTAAAGTTATGTTGCAGGCCCGTTCCGAGGGACCCATCAGCCTTATCATGCTCGAGTGCACCAGCCAGTCAGAAATACGCGGTATTGCCCGCGGTGATATTGACGCGACCGCTGATGCGGCGCTGGATCTTATTCCCAACGCCCAGCTGGCCATTACACTTGAGCGTGATGGCGGTCAACGTTACCAGGGAATCGTTCCGTTAGATGGCCAGTCACTAGCCCGGGCGTTAGATCATTACTTTTTTCAAAGTGAGCAATTGAATACCCGTTTCTGGCTGTTTTCTGATGGCAACGTAGCCGCTGGCCTTATGCTCCAGCAGTTACCAGCACAACGCCAAATGGAGGCCGACGATCGTCAAAATCAGTGGCAAAACGCCGAAGTCATCGCTGACACCGTGACCGCCGATGAACTGTATCACTTACTGCCAAAAGCGCTGTTACACCGCCTCTATCACCAGCAGGACTTGCGCGTATTCGCACACCAATCGGTTGTTTTTCGGTGTGCCTGTTCCCGGGAGCGATCACTCAATGCCTTGAGTGCCTTGAGTGCCAAAGACGTGGACGACATGCTAGCCGAGCAAGGCAGCATCGATATGGCCTGTGAAATGTGCGGCACATCCTATAAGTTTACCCGTACCGATTTGCTGGGGCTCGCGAAGACCCCCATACTGCATTAAACTATCGCAACAACAATAGTGTCTTACCCAACTGTGGAATCAGCAATGACAACTGAGAGCGAGTCGAGGTCCCCCCAACGATATAATGATCTTGCACAGGCCCAGCTTATAGAGCTTGCCCTTCATCGCGGTGAAGGCGTGCTCTCTGACACTGGCGCTTTGCGGGTTGAAACGGGTCAGCGGACGGGTCGATCTCCGGCAGATCGATTTGTGGTCAGAGAGCCCTCTTCCGAGGAAGCGATTGATTGGGGGGCTATCAATCGACCTTTTGAGGAAGATAAATTTGACACCCTGTGGGATCGTGTAAAATCCTTCGCCAATGAATCTGATTCGTTCAAACAGCATTTACACGTGGGCGAGCACAGCGAGCACTATCTACCGGTCAAAGTCACAACAGCTACCGCTTGGCAATCGCTATTCGGGCGAAATATGTTCATTCGTCCAGATCATTACAACCCCGCAAACAAACCCGAGTGGCAGATTCTCAACGTGGCTAATTTTGTTTGTGATCCAGAGCGCGACGGCACACATTCAGACGCCAGCGTTATTATCAATTTTGGACAGCGTAAAGTACTGATTGTCGGGATGCGTTATGCGGGCGAGATGAAAAAAGCCATGTTCTCAGTGCAGAATTTTCTGTTGCCGGAAAAAGACGTCATGCCCATGCACTGCTCTGCCAACGTTAGCGATGACGGCCAAACGACCTTGTTCTTTGGTTTATCAGGTACCGGAAAAACAACGCTGTCAGCGGACCCTGAGCGCCACTTAATTGGTGACGATGAGCACGGCTGGTCCAAAGGCTCGGTGTTTAATATTGAAGGCGGTTGCTATGCTAAAACGATCAACCTCAGCAAGAAAAATGAGCCAATTATCTGGGACGCGATTCGTTTCGGCGCCATTATTGAAAACGTGGTGCTTAATGATGCTCGACACGCCGACTACGACGATACCAGCCTGACCGAAAATGGCCGGTGCTGCTATCCACTCGAGCATGTCGACAAACGCACCGACACCAACAGCGGTGGCGAGCCACGCTGCGTGATCTTTTTAACCTGTGACGTGTCTGGTGTCTTGCCTCCCGTATCGATCTTGTCGAAAGAAGCAGCAGCCTTTCATTTTTTGTCCGGCTATACCGCGCGGGTGGGCTCCACCGAGGTCGGGGCTGAAGCGGGTATTCACCCCACTTTTTCTACCTGCTTCGGTGCGCCGTTTATGCCTCGGCCTGCCGGACACTACGCGGAATTGTTAATGAAACGTATTGACGATTTCGACAGCCAAGTCTATCTCATCAATACCGGTTGGACCGGCGGATCAGGTGGCGTCGGTGGATCAGGGGCGCGCTTTCCTATTCCGGTAACGCGCGCGGTGGTCCATGCGGTACAAAGTGGTGCATTACTCAACGTGGAGACGCGTCATATTGACTCCCTGAACTTAGATTTTCCTGTGGAAGTACCCGGTGTCGATGCTGTCTATGTTGACCCGAAGGCGGGGTGGGCCGATCCGGCGGACTATGAAGAGCAAGCGGCAGGATTAGCGAGGCTATTTCAAGAAAATATTAAACAATTCGAGGTCAGTGACGCCATCATCAATGCAGGACCAAAGGTTTGCTAAGACGCTAAGTCTCAACCGCGGTGGTTGCTAGAGAGATCCTGCAACACGGTCATGGCACGGAGCGCATGCTCAGCGGGGACAAAAATATGATCATGGTAAAAAGCGGCCACGACGTTGGCACTAATCCCCGCATCGGCCAACACGGTCGTCACGCGCGCGGTTAACCCCACCGCCGCCAGACTTGAATGCACCGACAAGGTAATACAGGTGTACTCCCCATCAACGCTCACATGGGCCTTGTTAAGGGCCGCCACAGGTGCAATCACCGTGATGCCCTCAGCCTCACGAAAGCTACCTAAGGCAACCGCTACAAGGCTTGCGGGAATCTGCTCTGCTTGAATACAGGCGAAGCCGTAGCGGGTCTCATCTAACGTTGGTGACAATGCGTCTAGCAATTGTGCGAGATCACGCGCAGCCATTAATGCTCCTCAAGCGCACTGGCTGCGCCTTGTTCGCCGGGCAAGCGAGCGATGAACGAAACTACATCATCCCCAATGAGATACAGCGGGGGCACCAGCAGTAAAGTCACCGGGGTAAAAAACCCTTCAAGTTTGAGGTACCTGCGCCCAGGCTGGGCGCTATTCTCAGTCGTCAATGTGGCCTCCAGCGGATCGACATTCGGCAACTGCTGTATCCAGTCACCCGTTGATAGGCTAACACGGGCGTATCAGCGTAACGGACGGAAGTAATACCCAAAAAATAATCATCAAATTAGGGCGCTGATTCTAATTATCTAGCACAAACTGTGTCGTAACGGTGGCAAGAAGGCGCCAAGCGTAAACAAACTACCAAACAAGGAATGACATCATGGCAGAAAAGACCACAAAAATGTCTACCACGGCCAAGGCCAAGACAACTGGGGTAAAAACCAAAAAGGCCCCGCCAAAGCGTAAGCCTACCGCTAAAAAAGCACCCGCAAAGAAAGCGAGCGCCAAGAGCAGCAATGCGAAGCGGCCCGAGGCGAAGCGCAATCTCCGCGCAGCAGCGGTTGAAACTGGTCGCAACGCTCTGCGTGCTGGCCTCGGTGTTTACGGTAAAGCCTATGACCAATTGCAAGATCAATTTGAGATTCTGCAGAAGCAGGTCGATGACGCCCAAACTCATCTCGATGGTCGTCGCAAACAAGCTGAAGATCTGTATGACGCACTGATAAAACGAGGTGAAATTGTCGAGAAGGAAGCGTTAAAGGCGTTCGGTGAGCTCGAGCTTGACTCGTTGACCGACCGTAGCAAGCTCGAAGAGCAAATGAACAAAGCCAAATCACGTTTTGAAGCACTGCGTTCGAGGTTAACGAAAGCGGCTTGAAAACCACCCGGTCCGATTATTCAGGGGAGCAGTAGCTCCCTTTTTTTTGCTTTTTTATGGCCCATAGCGCGGCTTCAATGAATAGAATACGGTACGCTATTCGAAATACCACTGGCCGACCACGTGAAAACTGCTGATCGCATTCTTGAAACCGCACGCACGCTCTTCAATGATGAAGGCGAGAGCAATGTTGCTGCCAGCGATATCGCTATCGCCATGGATATCAGCTCGGGTAATTTGTACTACCACTTCAAAGGTAAAGACGCCATCCACAGGGCACTGTTTAGCCGCCTGCAGCAGGAACTAGTGGCGCTTCTAGCGACCCCCCTCACCAATCCAAGCGTGTTTACTGATGATGAAGACAGTCCACTATTGAGAGGCTGGCTTTTTTTGACCATTGTTCTCGAAACGATGTATGCCTACCGCTACCTCTATGAAAGTCCTGCAGACCTTATGCATCGCTACCCTGAAATAGATCGTGGCTTCCAGCGCTTAAGCCGACTTAAGCATGCTGCCTGCGAAGCCCTAGTCCGTGAACTACTGGAGAGCAATGGACCTAGTCAGCAACGGCTCGACAGCGCTGTGAACGCCATGGCACTTACCCTGACCTTTTGGCTATCTTGGGACCGAATGGTCAACCCCGATGCCGCGGAAGATGTCATTATCCATCAAGGGGTTTTGCAGCTATTATCGTTCTGCGCACCTTTTATGGGTGCCGAACAGGAGTCTTTTTACGAAGAATGTGAGATCCTTTACCGTGAAATGGTAATCCGTGGGAAGTCATAACGACCCATCAATCCCACTTCAGCAACGCACTATAACTGCAAACACTCCAAAGGAGCATGACAATGACTATCGCTGTTGGTGACACTCTACCTACATGTACGTTAATGGTAATGGGCGAGAAGGGCCCGCAACCGGTATCAACCGATACCTTATTCAATGATAAAAAAGTAGTGCTTTTCGCTGTGCCCGGCGCCTTCACACCAGGCTGCTCAATGACGCATCTACCGGGCTTTGTCGCCAATGCCGACAACATCAAGGCGAAAGGCGTCGACAGCATCATTTGTATGTCCGTCAACGATGCGTTTGTTATGGGTGCGTGGGGTCAGGCACAAAACGCGGACGAACTTATCATGTTGGCAGACGGCAACGGTGAG
>Ga0209600_1002082_pt1 | contig 12062 bp, 9 predicted proteins | sample COGITO_mtgs_1104_FD_185518 | JGI IMG/M metagenome (GOLD analysis project Ga0209600, IMG submission 185518) | Pelagic marine microbial communities from North Sea - COGITO_mtgs_110421 (SPAdes) (version 2) | ecosystem: Environmental > Aquatic > Marine > Epipelagic ... | reverse complement strand
TTTCGCTGGCGGCGGTGGCGGTGGCGGTTACTCATCGAATGGCGGTAATGGCGGTATCGGCGGCGGTGGCGGCGGTGCTGTTGGAACTACTACTGGTGGAGCTGGATTAAACAATGGATCTGCAGGCGGCGGAGGTAATAGGGGCAGTCAAGCAAACAAGCCCGGAGGAAATGCTGGAGCAAATACCGGTGGCGGTGGCGGTGGTGGGTCTCACTATAACCGAACTAACAACGGTGGAAATGGTGGATCAGGTATCGTAGTATTTAGGTATGAACCCAAAAGTGCGTATAAATTTACATGGTCTACTGGAGATTCTACAGCTACCATTAATGTTTCCCCATCTAAGACAACAGATTATTACGTGACTATTACAGATGGCGTAGCAACTTGCTATGATACAATGACAGTGTCTGTAAATGTTCCTACTTACTCATTTACAAATGATACAATTGTGAGTTGTGGTGCAGATACAGCAAAGGTTGTTGCTGGTGCTGGGTGGTCTAAATACAAGTGGAGTCAAGGAGATAGTGCACAACAAGTCTCTCTTACAGTTTCAGGCATTTATAACCTAACTGTTACTAACTCGATAGGTTGCACTGCATCGGATTCTGTATATGTTAGTTTAATAAATTCTGAGATTACTCATGGAGATACGACTATTTGTTCTGGAACCTCTCTAACACTTAAATCTACCAATTTACCTAATTCATTCAGTTATACTTGGTCTACAACTGATACGGCAACTGCTATAGTTGTATCGCCGACTGCAACTACTACTTACTCTGTAACTATAACTGACGGAGTTGGAAGTTGTCTCGATAGTGTTAAAGTTACGGTTCCTTCTCTCACATCAACAGATACTCATACAGCATGTGATAGTTATAAGTGGATAAATGGAGTAACGTATACTGCAAGTAATACAACAGCAAAGGATACCTTGGTAAACGCTGCTGGTTGTGATTCGATTGTTACACTTAAGTTAACAATCAAGAAGTCAACAACAGCTACAGATACTCATACCGCTTGTGATAGTTATAAGTGGATAGATGGGGTAACATATACTGCAAGTAATACAACAGCTAAGGATACCTTGGTAAACGCTGCTGGTTGTGATTCGGTTGTTACACTTAATTTAACCCTTAACAAGTCAACAACAGCTACAGATACACATGCTGCATGTGATTCATTTGAGTGGATAGATGGAGTAACGTATACTGCAAGTAATACAACAGCTATGGATACTTTAGTAAATGCTGCTGGTTGTGATTCGATTGTTACACTTAATTTAACCATTAACAAGGTCACAACAGCGACAGATACGCAAACAGCTTGTGATTCATTTAAGTGGATAGATGGAGTTACGTATACTGCAAGTAATACAACAGCTATGGATACTTTAGTAAATGCTGCTGGTTGTGATTCGATTGTTACACTTAATTTAACCCTTAACAACTCAACAACAGCTACAGATACGCATGCTGCTTGTGATTCATTTGAGTGGATAGATGGAGTAACCTATACTGCAAGTGATACTATAGCTAAACATACTTTGGTAAATGCTGCTGGTTGTGATTCGGTTGTTACACTTAATTTAACCATTAACAAGTCAAGCACAACAGCAGATGTTCATTCAGCTTGTGATTCGTATACATGGATTAATGGAGTAACCTATACTGTAAGTGACTCTTCGGCAACATTTATTCTATCTGCCTCAAATGGCTGTGATAGTATCATTAGTCTTAAATTGAGGATTAACACAATTGATGAAAGTATCACTAGCACATCGGATACTTTAACAGTATCAGAGTCTGGTGCTCAGTATCAGTGGTTAGATTGCTCAACAATTTTAGGTGATAATAATTACACTCTTGTAATTGGTGAAACTGGTCAATCTTTTATTCCTTTTGCAAATGGTTCTTATGCGGTAGAAATAAACAAAAATGGTTGCACTGACACGTCTGAATGTACTCTTGTAAATACTATTGGAATAACTCAAAATGTTTTTGGTGGCTTAATAAAGATATACCCTAATCCTACTACTGGATTAGTAAATATAGATGCTGAAAACTATAAAGGAGTTGAAGTTTATGATACTTCAGGACGGTTAATCATTAAGTCAGAATTAAGGACTATTGACCTTGAAGAGCAGTCAAAAGGACTTTACATCCTGAAAATTAATGCTAACGGTACAATTAAAGAGTTTAAGGTTTTTAAAGAGTAATGACTTTTTAATTTGACAATAATTTTTGTTTCTCTAAGACAAGAGAAGTAAATAAAAAAGGCCCTATAATTATAGGGCCTTTTTTTGTAATGTAATAGAGGGTATAAATAGCAAAATTGGAAAAAATACAAGTCTGAAAAGTATGCGTTATTTCAAGTTACCCTTGATTAGAAGTATCATTTTTAATTCTATAATAGAATATTGGGTATGAAGAATAATAGATTCAGTGACTTTCAGTGACTTTCAGTGATTTAAAGGGAATTCCTGTGAATGGTATAACTAGCAATGCAGCTAAAGCGCTTTCTTAAACTCACCAGATTCTCATAACCCAAAAACTACATTATAAGCAGCTAATTAGTTAGTATATTACTTCTACTTTCGATTTAAAATTTATTTCTGATTATGTTAAAAAAGCACTTATACTCGCATCGTTTGTAGCTGTTAATTTTAGTGTATCTGCAAACATTTCTGAATTAGAGCAGTTTAATTTTGCCAAGATCAGTGTTAGTTTTACAGAAAACCTTTAAAAAGGGCTGTTGCAGCAACTATTTGTATGAGGGACAGATAGTGCATTAAGTACTTTTCTCTTTTCGTCATGCATTTTAAGTATTTTACACCTTCGTTAAGTGAATTTAACCAAGTGTATGAGTACCTTTATTCGTGAAAATTTGATGATCACATCTGCTTTTCAAGTAAACTACCTGCTTTTCATAGGTTGGATTAGCTTGATGAAAGAGACAGCAAACAATTCACCAAACCTCAAACCTAAAAAATAGTACATCAATGGCTTTTGTTTACGTATGGCGTGTGATTTTATCGCGAAACGTATTGTAGCTTGCCCTTTTCACAAGTAGCGTGTATTTTTCATTCTTTTTTCTAGTTATGCCCTCTTGATAATGCAAGTGATCGACAATATAGCATATGTATTCTCTGTCTGTATTCGAAGAATAACTTGCTTCAATGTACTTGTCAATATTTGTTGTTACTTGTTACGGGAGCATGAGCGTTGAGGGTTCTTTTACTCTCATCTCTTATTAGATTGCTTTATAATTCACTTGTTCATCAAGTCATGAATGTTAGCCCTGGTGACGTTAAAAAGGTCTGCTGTCTCTTGTATTGATAAAAGCTTACTGCCTATTTATGAGGCTTGTAAATTGCTCTTAATGACCTCTAAAACTCGTTCCTCGCTTTTCTGAAGTTCCTCTTTGAATTGAAGAGTTATTGCGTCGGCTAATTCAATTGACGTTAAATCAATAATTCGTTTACTCTCTGTTACCATAATAATTACATGGCTTTATATTAATTTACATTAATTGTCCAGTTAGAGGTAATATATTTTGTCTGGATTAGTTTATCTATCTGCAAATGAGTATGCTTAATAATTTATGAGTAAGGTAAATTCTTTGCATTTCGAGTATTTTATAAAAAATACAAACAGTCCTGTGATAGAAATTAAATAAATTGGTCATGTTTAGTTTAGTAGATGTTACCAAAAGTTCTACATAACAATATTTCTAAATAAGCTCAGTTGTGGGGAAGATGTGGGGAAATAAAAAAGGCAACCAACTGGTAAACAGTTAATTGCCCTTTATTTGAGTGACCTGGCAGGGGTTCGAACCCTGGACCCTCTCCTTAAAAGGGAGATGCTCTACCAGCTGAGCTACCAGGTCTTTTATGAGGCGGCAAATATAAAACTCTCTTTCGGTAGTGCAAGGTGCTTTATTTACTTTTTTTCTTTCTTTTTCTATCGCTCTGTTATACTACATTTTAGCTTCTTTTGTAGTATGAAAATATTCCTAATTGGACTATCTGGAACGGGTAAAAGTTCCATTGGAAAGCAACTTGCAAGTAGGTTAAAGGTCAACTTTATGGATACTGACGCAATTATTGAAAAAAGTAAAGAAAAGTCAATATCAGAAATTTTTAAAAACGATGGAGAATCTTATTTTAGGAAGTTAGAGCTTGAATTTCTGCAAGAGTTAGCAAATAAACCTGAGCTAGATGGTGTTGTGGCAACTGGAGGAGGAATGCCTTGCTTTAACGATAATATAGCTCGAATGAAAGAGCTAGGATTGCTAATTCACTTTACTGTGCCATTAGAAATATTGGAGAGTCGACTTAAAAAATCTACTCATCGGCCTTTGTTAAAAGACAATTTAATGGAAAACCTTAAATCTCAATTTAACGATAGGAATTCATACTATTCGAAAGCAGACTTGAGTGTTCAAACTGAAAATTGGAATGCTCAGAAAATGGCTGATTTATTGAAGAAACTAAACCAGATAGACTCCATCAGACCTACCTAATTCTACTTGAATGTGCTCTTGTAAAGTTGTTGCTAAGGACAGCCCTACAAAATCAGCCGTAATTGGGTAGCGGTGATGCTCTCGGTTTACTAAAATTGCTGTTTTTAGCATTTTTGGATCGAGCTGCAATAAAAACGCTGCAGCATAAGCCAGTGTTTTGCCAGAGTTTAAAACGTCATCAATAAGAATTACCGCAGTATTCTTTATTGTTTCTCGTTGCTTTAACTGTATCTCGTTTTCGATTGGGTTGTCTTTATCCAAATTTATTTGGAGGATTTCAAGTTTGAATTTAGCAATAACGTTAAGCTCTTTATGCAGTCTCTTAGCAAAGTCATAGCCTCGACCTGAAATTCCAACAAGGATTAATTTTTCCTCTAGATAGCAGCTCTCATTTATCTCGTGGGCAATTCGATCAATTTTTGCCTTGATTTCAGCTGCACTTAAAATTTTATTTCTTGCTTCACCATTCACCTTTCAAAGGTATTAAAACCCTTATTTGGGTGTCATTTTTATAAATAATTCTGAGTTTTTTCTTGGCTCTATTGAGTTGTAGGCCGTTTCCATGGTGTGAATAATGAAAAAAGGTTGGAATAATTTTCGGTATTCTTTTTCGTCACCACCAAATGGTGGGTGGTCTTTGTAGAGTTCTTTTTGAAATAACAAACCAACTAGCAAGCCACTAGGCTGCAATAATTCTTTTGCTTTTTCAATGTATTTCTCTCGTTCGCTAGGATCAATTGCGCAAAAAAATGTTTGTTCAAGCAGTAAATCATAGCTTCCATCGGTTTCAAAATAGTCGGCACAAACAACGTTTTTTCTTGGAAAGTCTGGAATTCTATCCATTAACTTTTTACAGGCCTCTTCTGAAATATCAACAACCTTAACATTTTCGAATCCTCTTGTATGCAAATATTCTGCTTCGTATGCATTCCCAGCACCGGGAATTAAAATCTTTAAATTGTGATCTTCGAGTGTGTCGATATATTCTTTTAGTGGAGTAGAAGGGTAACCAATATCCCAACCCGTTTCTTCATTAATGTATCGACTGTTCCAATATTCTTTGTCAAATTTTTGTTTCATAGTTTACTCAATGTGCATTTTAGCACTAAATAATTTGAACTGCTTTTTAAGAAAATCTACACGTTAATTAACTAATGAAAATAGCATTAACTCCCTTTTGGGAAAATAATAAATGGGTTAGGAAAGACAATGATTTGTTGATTTAAAGTAGTATCGGGTCTAGGAAGGATAATTGAATCTTTACGTATTGTAAATTCATTTTTTGTTGCTGTTTTAGACGCTGCGTGAGAAGTAAAACTAAGCGCTGACAACACAATGCATGTTATTAAGATTTTCCGTTTCACTGGTCAAATATAAATATTAGTGGGCTTAAATTTTAATTCCTAAGACTAGTATATCGTCAAGTTGTTCTTCTTCAACTCCCTTCCATGCTTGAATAGTTTCGGACAATTTTATATGTTGCTTTTTGGAAGAGGTGGGCAGTAGTTCCTGTAGCGTCTCTTTGAACCGTTTACTCATATACCGTTTTTTTCTAGGTCCGCCGATTTGATCGCTATAACCATCACTAAATAGAAAAAGTTGATCGTTTTTTTGAAGTTGAATTTCTGTTTCTTTAAACACTTTACCTGCAATACTGAATAAACCAACGGAATTCCTGTTTCCCTGAAATTCTTGTAAAACTCCGTTTCTGTAAAGGTAAAGGGGTCTTTTAGCTCCGCAAAACTTAATTTTTTTTGTGCTGAAATTATAATAGCACAATGCAGCATCAAATCCACTATTGAGATCGCTAATATCACTAGTAAAGGAGCTTAACGGCAAATCAGCATCAGTATCGTAATCACATAACACCTTATCTATCAAGCTAAATAAATTTCCTATCTCATTTGTGTAGCCTAAAGCCCTATGGGTTTAGTTGAGCTGGTAGTTGACCAAAACAGACATTAACGCACCAGGAACTCCATGTCCGGTGCAGTCGATTACTCCAAAAATTATATTGCCATCAGGTAAATTACGGTGCCAAAAAAAATCGCCCCCTAAATTATCTTTGGGTATGTTTAAAATGAAGGAATCTGGGAAATGAGCTTTAAATTCAGATTCAGTAGGAAGTATAGCGCTTTGGATTTTTTTTGCGCTTTTAAAGCTCTCTATTAGTTCTTTGGTTTGGTATGAAATAGTATCGTACGCAGATTGAAGTTCCTTATTTTTTCTTTTTTCAACTTCACGAATCGAGAGCGCTATAACCAAGGTAGACTTTAAGGTTTTTTTTGTTGTAGGGCTTTATAACATAACCCAATGGCATAGTGCTTTTAGCCGTATTTATAGTTTCTTCTTCACCGTCTGCTGTAGCATAAATTACAGGTATACCAAATTGATTCAAAATGATTTCAGCGGCTTCGATACCATTCATTTCACCCGCTAAATTAATATCCATTAGCACCAAGTCGGGAAGGTGTTTTTTAGCTTCTACTATAGACTCTTCTCCCGGAAGCAACGCTCGTACAAACCGTGTAGCCCATGTCAATGATTAGCTTATTTAAGATAAAAGCCATTGTTGACTCATCTTCTACAATCAATATCTTAGCGTCTTCTTTTTTCATACTCATTATAGAAACTAAAGTATCATAAAATGAAAAGTAGTTCAAGCTTTATTAAATCCAATATTTTTAATTTCTTGCTCGTTTTTATGCTTGTTTTAACCGTAATAGCTTGCACAGCAAAGAACGGCAAAAGCAAAGAAGCAGAAGTCACTGTTAGAAAAGCAATGCAAGAGCAAATGGACAGTTGGAATAACGGCAATATTCCTGAATTCATGAATTATTATTGGAGAAGTGACTCTTTGAAGTTTGTGAGTAAAAACGGAATTTCAAAGGGCTGGGAAAAAGTTTTAAATAACTACAATAAAGCTTATCCAACTCCAGAAAAAATGGGTGTACTATTTTTTGACTTAAAAGAAGTAAGACAGGTTTCTAACGACTGTGTATTTGTAATCGGATCCTGGAACTTGGAATATGCTGAAAAGCCAAATGTAGGCGGCTACTTTACGCTTTTATGGAAATTAAAACCTGAAGGGTGGAGAATTGTAGTGGACCATACTAGTTAGCTGTTAGTTTTTTGAAATCGGAACCTGTAGGACTTTGGAATATCTCGATTTCAAAAAAGGGAGCAACTGCTAAGATATGATCAAATATATCAGCTTGTATTTTTTCATAATTCACCCAATTTTTGTCTTTACTAAAACAATAAACTTCAAGAGGTAATCCAAATTCAGTAGGCTCTAATTGCCTTACCATGCAGGTGAGGTCACTATTCACTTGATCGTGTTTGGTTAGGTACTGTTGAATATATTGTCTAAATAGACCAACATTAGTCAATCGACGGCCGTTTACAGCGTTTTCACCGTTTTTTACCATCTTAGCATTGTACTTTTTTAATTCTTCAGTTTTTTGAGAAATGTATTGTTCTAAATATTCAACTTGAAGCATATTTTTGATGAGCGCTTCGTCGCAATGTTTTATTGTGTTCATGGCAATGTTAACCTTTCGTTTTATACGACGCCCGCCACTTTCTTGCATCGCTCGCCAGTTCTTGAAAGAGTTTGAAATAAAAGCATAAGTAGGCACCGTGGTTATGGTATTGTCAAAGTTTTTGACCTTAACGGTATTCAAGTTTATTTCTAATATATCACCATCAGCTCCATAACTTTCAACGCTGACCCAATCCCCAACTCGTACCATATCGTTTGATGCAAGTTGAATACTAGCAACAAAACCTAAAATAGAATCTCTAAAAACCAATATAAGCACTGCAGTAAGCGCTCCAAGTGCACTAAATAAGTACATTGGAGACTTTCCAATAACAATACTTACAATAATGATGATTGCGATACCATAGTTTAGTATCGTAGCAACTTGTCGATAGCTGGTTAAGGGTTTGTCTTTAAAGGTCGGTTGATTCTCTGCAATTTGTTGAATGGACTTTAATATCGCATTTATGAGCGAAGCCATTACCCCAATTACATAGATGTTTGTAGCACCAATTATCAGGTCTTTCGCAGTACCTAAATGAGCCAAAACAATATCGTCGAATGCATAAATTGCAAAAGCTGGAAAAAGAAAACTAAATTTTCGGAATACCTTATGTTCAAGGAATATGTCGTCGTAATTTGTCTTTGATTTTTTAGTTAGTTGGTTTATTACGCGCAAGAATATACCCCTTCCTACAAAGTGCAATATTGCAGCTATTAAAAACAGTGATAAAATCAAGATTCCTGATCTGGCAAATGAAGCCCAAAAATCTGATAATCCGTAATCGATTAGTAAATCGTAAAATGGTGTAAAATCGTTATTCATATTCTTGATTTAAAAAGGGTATCCAATCCCTAAATTAAAATTAACTCCATATTTATACCTACGTCCGTTCCAAGACTCATAAACATCTTTAGCCTCCCAAAACCAACGCTCAGATTCCGCTAAAGAAGGATCTCTTGCCTTAAATGCAAAATCTCCTCGAATGATAAAAAAATCTAGGTCAATACGAAGGCCAGCTCCAACACCAACTGCTAATTCTTTGTAAAATCTAGATATGTTGAATTCGGCATTTGGTCGAAGCGGATCTTTTTCACGCAACCAAACGTTTCCAACATCAGTAAAAAAGGCACCTTCTAATCCATCTACAATATCAAACCGATACTCTAAGTTGGCTTCAATACTTATTTCTCCAATTCGGTCAATAGTATTTAATGAATCAATAGCAGGTAAACCACCCGGTCCCAAGGTACGTGCTACCCAAGCTCTATTTGTATTAGCGCCTCCACCAAAAAATGATTTTTCAAAAGGTAAAACATTCAAGTTTGTTAAGGGTAAGCCCAGTCCTCCATAAATTCGGTAAACCAAATCTGAGTTTTTAGTTAGAATGCTATGATACCTTAAGTCACCATCTACTTTTATATATTGAGCGTAGCGTATACCAAATTTGGTATAGAAATCTTCATTAGCCTTTTGAGGGCTTCCGATAAGCTTATCAAATTCATGCAAAAGGTTACCAGCACTCTCAATATTCGACCGGAAGAATACATAATTTTTATCACCTGATTCCTGATTGGTAAATGTGTATTGAAATTTTGTTGAAGCTATTAAGTGGTCTTGGTAGGAGTTGATTAGTAGTGAATTACCGGTTGCTTGTAGCCTGTTTTCAAAAGCTGAATCTTTTTCTAATCGAACAAAACTAATGTCAATAGGGCTAAGTATAAAGCCATGCTTTCTTCCTAAAAACCATTTGTAACGATAGGCTAAATTCAGCACATCTCTATCGTAAGAGCCACGATACTGGTAATTGTAAGCAACTCCAATTTCAGTACTTGGGCTCAAATATTTTGGAGCACCTATTTCTCTTTTTGGAATGAGTAAATCGGGAACTTTTATAGTTACATCTGCACCATATTCTAAGGTATTAAAAGGAAGCGCTTCATTAATTTGTTCCGTTTGATCTTCAAATAAATCGTTGTTTGTTTGTTGCGCCTCCAGGCCGCCAAATACTCCAATATTTAAGGACTCGGCACCTTTGAAGGTGTTTTTATTAGTAAAGTTTACTCGAGAATTTACTCCTAGATTACCTCCTCTGTTAGTACCTTCAGTTTCAAAAGATACGCTGTATTTCGGACTCATATTAAGCGTAATAACAACAATTAAATCAGTGCCAGATAGATTGTTTGGGTCTTTTGAAACATCAATATTTATGACCCCAAATACACCCAAGGCAGTCAGCCGGCTATAGGTATACTCGATTTTGTTGAGTTGATATAGATCGCCTTTTTGTAAAAAAACTGAACGCGCAATTACTTTTTGGCGAATTACATTACCTTGATAATTCACAAAGTCATAGTCTTTAAATTTCAACGTATCATCAGCGGCAATAGAATTGGCGTTATCGCCCATGGATATAATAATTTGTTTGATATAATATTTTTTGTGCTTTTTGCTTACTAGTGTATCCTCTCCTTCAGCTGTTTGGTGTTTTTTGTATCCGTTTTTATAGTAAATCAGATAGTTAGCTCTATGCTTATTTAGGTGTGTATCTACTTCAAACTCTATGTATTCTCGGTTAAAGTCAAAGTAACCGTTGTTTTTCATATAGCGACTTATTCTTTCTCTTTCCGAAGCTAATTTGTATTCGTCGTAATTTGATCCACGCTTTATAGTTATTCCGTCATCTTTATCTTTTGAGTATTGCGCAATTATTGGTTTAAGGTTATCATCGTCCATTCCGAAGTTTACATTTTTAACCTCCCAGGGTTTTTTAGGTGTCAGCGAATAATAAACAAAGGCTTTTTTCTTTTTGATTTTCTTGCCATTCCAGTTGGTTTTAATTTTATAATCTATCGAATCCGAACCTTTAGCTTCGAAGTATCCTTTCTTTTTTAAAAAAAGCAGCATTTGATTGGAGCTTTTACCGACTAGGTTAGTATCTAAAATTACTGGTGGTTCCCCAATACGTTTTAGCCAATTCCTAAATTTATTATCCTTTTTTGATCCATAAGAATAAACCCGTAAGTGAAATTTGAACAGTCCAAGCAACTTATTATTGGGTTTCTGCTTAATAATATCGGATACATCGTCGGTGCTTACTTTCTTATAAAATTCCGCTTTCTGTATTTTCGATGGCAGTTTATAATCAACTTCAACTTTCTCAAGAAGATACTGGCCTTCAGCTAATTGTTTATACGGATTACAGCTGGCCAAAAAAATGCCAGTAAAGATGAGGGCTAATATGGGGTTAAGTAGCTTTTTCAAAGCACGCCCAAAGGCGAAAGTTATACCTTTGCAAAATTACTGAAAATGCAATCTTAGGACTCACGTGCTCACTAAAAACAAAATCAAATTAATAAATTCTTTGGATCGAAAAAAGAACCGAAAAGAACACGGTCTTTTTATCGTTGAAGGGGAAAAAATGGTGAATGAATTAATCAATGAATGCGAAACACGCGAAAAGTGTGCATACCGTATTTCAGAATTGTTCTACACGCTGGACTACAAAACGAAATTTCTTGAGGATTTAGAAGAGTTAAACGTTGAGCAAACCGAAATAACGGAAAAGGAATTGGCTAAAATCAGCAATTTTTCTTCACCAAACCAAGTGTTAGCGCTAGTTGAGATTCCGCAGGATAAAGTGCCTTACTACGAGGAAGATATTGTGCTTATGATTGATGGGGTTATTGATCCAGGAAATTTAGGCAACATAATACGTTGTGCCGATTGGTTTGGGATCAACCATGTTATTTGTTCTACAAATTGCGTTGGGCTTTACAATCCAAAAGTTGTTCAAGCCAGCATGGGGAGTATTTTTAGAATTAACGTGCTGTATACTTTATTACCTGTTGTGCTGGCTAAAATGCGCAAGAATAATCCGTTAAAGCCCATATACGGTGCAACTTTAGATGGCGAAAACATATATGGCATGAACCTTAATGAAAATTCGGCAATCGTAATGGGAAGCGAATCTCATGGAATTTCTGAAGA
>Ga0209600_1002075_pt1 | contig 12099 bp, 9 predicted proteins | sample COGITO_mtgs_1104_FD_185518 | JGI IMG/M metagenome (GOLD analysis project Ga0209600, IMG submission 185518) | Pelagic marine microbial communities from North Sea - COGITO_mtgs_110421 (SPAdes) (version 2) | ecosystem: Environmental > Aquatic > Marine > Epipelagic ... | reverse complement strand
CCACAATGGGAATCTCATACTTTTTAGCTATTCTTTGTGCCATTATCGTTGACTCATTAAGCCAAAAAGAATGAATCAAATCAACAGGAGTTTCTTTGTGCACTTTTGAAAAACACCTCATCAATTTAAGAGGAAGAAGCAGCTCCCTTTTTAGTCTATTATTCTTGCCATTAAGAGGTATTACTCGAGCGCCATGCCAGTTGTAAATTTCTTTTTTGAAAGGATAATGCAGAGCAAATACAGTAACCTTTTTTCCTCTCATTTGTAATTCTTTCACGTAAAGCTGTAATGCCGGAATACAACTCGTATCCTGCTCATCTGAAGCGAATCCAGGAGTTATAATTGCTATGTTTCTATTTGATGCGATAAATTGTCCAGTTTTGAGGAAGTCTAACCAATGTATCAAGTTCATTTTGAATAATCAGTCTATTCCAGTTATTCATAACACTATGACCTTTCCATTGTTCAAAGAATTTATCCTCATTAAAAATGACAAGCGCGCCTTGTTCAAAATTATCATATTCTTTGTAATAAAAATTACGCCTTTCATTATTCAAATCGTAGGATGGAAAAGCCTGGTCTATGTAGAAACAATAAATAGGCGCTTCTGTTTTTAACTCAATAATGGCATTAATTATTTTTCTTTCTAAGGTATGAACGCGATATGTTTTGTTAAAAGAATAGAAGAAAAAGGCTCCATTAAAAAGTAACGTAGCCATTATAAAAATTGAAGCTAGTTTTTTCGACTTTAGCCATTTAATGAGAGCATCAAAAAACGGAAACAAAACTATGAGAACTAACGGGTGAGCTAACATCAAAAATCGGTAATTCTGTGTTTCAATACCCGCTAAAAATAAGATGTATAAAACGATACACGCTATGAGAAACTTACAAGAAACATTAGGCTTACGATAAAAAGGTATCAATAAAACTCCAAATGACAAAAAACCTACATGAAAAAAATTTCCAAAAGCGTACATTCCATTAGGTACCATATTAGTATTGATACCATTTTCAGTAGTTATAACTCGATTATAAAAATTACTAAAACTCCATTGATTTATTATCTCTTCTGAAAGGGAAATCAACTGATTATTACTGTAGAACAGACCAATTAAAGCTCCAGTAAAAAATATTCCCAGGAGAACTTGGAACCCTACTCTTAAACCTCTTAGAAAAACAAACAATGAATGTGCTACCGGTAGAATCAATAATGGTATACTCGCATATCTCGTGAAAAAAGCAAAGCAAGCGATTAATCCAATTAAAAAAAGAGTGCTCAATTTTTGTGATCGAATATAACTTAGGTATTTATAGAATAATAAAGTGATAAAAAAAGTGCATAACATGTCACTCATTATCAAAAAACCTCCTCTAACAAAATAAACTTGAGTTGCAGCGCCTAAAATCAAAAGCAAGCTGCCATCTTTATTAAATAAAATTTGGATGATTTTTTTTGAATAAAAAAGAGTTCCCAATAATGAAAATAATGATACAATCCGGAGACTCCACAACACACTAAATCCAGTAAAACTAAGCAAAGATCCAGCAAGAGGGAAGCCTACAGGCCAATACATTCTATCCACCGAAGTCCCTTGAGTTAAAAACATCTTAACCTCCTTAGAGTAGCGAAAGTATTCATGTCCATCTTGGCCATACAGGCCATTGAAATCAAAAATGAAATTAAAGATTATAAAAATTATTAAAGGCACCGCATATAATACCCAATTTTTATATGTGTCTTTTTTTAAAAACATTTGGAAGTAGTATCTAGTAGAACATTATATTTATATTTATTATCCAAATAAATTATTGCGCCAAAATTATAATGTTTTTTCTCTTTAAAACCATGAATAGTTAATGTACAATTTTTAATTTCATTGTCATCCAAATAGGCTGTCGATTCATCCTTTATGGCAATACCTGTTGAACAATCAGAAATCTGTGTTTCCATCAATCTAATTGTTGAACGTTCACCAATGCTTACCCCTTTGTCTTCGCATGATAAAACGACTACTTTTTCTAGAATCCCAATCGAACCAGAAAAGTTAATCCCATCTCCCAAACATTTCTTGATAACTGTATTGGTAATTTTCCCTTCGCTAAAATCAATATCGATTCCATTCCCATCACAATTTTCTACTTTAACGTCTTCAATGAAAAAGGAACTATTTATTAAATCTATTGCATCTTCCGAGTTTATATCATGAACTTTCAATTTTGACAAATGAACTTTTCCTCCATCACAAATAACCGGACAATTTAAAGAATAAGATGATAAATCAAAGTTGGAAATTACAGATTCTTCAATTGTAAGGTTTGAATTCAATACAAAGACACCTTTACCCCTTCCGTCAGAAGAAGTCAGTGAGCTTGTGCGTATTGTCACTTCTCCATAAGAGATTATCCTTCCTCCTTCAATGAAATCAAGTGTCGAATTATCAATTTCTAATGTGCACTTCTCCGGAATAATAATCAATCCATTTATACTGATTTTTTGATCTATAATGAGATAATAATTAGCCTTGATTTGAAAATTATTCAAATTCAAAGTATCGCATTTGTCCAGTACTTGATCTGCTTTTTCAATTTCATATTTAAGAGTATCTCCTAATTCCGTTCTGTAATAAATATGATTGGCAAAATCTTTTGTAAAATGCAAAATCTCATTTGGTGAAATTCTAGTCTTCGGAATTGGAACTGAAAAGTAAGACTTGGTCCCGAATCCCAGAATTTCCAAAGGATGCAAATGATAATTTTTAACTTCTATTCTATCATCAACTTGTCTTGCTCTTATTGCCACGTGCTTCAATGGAGTCTCAGAGTATGGTGTTTTATACTTTTTTATTTCCTCCGGGTGATCCTTTTTCCATTCACTGTATCCATAATAAACTGGATTTAAATGTTCTGATGATATAAGAATTGCAATTTCCTTTTTTCTATTTTCAATTCTTTTCTCAATATCAAAATGATTCTCTGCAAATTCAAAGTCCGAAAAAGCACTAAAATTCCATTTCTTTTCGATATACTTATTAAGTGATTGGATATACAATTCACGAAATTTTTCAGAAGTAAACAATTGATAATTAAACCATTGTTCTTTAAAATAAATGGTTTTATAATGCTCATCAAAATAACCTAAAAATTTCTTCCCTATTAGCTTATTGTCCTTTGAGTAGCAATCATATGCTAAAGGCTCTATTTTATTATCCTTTGTTCTGAAATAAAATCGTTGGTTATGCCATTGTAATCCATGATACATCCCAAACAAATCACACAATGCGTAGTATTTAGCGAATTTATTTAAATCCAAATTATCAAAATTTACAGTGCCAGATTGCCACTTCTCAAGACAACTCCTAGCAGTTAAAAATTTATTTAAGCCTACTGAATCCGAAAATGTTTTCTTTTTATTAAACGGTTTCACTTTAGCTGATTCAAATATTGAATATTCAACACACTTTGCCTCTCTTTCATTCAATGATTGTATTTGACATTCCCAAAAACCATCTTCATCAAATTTTAATATTGGTCCTTTAGATTTGTTATTATTTTCTAATAATAATTCATCAGGCTGTTCCTCAAACGCAAAAATGCCCCAATATTCATCATTAACAGATAAATGAACAAATTTGTATGACGTAGTTAATATCCCTTCAGCTAAAAGTACTTCATGAAAAATTGACTCATTTATTCCTCCTCTGGTTTCAGGAAACTGCAAAGAAAACTTACGCGTTTTATAAATATTTCCAGAATCCAACTTGACACGAAACGACCATTTATCATTCTTAACATGATCTGTCCAGTCTCCTTTCAAACGTATTTTACAAGTCAACTTTAATGAGTCAAATTGAATCTTCGCATATTGATTTCTCTTTAAGTCTTTAGTGATAACCCCTTGTAATAAAGCCTTTTTAGCGGAAGATGCTAATTGCTGAGTAACATCCTCATCATAGAATATTTTAACAGTATCAAGTTGTTGTGTATAACCTACAGACGTTGAGAAAAAAAATAACACGAGAAACATTTTCCCCATCAACTTAAGTTTTTTTGAGGTAGAATTTTTTCACTAATCTTCATCTCGATTGGAGTTTTAAAAAGTAATTTTTTTACCCGCCATCTAGCCAACATGGAAAAAGGAAGTATTAGTAAATTATTTCTCTTTCTTGCTAATCTAAGATAAAACTTAAATCGTTCAAAGAAGACAAATTTCTCATCACTGACCCATGGGCCCTTAGAACCGATATAGTCAAACTCAGACCAATCCTCTAGTGAGTTAGGTAGTTTATATTCTCCAGATTTCACGACGTCATTCGTAATTTGAGTTCCAGGATAAGGTTTAAAATAAAAAACAGGAGTTTCAAATCGCGGAGACATAAGGGATAACTGTTGAATCATACCTTTACTCTTTTCGACACTCTCATCAGTTTCATTAGGGAATCCAACAATAAAGGGAAAAATAACAGCCAAATCTAACTCTTTACAACGCTGTGCACACTTTAAAACATGTTCAATTTTAATATCTTTTTTTAACCAATCCATCATTTCTTGTGAGCCAGATTCAACTCCAATCAACAAGCGTCTCAACCCTCCATCTTTACATGTCTGAAAATCTTCTAAACTCATTCTGTTACCATGATCCGCCCTCATAGTAGCAGCCCAGCTAAATTTTCGACCGTTCTGTTTCAAAAGATTAGCAAGTTCAACGATTTTTTTCGGATAAGTGAAAAATGTTTCATCTTGAAAATTCAAATCATCAAATTGATACTTTTCATGAAAGTACTTTAGGTCTTCAAAAATTCTTTCAGGACTCAAACCACTAAATTTTCGACCAAAAACAAATGGATCGGCGCAAAACGTACATCTAAAAAAACAACCAATCGAAGAAATAAAATCGAACTGACGATTTCCTTTGGCCGTAAAATATTTCTCAACATCAATTAAATCGTAATTAAATCGCGGTAAATCATTTATATCCATCATTGGTCGCGGCTTTGTGCTTACTAGTTCTCCGTCTTTACGAAACACTATGCCTGTTATGCCCTCCAATTCATTCTTATTCTCAATATGTTGGACAAGTTCCTTGAACGCCACTTCACCTTGTCCTTGAACTGTAATATCTACCTCTTTAATTTCTTCTAATATTTGCTTTGGAAATAAAGAAGTATGCCAACCTCCCCATAAAACTGTAAGTTCAGGTCGTAGGTCTTTTACTTTTTTAGAGAATGAAATGGCATCTTTTAAAGGAGCCCCCGTTAAAGAAGTCACCCCTACTAATAGCGCTTGATCAATATACTCCTTCAGAATTTCATCTACGTCCGATTCTATTCGAGCATCAATTATAACTACATTATAATCTTCACAGACCTGAGTTCCAAGGGCAATCAATGCCAGTGGCATATCAAAAAATACTGCTTTTGGATTGTAAAGAATAATTGTTTTTTTCATAACCTAACAAGGAGTATAACTGCATTGTGCCTTGCACGAAGTTAAGAAAATCTATATATGTTTTTATTAAATAAAATTGAAATGGTTAATCATCTTATGTACTCATTGTTGGTTGTCTGGAAAGTCGTATTTTTAGGATTTATATCTTATTATATTAAAAGATGGAATTCACGTCATTATAATCAACCATTGAGAAATACAGTTATCCTTCTTCTAATTATGTTTATGGCAAGCTCTTGTCAAGAAAAAGATACAAAAGAAAATCTTCATTTTTTTGTGGCCGGACATGCTTATGGGATGCCAGGAATAACTAATTATCCTTTTCATCCACCTTTTATGGAGTACTTGGAAATTGCAAAATCAGATACGACTTTATCATTTGGGGTTTTAACCGGAGATATCGTTCAGGAATGTGATACTACTTCATGGAATACGGTAGATGATTATTTGAGTGCATTTAGTTTTGATTTTCATTTTGCAGCTGGGAACCATGACTTAAAAAATAGGGTATTATTTGAAAAGCGCTATGGGAATCCAAATTATTACTTTGAAAAAGGTCGTAATTTATTCTATTTTGTAGACCTTCTTGAATCAGGTTGGAATTTTACTAAAGCACAAACACAAGAAATAAAGCAATTAACAGAGGATAAAATGTATGACAATGTCTTTGTATTTACTCACCATGTTTGTTGGTATGACATGAATAAAACGCCTCAAATAAAACCTAATTCTAGCTACGGAAGGGACACAAATCAAACTTTTTATAATCAAGTATTGCCAAAATTATCAAAAATAGAAACGCCAATTTATTTCTTCGCGGGAGATGTTGGAGCAAACCATATAGGCAGTGAAATAACACTGCACAAATACAAAAATGTCCACCTAATTGCTTCTGGGATGGGCGGTGGGAAATGGGATAATATAATTCAGGTTTTTGTTAATGATGGTGTGACCCACATTGAAGTGGATTATTTAAGTGAAAAAGTTAATATTAGTATTGACTCAGTTTACAATGATATATATATGTAATGGAGATAAAGAATTCTAAAGTTATTTTGTTCAATCCACGTAGTTCTGATGCTAAGCATCGAATTCCAAATTCAATCTTACAAGTTGGAGGGGCTATTGAAGGAGTTTTTGATTATTTTTTCATTGATGGAAATTTAGAAAAAGACCCGCTTTTAGTAATTATGAATCTTATCGATAAGGAAAACATCCAATTTGTAGGATTAACTGTCATGCCAGGTCCACAATTAAAACAAGCCATCCCATTTTCGAAAGAAATAAAAGAAAAATACCCTAACATTACTATTATTTGGGGAGGATATTTCGCGGCAAACCAGTATAAGTCAGTGCTTGATTCAGACTATGTTGATTTTGTTATTAGTGGTCCGGCCGACACAGCTTTTCCATTACTGATACAAAATTTAATTAATGATGATTTTGAAAACTTAGCCTCAATTCCTAATCTTATTTATAAGGAAAATGGAACTTTTACCAAGACTAAAAAAGAAGCATTACCAGATATGGATAATCTTCCTGCATTTCCTTATGAAAAATTAAATCAAAAATACCCTCTTCGCAATTACCTAGCAAAAACATTCATGGGGAAGACTACATTTTCCTATCATTCAAGTTTCGGTTGCCCATTTACATGTTCTTTTTGTGCTGTTGTCCCTATTTATAATGCAAAATGGAAGGGTTTTAAAGCTGAGAGAATAGCTAACGATGTTTTATGGTTTAAAGAAAATTATGGTATCGATGCTGTTGAATTCCATGATAACAATTTCTTCACTGCAAAAAAAAGAGTTGTGGAGTTTGCTGAAAAGATTAAAGATGAAAACATTTCTTGGTGGGGAGAAGGACGAATTGATACCATTAATAAATATTCTGATGATGACTTGTTATTAATGAAAGAAGCTGGACTTAAAATGATCTTTTTAGGTGCTGAAACTGGTAATGATGAAGTATTGAAGAAAATGGATAAAGGTGGGACTCAAACCGGACAGCAAATTAAAGATTTTGCAGTTCGAATGGGAAAGATTGGAATTATTCCTGAATACAGTTTTGTACTTGGACTTCCTAATGATGATTCGAGTAAAGTAATGGAACAAATTAAGGAAGACATTGATTTTATTCGAACAATAAAAAAATTGAATCCTTCCACTGAAATAATTATTTATCTCTATAGTCCCGTACCAACTGAAGGTAGTGAATTATTTAAGAAGATTCAGGATCAAGGATTTGAATTTCCTCAAAAACTTGAAGATTGGCTTTCTCCATCTTGGGAAAAATTCGATTTAAGAAAGAATCCATTAACTCCTTGGCTGAATAAAAAGCACATCGATCAAATTAAAAATTTTGAAACTGTCTTAAATGCGTACTCTCCTACAGTCTCTGATTTTAGAATTCGAGGTTGGAAAAAAGCCTTACTTAGAGCAGTTTCGTTTTGGAGATATCATCTGAAAATTTATGCTTACCCATATGAGATTAAGGCATTACATAAGTTATGGAACTATCGTCAACCTGAAGAACAAGGTTTTTATTCTGAATGAGAAAATTAATAAAAAAAATAGCATTTCCACTTTTGAATAAGTGGTACCAAGCGAAGACAAAAAAGACTTCAAACTATTCAAAAGAGGGAATAGAAATTACTATTTACCCAGGTGTATTTCATCCAGGCGTATTTCTATCAACCAATATTTTCATTGACTTTTTGAAGAATACTAACCTATCGGGTCTTTCTTTTTTAGAACTTGGAGCAGGAAGTGGAATGATTTCCTTTTATGCAGCGAATCAAGGAGCCATTGTCACAGCAACCGATATTAACACGAATGCCATTGAAGGACTTAGGTTTAATTCTAAAGCAACACAAATTCCAATTCAAGTAGTTAAATCTAATCTTTTCGAAAACGTTAGTCCAAATGATTTCGATTGGATAATAATTAATCCACCATATTACCCGAAAAATGCGTTAAATGAGAAGGACCAAGCGTTTTATTGCGGAGAGGATTTTGATTATTTTAAAAAACTATTTCAACAGCTTAAACAAAGTTGGGAAAGGGAGACTGCTCAAATAATGATGATTTTATCTGAGGATTGCGACATTGAACGAATTTCTATGATTGCCAATAATCATGGAATAATATTAGAACAAGACTCTGAGGTGACAAAAAGAGGTGAGTTAAATGTTATTTACCGCATAAGGAAGTAATTAATATCACATTGAATTCCTCTTCAAACGAAATTACGACTATAAATTTTTTATTTATCTAGAATGTAGCCTCTTAAAATACATCCATATCCATAAAGTTAAGTCGAACTGACGAAAATTCAGGAGAGTCCTCTTGTAGCTTTAATGAACTTATTTTAAACGACGTTTTCTCTTTTAAATACTTATTCAATTCTATTGCTTCTGGTAAATTTCCTTGCAAATGAAATACGACATCATGTATTAAACTTTTTCTCGCTATTCTCTTTAAAGTATTTAGCATTTTGTCAATTTTTGAATATTCTGTAAAGTGAACGAATCCAATAGTTAATAAATAATCGTATTTCATAAAAAGAATACACCCTTCAATTTCAACTAGGTAATGCGTGCAAAAGGCTTTCATTTCAAAAAAAGCAGCATCATAATTCTGTTGCAACAAGTCCTTTTCTTTTAAAAGTAGATTCAAATTTACTTGTGAACTAAAAGGAATAAGCCTTTTTTCAAGCTGTTTTATTCTCCAAGTTTTTAATCCAGTCTTATTAATAATTCTTGACGTAGAGAAAGGTATAGTCTTAAGATGAAAACGACTAAAGCCTATTTGATCAGTCCAACCCCAACGTTGACAGACCTTATATGTTTGATCACTATGAAAAGCATAAATATGTTCATATTCATGTTCATTTATCAATTTCAGAGAACGCTCATATGCTTTTTTAAAAACACCTGTTTTACGGTACTTTTCAAGAAGAAAGAAATCACCTGTAAATCCTATTTTCATTAACTTCAACTTGTCACTTGTATTGAAACTCTGACCAATAACACCAATAAAACCAATTACTCTCTTTTTTGAAAGAAGCACAGTTGATAACTGCTCAATTTCCGGAATATTCAATCCATATTTAATGATAAAATAATCAGCTGCAACCACCTTATTAAAAATTTCACTAAACAATTCGGTTAGCTCTTTAATGTGGCCTTCGTTTAAACCCTCAAGTTGATAATCAATATTGTCCATTGTCTATCGCTTTTAATTGGTTTCGTAATGAAATAAATGGGTTAACAACAAGTCGATCAGTTATGCCTTTTCGTTTTTTTTTCGATCCATCAGCTGAAAATTGAATTTCAATATTTTTACTTTCAAGAAGTTGGATTAACTTGTCATTATAATGACCAAAAGGGTAAGCAAAAACTTTGGAGTATGGAGTTTCTAATTCATCAAGAAATCGCACTGAGTCAATCAACTCTAGATTAATTTCATCTTCATTTAAGTTTGTAAAAGATAAATGATTTACACTGTGATTAGCGATTGAAATGAGAGGGTGCTTTTTCAATTCAACCAAGTCGTTTTTGTCCAAAAGTTCCCAAAACACCTTGTACTTCACTAAAAATGGTTGTGCTAGTTCTTTGAGCAATTCCGTTATTTCCATTATTACTTTATCATCTTGGACTAGCAACCATTTTTTTATTTCATTCAAGGAAAACCCGTTTAATGAAGGAAATTAATTCTGTAATTTTAAAAAAGATATTTTTTCATTCTTAATAATATCAAATAGATCTGTCCATTTTGGGTTAGAATTTTTTGTAGTTACGAAAAAGGAAGCAGGAATTTGATACTTTTCCAATATTGGCAATAATAATGTTTTGTTGTTTAAATAACCGTCATCAAAAGTCAAAAGTATATTTAGTTTATTCGGCTTTTGATGGCCTTTTATAAAATCTTCTAGACTAATTATATTGTATTCGACATCAAGCGCTTTCAACAGCGCTTCACATTGCTTTTCTAAAATAAATCTACCGTTAATAAAAGCTTGGTTATTAGAGCAAATTCCATGAAAACAAAGAACTTGTACTTCTCCTTTTCTTCTATTCAATTTCACAGGAATACCAACCCATTCCATAATATCATGGAAAAGCCATTTTAATTTTAATCGAATTTTTACAAGGATGATCATTCAAAATATTTAATAATAAACCTAGCTAATTCTTTTTGACCAAGCTCTGTTAAATGAGGATCATTTTCAAAATACAAGCGCTCACCATTTTTTTCTAGTTCACGAAAATAAAAAAGAGGATCGATGACGTTAAAGCCATTTTGACTTAAATGAATGGACCATTTATTGCTTTTTGATAATTCACTTTGAATATCTGCTCCTAATTCTAGATAGCAATCACGGTAAAAAGTATGAACTTGTGCACAATGTGGAATAATCACAACGTAAACCGGAACAGTAGATGTTTCTTCCATTTTTTTCAAATAAACAATGAGCCGATTGAATTCATCTAATTTTCTTTGACTCAGAGAAATCACATTTTGAGGGTAATGATTGTCTCCATGTATAAAAAGTTTAGTGCGAGTAGAATAGAACTTAGAATCAAAGGCTTTGGATGTTTTCACATCAACAGTATCACTAATATCATAACTTACTTGACCCATTCGATAATTGAAAAAATTAAGTACTCGGAACCGATTACTAAAAGTCCAAAACAAATTACGGTTAATAGAGAATTCGCTCCAATTAACCGGCTTTTTAATGTCGTATAGATCATTGCCAACATAGAGTTGAATGATTACCTTGTCCGGATCTACTTCATCTATTCTTTCATTCATTAAAAGATTAAAAGTTTCAGGGCCAACTCCTGGAATTGAAGCATTAAAAATTAAAAAATTATTTGAATCTTTTTTCAATTGATTCACCCAACTGTTTGGTTCAGCACTAAAAGAGTCTCCAAAAACCAATATTTTCTCAGAACTAGGCTTCGTTTCCGTTTTGGGATTTTGATATTCCCATTCAAAACTATAATAATCTATCCATTGATAGCGGTAAGACAATTCCAAAATCGACAAGGTTACCAATAATATAATACTGATTTTCAAAATAAATTTACCTGTATTCTTTATCCATTTCATTCCGATTTCTCTTTGATAAGGGAGGGAAGATTTTGATTAATCCAAACAATAGTGCCCAGAGCTGAAAAATACAAGAACGCCATTTTACTTTGATCGATAAAAGAGTTAAACACTCCGTGAAAATAAAAAGTAATTAAGCCTAATAATATACCTAAATTAACCTGTCTAAGTACTGGGTCAATTAATCGATAGTGATTTTGCATTCCATAGTATATACTGCTAAATACTGTAAGTATAAAAATGATGATTCCAATAATCCCTGTTTCACTCAAATATGTTAAGTATTCTGAGTGGGCATTTCCCCTATCTCCCATATTTGTTGAAATATATGTCTTATTACTTAACGTTTGAAATTGGTTGTATTCAAATTGATAAGTACCAGGGCCATATCCCAACAAAGGGCGCTCTTCAAACATTCGAACAGCACAAATCCATCTATTTATTCTCTCTAAATTTGAAGCGTCTGATTTTAAGTTAGTTACAGAACTGAAATGATTAACAATTTCTCCATCGTTACTCACTGCTTCATTTT
>Ga0209600_1002069_pt1 | contig 12120 bp, 5 predicted proteins | sample COGITO_mtgs_1104_FD_185518 | JGI IMG/M metagenome (GOLD analysis project Ga0209600, IMG submission 185518) | Pelagic marine microbial communities from North Sea - COGITO_mtgs_110421 (SPAdes) (version 2) | ecosystem: Environmental > Aquatic > Marine > Epipelagic ... | reverse complement strand
GACATAATTGCAGGAGGCGCTTCGTTTGCACCTAATCTATGATCATTACCCGCTGTAGCAATACTGGCTCTCAACAAATCAGCATTCTTATAAATTGCTCGAATTGTTGTCACAAAGAAAACTAAGAACTGTAAGTTATCTCTTGCGCTTGAACTTGGTTGAAACAAGTTCACACCAGTATTTGTAATTAAAGACCAGTTATTGTGTTTTCCACTTCCATTCAATCCTGCAAATGGCTTTTCATGGAAAATCACTGCCAAGTCATGTCGGTCAGCCACCCGCTTCATCACGTCCATTAACAATGAATTGTGATCCGCGGCTACATTAATATCTTCATATAGTGGTGCCACTTCATACTGCCCAGGTGCCACTTCATTATGTCGGGTCATTACAGGTATTCCCAATTTCAAGGCTTCAATCTCGAAGTCTTTCATGTAATTGTATATCCTGCTTGGAATCGCTCCAAAATAGTGATCATCCAATTGCTGCCCACGTGCAGGGTTATGCCCAAACACTGTTCTTCCACTCATTACCAAGTCAGGACGAGAATTGAACATGGCTTTATCGATCACAAAATACTCTTGCTCACAACCTAGAGAGCCGCTTACCTTATTCACATTTCTATCGAAAAGCTGACAAACCTTAGTTGCTGCAGTATCAACCGCTTCAACCGATTTCAGTAAAGGTGCCTTATAGTCAAGTGCTTCACCTGTATAGGAAACAAATACTGTTGGGATACAGAGTGTCCTGCCCCAAATAAACATAGGAGAACTCGGGTCCCAGGCTGTATAACCCCTTGCTTCAAAAGTACTTCTTATTCCACCATTTGGAAATGATGAAGCATCTGGCTCCTGCTGTGTCAGGGCTGTTCCCTTAAATACTTCAATTCCTTTAGAAGAATCAAAAAACGAATCATGCTTTTCGGCAGTTGTACCAGTTAAAGGTTGGAACCAATGCGTGTAATGCGTAGTACCCTTAGACATTGCCCATGTCTTAACAGCAGCAGCAATTTCATTTGAAGTTTCGCTATCGATCTTTTTACCTTTTGAAATAGCATCTTGTACTTTTTTGAAAGTACCTGGTGCCAAAGAGGCTTTCATTTGGTTTTCACCAAAAACATCTTGTTCAAAATAATCGGAAATTTTTTCAGATGGTGGAAAAACTCTTTCTGTTTTCCTTCCAAGTACTGTACGGAGGGCGAATTGACGCTGATTTGACATTTTTGGTTTTTTTTGGTTTTTTTTGGTTGTTATTTAACCCCAAAATTAAAACTTTTACACAGTTTTCAACTTAATTAGATAATTTTTTACCCTCTTTTTTAATTTTATACAAAAAAATCAAGAAAAGACGTACTATTAGGACGACCGATCTAAATCAGTTGTTTATGTCTTTCCTATTTTGATTCCACAGGTGCTTCACTAAGAAACAATATTTCAATACCTTTGCCAGCCAATGAAAAAAGTAGCCTTCTATACCCTCGGTTGTAAACTGAATTTCTCTGAGACCTCCACTATATCTCGTGTTTTTGAAGAGAAGGGGTACAAGAAAGTAGATTTTTCAGATACTCCTGACATTTTCATTATCAACACTTGTTCGGTCACTGATAATGCCGATAAGAAGTGTAAAAAAATTGTTCGAGAAGCGCAAAAGATAAATACCGATGGCTATGTCGCAATCATCGGTTGTTATGCACAACTCAAACCAAAAGAAATTTCTGAAATCCCAGGAGTAGATGCTGTTTTAGGTGCGGCCGAGAAATTCAGGCTAATCGAACTATTGGATGGATTCGTTAAAACCCCAGAAGCAAGAGTATTAGCCTCAGAGATTAAAGCAGCTACCGTTTTTAATACGGCCTACTCGATTAACGACCGTACCAGGACTTTCCTTAAAGTACAAGATGGTTGTAACTACCTCTGTGCTTTTTGCACCATTCCATTGGCTAGAGGTAAGAGTCGAAGTGATAGTATTGAGAACATCAAAAAATCAGCTTTAGAAATTGCAGAAACAGATGTAAAAGAGATTGTACTCACAGGCGTGAATATTGGAGATTTTGGTATTCAAGCAGGCAAAAGGAAAGAGCGCTTTTTGGATCTTGTGAAAACCCTTGACTCAGTTGAAGGAATAGATAGGTTTCGCATCTCCTCCATCGAACCGAATCTCTTGAATAATGAAGTAATAGATTATGTGTCTCAATCAGAAAGGTTTGTTCCGCATTTCCATATACCGTTACAATCAGGCAGTAATAAAATCTTAAGAAGCATGCGCAGAAGGTACCTGCGTGAATTATATGAAGACCGCGTAAACAAAATCAAGCAGCTGATGCCTAATTGCTGCATTGGCGTTGATGTGATCGTAGGCTTTCCCGGAGAAACAGAGGAAGACTTCTTAGAAACTTACAACTTCTTAAACGAACTCGACATCTCCTATCTCCATGTATTTACCTATTCTGAAAGAGCGAATACAGCCGCACCAGAAATGGAGAATCCTGTCCCAATGAAGGTGCGTCAAGAAAGATCCAAAATGCTCCGCATACTTTCTGAAAAAAAGAAACGTGTTTTTTATGAAGAGAATCTTGGAAGAACTGCTACCATACTTTTTGAAGATGATGTAGAAGACGGAATGATGCATGGGTTCACTGAAAATTACGTGCGTGTTTCTGCAAAATATGACCCAATGCTGGTCAATGAGCTCAAGACAGTTCAACTCAAATCAATTAATGAAAAAGGATTGGTTGATGTAGAAGAGTTGGAAATGGCTTTTGAAAGTCATTGATTTAATGATAGCCTCACTTTAAGTGAGACTATCAATCCCTTCCTTAATTCGCCTTTGTTAGTGTTGTCACCAACATGGGCTCCTAGATACAAAAGAGGCCTTCCAAATGGAAGGCCTCTTTTATTAAGCTTAATAGTTTTATTTATTTCTTATCTGAAAGTGGCACCTTATTTTTCTCAGCACCCATAAAAATGGAATTAAAGATCATGCGGTAAGTCCCTCTCGACTGCCCTCTAAACTGCGGACGGAAAGCAAACATCACCAAATCACCAGAACCACGTTTAGCATGCACCATTGCAGAGGTATTGGCCAAGTGAGTCTCCTCTCCTAATGCCCAGCCACTCATTAAAATGTTATCACCTGCATATTTCGAAACTTCTGTGACTCCAGGGGCATTCCCATCAATTTTGAACGCACGACTTCGGTTAAAAGAAGCAGATGCTTCAGCTGGCATTCCTAATGCCAACCTGTTCGTATTGTCAACATTCATCCGTACTAAGGAACCTGGAATAAAGAAATCATTAGGCTTGATACCTGCTGTTACATTCTTTACAGGCAGACTGAATTCTTTAATGGCAAAATCAGATGCTTTGTCATAAAAGATGATTGATCCACCTGCAGTTGCATAAGCGTCTAAGGCAGCAACACCTTCTTCTCCAATCCCACCTCGGAATTTCTCTGGTGCTCTTCTAGCTGAATTTCCATCCATAATTCCTCCTGGACTTTGATCTGGGAAGATTATTGCAGTATACTGGCTCAAATTACCGCTTTGAATGTCTTCATTATGAAGGGTATCCAAATCAAACTCGAATTGTTCCAGCATCCATCTGCTCCAGCCTTCGTCCATATTGGCTTGCCAAGACTTATAAATACCAATTTTCACCTTTCTCAATTCATTGAATTGTGCAGAAGGCTTTTTAGCTACGCCTGTGAAATTTAATCCGAGGTCTGCGCTCAATTCATTGACATTATCAGCTAGTCCTCTTTTTGATCTTATTAAGAACGAACCTGCCTCAACACCATCCTGAGCTTCAGTAAACTGACTCACTGTATAACCCGCCTTTTGAAGTCTGTTAATAGCTGTTGCGCTTTGGTTATCCTTATTAGAAAGCACATATCCATATTTCGCATTGCCTTCAACCGTACCTGCATCAAATGTCAATTTATCAGTTATGGCATCAGTACTTGCCTGAAATTCGTTTACTACTCTATCAACATCTACGCCCATCTGAATTGGCAAGGTCCAACCTGCCAAATCGTAAGGTGGTTGTGGTGGTCCGCCTGGATATAAGAACTGATCAGGGTATTCTTGTACTTCCATCAAATCAGCCAAATATGGTCTGAAAGACTGAGCTCCATAAAAAATGATTGAGCCAGCTTCATAATTTTTACCATTGGCAGAGAAATCAGCTGTTGCTCTATGCGCTCTCAAGCCACCTTGCATTAAAACATTGGTCAAATTAATAGCTTCAGAAGCATTGTATTGGTTTTTAGGAATTACATAAGCAAAAGCACCTTTTCCATTGGCATTGGTTATGGCATCACGCCCCATGCTATAAATATTGTAAAGGAACTCATCACTCTTATCAGCAGCTAAATCAAGAATAGCCATTGAGGCAGTAATCATGTATTCAACAGCATCTCTAAATTTAACCTCTCCTCCTTCGAATGGATAAGGATAAAATATCTCAGAACCATTTGAAGGTAAACCTCTTACATTTTCAGGTTTCTTTTCTGGATCATACATTGTCGGTGTAGGTGTTGGCTGAGCTACTTCAGTCAAAATACCAATCTGATTATGGTAATAAGGAGCAGTTCTCATTCCTCCGTTCCAAAACATACTAAAACCGACATTGGCAATAACACCAGGTTTCTTTTCCATGGCAAATCGCTGTGCCATCGCTGTACCCACCAAATTAACTGAAGTAGTAATTCCAGGATGTATCTGAGGATTCACAGGGCTTCGGAATGGTGGCAAAAAGATCATTGCCCACCTTGGCGCCGTTTGGTGATGATTATGAATGATCTGTGGGTACCACTCATTATATAAAACGTTAGTAATGACCTTGGTCTCCTCCATGTTGTTCATGAACCAATCACGGTTGTTGTCATGACCAACATATTTCTGATACAGAACTGGAGGTCCTGAGCTTTCATAAGGAGTTCCTAAAGTTTTTCTATACCAATCCACAACAATGTCAACACCATCTGGGTTGATCACTGGCACTACCAAAGTGATGACTTCATCCCTGATTTTTTTCATTTCATCAGACTCTTCGGAAGCAATCTTCCACATCAATTCTGATGTCATTTGAGCATGCGCTCTTTCAGTAGCGTGCATTCCACCATCAAACCAAACAATGGCTTTTCCTTCTTTCGAAAGCTTTCTTGCTTCTTCTTCTGAAATTTCGGCCCTAGCCAATTTCTCTGAAATCTCTTTCCATCGATCAAGTTGTTTCATATTCTCCTCACTGGAAATAAACACCAACTTGACTGGTCGTCCCATAGAAGACTTACCAATTTCAATCATTTGAACACGATCTGAAGACGCAGCTAGTTTGTCATAATATTCAAGCATTTGATCGTAATCAGCTAATTTATAATCCGCACCAACTTCGTGGCCGTAAGTATCTCGAGGGTGTGGGATTTGTTGGGCGCTTAAACTGAATCCAGTTAATAGCAACAATCCAAATATTACATTCAATGATCTCTTCATCTTTAGATTTTTAGGTTTGTTCGAATATACAAGATAAGTATTCTTTTGCCGCCTGAATTTCTACAACGGTATCCATTTTATAATGAACGGAAGAATAGTGTTATCAGCAGTTTTACTTTATTGAAAAAAACACCACCGATGTAATTCTTGTTTCAGATAGATTTACATTCCTAAGAATGGACTAAATTAACCTTATGAAAAAATGCCTTCAACCTCTCAGATTTATTAAAGGACTTTTTATACTTTCCTTTTTTGTGTTTTGCAGTTTTACTCTGCAAAGCCAAACCATCCCCACTCCTACCAGTGTTATCGGTTTTACACCCGGTGACGATTTCAAATTGGCCAACTACGACCAGTCAATGGAGTATTTCAGAAAGCTGGAATCAGTAAGTGACAACATCAAACTTTTTCATGCAGGAAAAACCTCTGAAGGCCGTGACTGGTATTTTTCTGTAATCTCTTCGAAGGCAAATTTGGACAATCTGGATCGGTATAAAGAAATCGCAAATCGTCTAGCCCATCCGAAAGGGCTGACAGATGCCGATGCAAAAGCATTGGCAAGAGAAGGCAAACCTTTTGTTCATATTGATGGCGGTTTGCATGCCTCTGAGGTTGCTGGAGCGCAACATACTATTACTTTGGCCTATGAATTACTCAGTAGCAATGATCCAAAAATCGAAGATATTTTAGACAATGTGCTTGTAATGCTTTGGCCATCACTCAATCCAGATGGTCAGAATATGATTGCTGAATGGTACGCCTCCAATGTAGGCACTGAATATGAAATTGCTCCAATGCCAAAGTTATATCAAAAGTACATTGGTCATGATAACAATAGAGATGCATACATGCTCAACATGATTGAATCAAGGGTTGTGGCAAGGAACTGGAGAGAATGGGAACCCAATATCATTCATGTTCATCACCAATCCTCTCCTTTTCCTACAAGAATTTGGTTACCTCCTTTTGCAGAACCCGTTGCCACACAAACCCCTCCACTTGTTGCGCGTGAGGTAAACATGATTGGAATGGCCATGGCACAAGCATTAGAAACAAACGGGCAAGTTGGTGCCGTACATATGGGCACTGGCTTTGATGCGTGGTATCCAGGCTACATCGATTACATGCCTATGCTACAAAACATCCCTGCTTATTGGACAGAAACTGCTGGTTATCGTTATGCTACGCCAAAATTCTATAGCATTAGTGATTTTAGAGGAAGCAGAGCAGAATTGAGAAATGAGTCATTGTACTCAAGCCCTTGGAAAGGTGGTTGGTGGCGCATTGGTGATGCAGTGAGTTATATGCAAACTGCTTCAGTCGCAGTCTTAGAATACGCTTCTAAATACAGTGAGACCGTACTTTATAACCGTTATCAGTCAGGAAGAAATACCATCGAAAAATATACTAAAGAGCCTCCTTATGCCTATTTCATTCCACAAGACCAACGTGATCCGGTTAGACCAGTTGAGCTATTGAGAAGGCTGGCTTTTAACGGCATTGAAATTTCTCAATTGTCAGAGGCCGTCACTTATAATAACATTTCCTATCCACAGGGAACTTGGGTAATTCCAATGGACCAAGAGTTTGCTGAATTAGCTAGACAGCTTCTGGATGTCCAGCACTACCCAGATCTAAGAGAATATCCTTCTGGACCACCAGAACAACCATATGATGCCGCGGGATGGACGTTACCTTTAATTTTTGAAGTAGATGTGATTCCTGCTAAAACACCATTGACTCAGGCACAAAGAGCTGCGATGCAAGCAATTAATGTTGATGCTAGTGATTGGAATAATGATGCAGATGCCTATACAGCAGATTTTTTACCTGGTGTAGGATTTAACACCAGTACAAATGCTTCGGCTATTCTAGCTCCTGCTGGTTCAGTTACAGGTAGTGGTTCTACGGCTATGCTGGATCCTAAAGAAAACAACAGTTTTAGATTTATAAATCAAGCATTGTCCAGCAATGGCAAAGTTGGGTTTGTGAATGGAAAATATACTGTCGATGGCATTTCACGGTCTAACATAAACAGTTGGGCAAATGAATTATCACTGAATGTACAAATGACCAATAATGTCAAGAGTACTAACATCAAACCAAGAATTGCACTCTACAGACCATTTACTGCAAGCATGGATGAAGGATGGACGCGATGGTTGTTCGAGAGGTTTGGCTTCGAATTTACAAATATTGGCAATGCGGATTTCCAGATGGGCAACCTTGACAAACGTTTTGATGTGATTGTATTTGCCTCTGAACGTTCCTCCACCTTCACTAACGGTTTTAGAGAAGGCTCAGTACCACCAGAATATGCAGGCGGCATGGAAGCATCCGGAATCCGTGGATTGGATGAATTTGTTAAGGCTGGCGGTACTTTAGTTACCTTAAATCAGAGCAGTAATTTTGCAATCGGTGCATTGCATCTGCCAGTTAAGGATGTGACGGCTGGGGTCAATAGAAAAGACTATTTTGCAGGTAGTTCAATATTAGAAGTTGAAACTGACAATACACATCCAGTAATGGCCGGAATGCCAAATAAGGCCAATGTATTTGTATCTAGAAGCCCCGCGTTCACAACCCTCGATGGATTTGAAGGACAAGCTTTAGCGAAGTACCAAAAAGTGAGCTCTCCGCTACGTTCAGGTTATCTGTTAGGTGAAAAATATATCCAAGGTTATGCTGCCTCATTGGACGTTAAACATGGTAATGGCCATGTGATACTCCTTGGTTTTACCCCGCAATGGAGAGGACAAACCATGGGTACCTATAGGATTTTATTCAACTCCATTTTGTACGGAAGTGAATTGGCCCAAAAACAAACCATGAATAGCAATTTTTGGATTGCACCATCTACTAAATAATGTCTCAATTTTCGTATTAAGGATAAGCCAATTAGCAGAAGAATGACAAGTATTTTATTCTAACAAAAGAATAACCCAAGTCCCAGTTTGCATTTCTTAGTGCAATTTACATTCTCTTTATTTATGATTATCTTTAACGAGCGATTCATCATTGAATCGAACCGTAAACGAAAACGATGCAAAAAGCTAGCAAGACCTTCATCTTGTTATTGGGCTATTTAATTTTATCCTACACCCCTTCTTTACAGGCACAAGAAGAGGAAGAGTGGAAACACCTCAAAGTTGATAAAATTTTTAAAGAGTGGGACAAACCTAACACACCTGGGGCCACTTTAGCGATTGTCAAAGATGGTCAGGTCTTGTACAGAAAAGGTTACGGAATGGCTAACCTCGAATATGCTATACCAAACACTCCCTCTACTGTATTCCACATTGCTTCCATTTCAAAACAATTCACTGCTTTTGCCATTTTATTATTAGAGCGTGATGGAAGGGTTTCTATGGATGACGATATCAGGAAGTACATTCCAGAAGTCCCTGATTTCGGTAAAAAAATCACCCTTCAACATCTTGCAACACATACAAGCGGCTTAAGAGACCAATGGAATCTATTGGCATTGGCAGGTTGGAGACTGGATGATGTAATTACTAAAGAACACGTAATGAAACTGGTCCACTCACAAAAAGAATTAAACTTTGAGCCAGGTGAGGAATACCTCTATTGTAATACAGGATTCACGTTGTTGGCGGAGGTAGTTGCTCGTGTAACAGGAGAGTCATTTGCCAAATACACGGAGGAAAATATTTTTGAACCCTTGGGCATGAACAAAACACTATTTTATGATGACCATGAAAAAATAGTAAAAAACAGGGCCTATTCTTATTATAACGATGATGGTACTTTAAAAAAAAGCATCTTGAGTTATGCTAATGTTGGGGCTACGAGCTTGTTTACTACAGTGGAAGATTTAAGCATTTGGTCGAGAAATTTCGAATATCCAACTGTTGGTAATAGGGCAATTATTACCAAGATGAATACCCCTCAAATTTTGAACAACGGCAAAACGATTTCTTATGCATTGGGACAAAGCATTTCGGTTTACAATGGGCTGAATTGCATTAGTCATAGTGGCGCAGATGCAGGTTTCAGGAGTAGTCTATTGCGATTTCCTGATCAAGACTTCTCAGTTATGGCCTTTGGGAATTTCGCCAATTTCGAGGCCACTCGCATCACCAAAGCAATTGCTGATATCTATCTAGAAGAAGATTTCACAGTTAAGGATAAAATTGTAAACGCGCGAAAAAATTCTAAAAAGACCAAATACCCTTCAAGAACAAAGCAAGTTAACCTTGAAGAGTATATTGGTGAATTTTTCAGTGAAGAACTTAGCACAACTTATAAATTCATTTTAAGAGGAGACAGATTAGTTGCCGAACACAGTAGACTTGACAACATCACTTTACACCATTTGAACAAAGATGCTTTTGATGCTAATGCTTGGTTTTTTAAAGACATTAATTTCACACGTAATGCCGACAATGAAATCAGTGGATTCAAAGTTTCAAGCGGACGTGTTCGGAACCTTAAATTCGTTAAAATTCAGGATTAGTATTCTCTTGAACCCCTAATCTTTTTAATCGTTTTTCATAAATGCAAAAAGACAGCCTCTACCTTAAATTCATAAGGAACATTCTTCCCTCTCCTTTTTCTATTGCCGTATTACTGACAATACTCACATTTATTCTTGCATTAATATTTACTGAGCGACCAGAAAATGCAGTCACCATTTACCCTATTAAAATTTTAGAATATTGGGAAATAGGTTTTTGGGAATTATTAGAGTTCACCATGCAAATGGCATTGATCTTGATTCTCGGACATGCATTGGCACTTACACCATTTTTTAATAGAATAATCAATGTTTTCACTAAGTACTGTAATAATACAGCTTCTGCAGCTTTTTGGATTAGTCTATTAACGGTTAGTGTGAGTTTTCTCAATTGGGGTTTGTGCTTGGTCTTTGGGGCGATTTTCGCGAGAAAAGTGGCTGAACGAGCCAAAGAAAAAGGACTTAAGATTAATTACCCACTAATTGCAGCAGCCGGATATAGTGGCATGATGTGCTGGCATGGAGGTTTTTCTGGCTCAGCACCACTGACTGTTGCTGCAGCTGGACATTTTCTTGAAGATCAGATTGGAAGAATTGGAATTGAACAAACATTGCTCTCGCCAATGAACATTACGGCCACGGTCCTACTCTTAGTCATCATCCCAACGACTTTCTATTTGTTAGGAAAAAGGAGTTCAAGTACTGAGATAAACCTACCTGCTGAGTCTCAAGGAATCACAGAGGCTTCTCAAAAGACCAAACTTGTAAGAGCAGAGAGAATTGATCATTCAAAAATATTTGCTACGATTATAGGCGGACTGATCTGCTTTTTAGCAATCAAAAAAATATGGACTACACCTACAGGTGCAGGCCTTAGTTTTATCAATTTAAATTACATTAATTTTTTCCTTTTTGGTTTAGGAATATTACTTCACTCCTCTTTCCATAAATTCTTGAATGCCGTACAAGAAGCTGTAGGTGGATCTGTGGGCATTATCATTCAATTTCCACTTTATGCCGGTATAATGGGGATAATGAAATATTCCGGACTTGGCGCAGAAGTATCTCACGCTTTTGTTTCAATATCTAATACCACTACACTCCCAATCTTCTCATTCGTTAGTGCTGGATTAGTGAACATCTTTGTTCCAAGTGGTGGAGGTCAATGGGCGGTTCAGGGTCCAATCCTAACTGAAGCAGCACAAACGCTTAATGTATCAGTTCCAAAGACCATCATGGCACTTTCCTATGGTGATCAACTCACCAATATGCTTCAGCCTTTCTGGGCATTGCCATTACTAGGAATCACTAGGCTAAAAGCAAAGGACATTTTACCTTATAGCGCTATAATTATGTTAGTTGGTATGGCACTATTTATAGCAGTTCTTTTGATTTTTTAGGTTTTATTTTCACCTAAATTTGGTACATTTGCACCCCCAAACCAGTTGGGGATAATCCGTTTTTTGAATTTAAATTCACCTTTTATGGCCTTTGATATTGAAATGATCAAAGCTGTTTACGACAAAATGCCCGCTCGGGTAGAAGCAGCAAGAAGTGTGGTTGGAAAACCACTTACTTTGTCAGAAAAAATTCTTTATACACACCTTTGGGATGGCGAAGCACGTGAAGCCTTTGAAAGGGGAAATTCTTATGTGGATTTCGCTCCAGACAGGGTAGCAATGCAAGACGCAACAGCGCAAATGGCATTATTGCAGTTCATGCAAGCTGGAAAAGACAAAGTAGCAGTTCCCTCAACTGCTCATTGTGATCATTTGATACTTGCCAAAGAAGGTGCTTCAAATGACTTAAAAGATTCATTAACAGCCAGCGGAGAAGTATTCAACTTTTTAGAATCGGTTTCTAATAAATACGGCATTGGCTTCTGGAAACCAGGTGCTGGAATTATTCATCAAGTAGTGTTAGAAAACTATGCGTTCCCCGGTGGAATGATGATTGGAACTGATTCACACACTGTAAATGCAGGCGGGCTTGGAATGGTTGCAATTGGAGTTGGTGGTGCCGATGCTGTAGATGTAATGGCTGGAATGGCATGGGAATTAAAATTCCCTAAGCTAATTGGAGTAAAATTAACGGGTAGATTAAATGGTTGGACATCCGCAAAAGATGTAATTCTTAAGGTGGCTGGAATCCTAAC
>Ga0209600_1002062_pt1 | contig 12165 bp, 9 predicted proteins | sample COGITO_mtgs_1104_FD_185518 | JGI IMG/M metagenome (GOLD analysis project Ga0209600, IMG submission 185518) | Pelagic marine microbial communities from North Sea - COGITO_mtgs_110421 (SPAdes) (version 2) | ecosystem: Environmental > Aquatic > Marine > Epipelagic ... | reverse complement strand
CTGCTTCAGATTCGGCTGCTGCTTCTGCTGCAGATGCGGCTTCAGCTTCACGTTCAGCGCGCTTTTTACCAGGTGCTGATTTCTTTGGCTGATCACGAATAACCGGTGCCTCGGCAAGGCCAGCCGCAGCCAACATTTTATGAACACGATCGGTTGGTTTGGCGCCCTGTCCAAGCCAGAACGTGATGCGCTCGCTATTCAGCGTCATGCGCTGCTCATGCTCTTTTGGTACCATTGGATTATAAGTGCCAACACGCTCGACATAGCGACCATCACGTGGTGCTGAAGCTTCGGCAACAACAATCCGGTAAAATGGGCGTTTTTTTGCACCGCCGCGTGCCAGTCTGATTTTCAAAGCCATGAATTTATCCCTTTCATTGGCGTTAGTCGTCCATAATGTCTATTTTTTCTTACCGTCAGGTTTGCCACCCAATCCCGGTAATCCATTGGCAAGGCTGCTTCCCAATCCTTTGGCAAGCCCGCCGCCCAATCCTTTTCCAAACCCCGATGAGCCAAGCCCACGAGACAGCGCACCAAGATCAGGCATTCCGCCGCCTCCCGGCATACCACTGCCACCAAGCATTGCTTTCATCGCCGCAGCGCCAGTTTTGCCACCCATCTTTTTCATCATGCGGGCCATATCTTGATATTGCTTGACCAGCCGGTTCACATCTTGAACCGTTGTTCCAGACCCAGCCGCAATGCGTTTACGCCGTGACGCATTCAACAAGCCAACAGCAATACGTTCTTTTTTAGTCATTGATAGAATGATCGCTTCTTGCCGTTTGATCATGCTGTCATCAATACCGGCAGCCGCAATTTGTTTCTGCATTTTGCCAATTCCGGGCAACATGCCCATCAAACCGCCAAGCCCGCCCATTTTCTGCAACTGGCGAATCTGCGCCAGAAAATCATTCATATCGAACTGGCCCTTGGCCATGCGTTTTGCCAGCCGTTCGGCTTCTTCGACCTCGATGGCTTCAGAGGCTTTTTCGACAAGCGCGACAACATCGCCCATATCCAGAATCCGGCCAGCCAAACGCGCCGGATCAAATTCTTCGAGCGCATCCTGCTTTTCACCAACACCGGCAAATTTAATTGGGCAGCCAGTCACATGGCGCATCGACAAGGCCGCACCGCCGCGCGCATCACCATCAAGACGGGTCAGCGCAATGCCAGTAACGCCAACCGCCTTATGGAACGCTTCGGCTGTATTAACCGCATCCTGTCCAGTCATCGCATCGGCAACAAGCAGAATTTCATGCGGCTTGGTTGCCTTTTTGATATCGCGCAATTCGGCCATCAGGCTTTCGTCAATGCTAAGACGGCCAGCCGTATCCAAAATCAAAACATCATAGGCTTGTAATTTTGCCGCCTGCAAAGCACGTTTGGCAATTTGCGTTGGGCTTTCGCCATCAACCTCGTTCAGCACGCCAACATCGGCCTGATCACCAAGCATGCGCAACTGCTCGCGCGCGGCCGGACGCGTCACGTCAAGCGAGGCCAGCATGACCTTTTTACGATCACGGCTACGCAGCCGCAAAGCCAATTTACCTGCTGTTGTGGTTTTACCCGAACCCTGCAAACCGGCCATCAAAATAACGGCTGGCGGGTTGGTGGCAATATTCAATGGCGCGGCATCACCACCAAGCATTTCGATCAAAGCATCATGGACAATTTTGATCACTTGCTGATCGGGGCGCACGGCGCGCATGCTGGCAACGCCAACCGCCTTTTCACGAACTTTTTCGGTAAAGGCTTTTACCGCAGGCAATGCGACATCAGCATCAAGCAAAGCCAGCCGCACTTCACGAAGCGCCGCATCAACATCCGACTCGCTGAGCGCGCCACGGCGTGCCAGCCCGTCAAAGACATCAGCTAATTTACTTTTCAGCGTATCAAACATGGTTTTGAACCTGCTTGCCCTTGGTTATTTTGCGTTACCACCATCATCCAAATTGCGAAACGCCGCTTAGCACCCGTGCTCGAAAACTTCAAGGACGTGTGGAACCCGCTAAGGTCATTTCATTTGGCGATGGCCTGATTTGATAGAAGCTATTGCGCTTTTTACCGCGAATTGTCAAGAATAAGTGATGTTCTTTATCTTGTCGAAAACACTTAGCCTTCTTCTTGAACCCCTGATCATCCCCTATCTATTTCTGGCGGTTGGGCTTTTTGCACGCTGGCGGCGCTGGCGCTGGATTATGCGGCTGGCCATTTTGACCGCCATTACCCTGCCGCTTGGCTATGGCTTTCTGCCGGTTTCAAGCCTGCCTTTGCAATTTCTGGAAAACCGGATTGACCGCGGTGATATCGGCCAACGCCATATTGATGGGATTATTGTTCTTGGCGGGTTTACAGGCAATGGCATTGTTGCACAAAGCCGCGATCATTATACTTTAGGCCAGGCGGCTGAACGATTTACCGCCGCCATGACACTGGCGCGCGCACATCCCTATACGCCGATCCTGTTTAGTGGCTTTTCGGGTGAGTTGATCCAGCGCGGCTGGCGCGAAAGTGATAATATCCGTGATCTGGTCAACCAGCTTGGCGGACTAGGCCGAACCGTTCTTTATGAAGAAAACAGCCGCAACACCTATGAAAATGCGGTGAATAGCCGTCAAATTCTAGCAGCGGAACCGGGTACAAATTGGATTTTAATCACCTCGGCAAATCATATGCCGCGTGCCATTGGCAGCTTTGCCGCCGCTGGTTGGTCAGGCGTGATTCCCTATCCGGTTGATTTTAAAACCCCGAAAACAGGCTATGCCGATTTTTGGGACATTGATCAGGGCGTCTTGCTTATGCGCCAAGCCTTGCATGAATATGCAGGGCTATTGGTCTATTATCTATCTGGACGAAGCGCGACGCTTTTGCCTGATTAGGCTTTACTCACCAACGTTACGGCGATCCATTTCGGCATCGACACCGGCAAGCGCCTTGGCAAATTCATCAGCGGCAAAGGGTTGCAGATCATCAGCGCCTTCGCCAACCCCGACAGCATGAACCGGAAGGCCAAATTCTTCGGCAAGCGCAACAACAACACCGCCTTTGGCCGATCCATCAAGCTTGGTTACAATCAGGCCCGACAAATCGGCAACAGCGGAAAAGGCTTTGACCTGCGACATTGCGTTTTGGCCAACGGTTCCATCAAGAACAATTACCGAATCATGTGGTGCGCTATCATCTAATTTCCGGATTACACGAACGATTTTGGCCAACTCATCCATCAGCTCGGTTCGGTTTTGCAACCGGCCAGCCGTATCAATGATCAACACATCGGCATTATCTTCCTTGGCCTGAACCATCGCCCGATAGGCAAGCGCCGCCGCATCACCACCCGTTGCATCGGCGATCACCTTTGTGCCAGTTCGCTCACCCCAGATTTGCAATTGCTCAACCGCGGCCGCCCGAAATGTATCGCCGGCTGCAAGCAATACGGTTTTGCCTTTGGCCTGCCAATTTTGTGCAAGCTTGCCTGCAGTTGTGGTTTTTCCCGAACCATTAACGCCAACAAGAAGCACAACATGTGGTCGGTTTTGGGGGTCAATCTCAAGCGGTTTGGCAACCGGTTTTAAAATAGCCTCCAGCCCATCAGCCAAGGCAAGCGCAATTGACTCAGCATCAACTGGACCGTCAAATTTATGCGCCTTTAAAGCAGTGGCAAGCCGGATTGCTGATGCCGTCCCAAGATCAGCAGCAATCAGCGCATCTTCGACTTCTTCCAATGAAGCTGCATCCAGTTTGGATTTGCCAATCAAAGCCGATAAAGAAGGTAGGCTGGCAAGTGATTCGCTGACTTTTTTGCTCGATTTGCTAAGACCGTCTTTTAGTTTTTTAAACCAATTCATGCGCTCTGCGCCCCCTTTGCAACCGCACGACCAACAAGACTGTCGCCATCACGCCCGATCAATTCAACATCAACAAGCTGGCCTGACGAGATAAAATTACCCACAAGCCGGATCCTGGCAAAATTACGCCCATGCCCACGATTGCCTGCCTCGACAAGAAGCTGATCGCGCTTGCCAATGGCGCTATCAAGAAAAATGCCAAGTCGCGCTGCACCAAGGGCGCGCAATTCGGCTGCCCGCTGCTTGATCACCAAGGCAGATGTTTGCGGCATATCGGCAGCCGGTGTTCCCGGGCGTGGTGAATAAGGGAATATATGAAGATGGGTGATATCCGCTTTGGCGATAATCGCCAGATTGGCTTGATGCGCCTGATCATTTTCGGTTGGAAATCCGGCAATAACATCAGCCCCGAAAATCACATCTGGCCTACGGCGACGCGCCTCGTCACAAAAGCGCAGAATGTCACGCGCCAGATGGCGGCGTTTCATCCGTTTCAAAATCAAATCATCACCATGCTGTAATGACAAATGCAAATGCGGCAAAAGACGCTGGTCTTCGGCAAGAACATCCATCAATTCAGCATCAGGTTCAGCCGGATCAATTGAGGATAGACGCAATCTTGGCAAATCTTGCACCGCATCCAAAATCTGGCGAACCAGATTGCCAAGCCTTGGCCTTCCGGGCAAATCACTTCCCCATGAGGTTATATCAACACCAGTTAACACCAATTCCTTGCAGCCATTGTCAACGAGCCGCCGTGCCGCATTAATCAGATCGCTTGCTGGTGCCGACCGGTTATTTCCGCGTCCATAAGGAATGATACAAAAGGTGCAGCGATGATCACAACCCTGCTGAACCTGCAAAAAGGCGCGGGTATGTTCGTGAAAACTATCGACCATATGCGATGCGGTTTCGCGTACTTCCATCACATCACTCACCAAAAGCGATGGTGCATCATTGGCCGCTAATTTTGTCCAGCTTGCCGCCTGCAATTTATCATGATTGCCAACAACCTGCGTTACTTCAGACATTGCCGCCCATGTTTCAGGCGCAATCTGGGCAGCGCATCCCGTGACAATGATTTTGGCATCGGGGTGATCGCGGCGAGCTTTACGAATGGCTTGGCGTGCCTGTTTTTCGGCTTCGGCGGTTACTGCGCAAGTGTTAAAAATAATCGCATCAGACAGACCGGCAGCACCCGCCTGATCACGGATCACTTCAGATTCCCAAATATTCAACCGGCAGCCAAAGGTTTGCACGTCAGGCGCATTGCGTTTGCTCATGCGCTCGTCCTCATCAATGCAAATAAATCGCCGTGAAGCACCCCTTCAAAAACATAGGCAGCCGGCCCGCGCATAATCACCCGTCCGCCTGATGTGCCATCATCTTGCCAGTCGATAAACACACTGCCGCCATCCATGATGATTTCATTGCGCCGCGCACCGCGTCCTGATCGCTTCACCGCAACCCCAACAGCACATGCCCCGGACCCACAGGCAAAGGTAATGCCGCCGCCACGTTCCCACACCCGCATGCGAAACCGGTCTGGCCCAACCTTGGTCACAAAAGAAATATTCGCCCGATCAGGAAATAGTGGATGATGCTCAAGCTGCGGTCCGATATGCGCAAGATCAACCGCCTCGGCATCATCGACAAATAACACCGCATGCGGATTGCCCATTGAATGGCAAACTGCCGTCACCGGTGCTAATGCGCCAAGATCAACTGCCGCCGTATCGGCAGGGCTTGCCAAAGGCACCTCATCCCATGCAAGCCGCGCCGGCCCCATATCAACCGCGATATGATCGGCATCTTCGGCCGCACGCCAGCTTTGCAAAATGCCAGCATCTGTCTCGATCGACAGCTTTGATAATCCAAGATCGCGCATCACCAGATCGGCAACGCATCTTGTGCCATTGCCGCAAGCGGCAGCGTCACTGCCATCGCTATTGAGGATCTGCATGAAAATATCGGCTTTGGCCGAAGCGCGAATAACCAATATCTGATCACAACCAATGCCAAAATGGCGGTCGGCAAGGCGCGTTGCCACAGCAGCCCCGATCACATCGGGAATGCCATTTGCCGGATCGCGCGCATCAAGAACAATGAAATCATTGCCAAGGCCATGCATCTTTAAAAAAGCTGTCATAGCAAAGCATATAGCCGGTTTTTCCCCATCGCGAAAGGGGGTCAGCATGGTGATGATCGCAGGTTAGAGAGTCAGGCTGATCGGCACATGATCTGATGGCTTGTCAACGCCGCGCCAATCGCGGTAAATTTCCGCCTGTGCTACCTTATCGGCAAGATCATGGCTGACCCAGATATGATCCAAACGGCGGCCACGATCACTGGCCGCCCAATCGCGCGCCCGGTAAGACCACCAAGAATATAATTTCTGATCATCACCAAAATAGGCACGAACCGCATCATGCCAGCCACCATCGGCAATCAGCCGTTTTAACCCATCGGTTTCCACCGGCGTATGGCTGATGATTTTCAATAATTGTTTCGATGACCAAACATCACTTGCCAATGGCGCAATATTCAAATCACCGACCAAAATTTCGGCCTTTGGCTGATTTGCACTGAAATGGTTTGTCATCTCGTCAATGAATTGCAGCTTATGAGCAAATTTCGGGTTTGCTTCAATATCTGGAACATCACCGCCAGCTGGAACATAAAAATTATGAATGCCAATACCATCATTGGTCATTGCCCAGATATGGCGGCAATCGGATTTGCCTGTCCATTCCATATGGTCGATTTTGGCAAGCGGCTGGCGCGCAATAATCGCAACACCATTATAGCTTTTCTCGCCACGAATGGCCTGATGCGGCCAACCTGCCGCAGCAAACGCTTCGGCTGGAAAATGCATATCTTGGGTTTTTGTCTCTTGGAGACATAACACATCAATGTCGGCCTGCTGCAAAAATGCCAGCACTGTCTCAAGGCGAAGCCGAACGCTATTGATGTTCCAAGTTGCGATTTTCATTTCGAATGGCTCCTTAAAGGGGCGGTTTAATCACTGCCACCGCAGTGCCAGCCAAAGTTTGTTGGCCGTAGGCAAAGGTGGGTTAATTTCCGTTAAAATATTCGGGAAGGCGAAAAACCTCATTGGCGATGGGCTGGTCATAAACGATATTTTGCAACGTCACACTGGTTTCGATACCAGCCGCGTCAAGCACGATCCAGCGCCGAAACTGGAATGGTTTTTCGGAAAATTCAAGGGTCAAACGGCCAGCGCCTTCGCCATCATCTTTACCAATTTGAATCCGCACAATGCCAGCAATGGACGGTAAAACACGCGTTTCATATCCATCAAGCCGAAACGAGACCTTATCCGCCAGAATAAGCGAAAGCGGGGTTTCAGAAACTGGATAGCTTGTAAGCAGGTGTTCGTCTGGACGGTCAACATGAAGCCAGACACTGCTGGTGATCAGCTGCAATTCATCGCCTTTGCCATAGGTGATTTTCATGCGTGACGGACGGCGAAATGCCAATTTGCCTTCGGCGCTTGTACCATCTGAGGCCACCTGCACAAAATCGGCTGAAATCGTTCTGATCTTGTTAAACCATGTTTCGGCGCGCATCACATCATCATTGGCCATCGACGGCATCGCGACCAGCATGATTGGCAAGCTAGTAAGGAACATCACCATCGACCCGAAAACCGTGATTAACTCTCTAATCATTATCAGTGTCTTGATCCATGATGGTAGATTTTTTGGCAGTAAGGTGATTGGCATTAGAGGCCACCATTTTCATTATCGGTTAGTAGGACATCGCGTTTGCCAACATGATTCGCAGCTGAAATAATGCCGTTGCTTTCCATTTCTTCAATGATCGTTGCGGCGCGGTTATAGCCAATTTTCAAATGCCGCTGAACAAAGCTTGTTGATGCTTTTTGTTCACGAACGACCAACGCCACCGCTTGTTCATAAAGGCTGCCGCCATTGCTTGGCACCGCCCCGTCATCAGCACCATCGCCGCCAATTTCGACCTCTTCAACAACCCGGTCATCATATTCAGGTTCGCCTTGCTGGCGCAGGAAATTGGCAACAGCTTCAACCTCGCCATCATCGACAAAGGGGCCATGCACGCGAACAACCCTGCCACCACCTTCCATAAACAGCATATCACCCCGACCAAGAAGCTGTTCGGCACCCTGTTCACCAAGGATTGTGCGACTGTCGATCCGCGACGTGACCTGAAAGCTTATTCTGGTTGGAAAATTCGCCTTGATTGTACCGGTAATCACATCGACTGACGGGCGCTGGGTTGCCATGATAACATGGATTCCCGCCGCCCGCGCCATTTGCGCCAAACGCTGAACAGCACCCTCGATTTCCTTGCCCGCAACAAGCATCAGATCGGCCACTTCATCAATCAGCACTACAATGAATGGAAGCGGTGCCAGATCGAGGATTTCTTCTTCATGGATCGGTTTGCCGGTTTCCGGATCAAAGCCGGTTTGAACGCGTCTTGTCAAAACTTCGCCCTTGGCGCGAGCTTCGGCAAGGCGGTCATTATAACCACCAATATTGCGAACCCCCATCTTGGCCATATTGCGATAGCGGTTTTCCATTTCGCGAACCGCCCATTTCAACGCGGTAACTGCCTTTGACGGATCAGTCACAACCGGACTTAAAAGATGCGGAATGCCATCATAAACCGATAATTCCAGCATTTTCGGATCGATCATGATCATCCGGCAGGTTTCGGGCGTGTGCCGGTAAAGAAGCGACAGGATCATCGCATTGATGCCAACAGATTTGCCGGAACCGGTGGTACCGGCAACAAGAAGATGCGGGAATTTGGCCAGATCAACCACCACCGGCGCACCGGCAATATCCTTGCCAAGCGCCATTGGCAGGCTTGAACGATCACTGGCCCAGCTATCATGGTCAAGAATATCCCGAAGCATAACAACCTGCCGGTCTTCGTTTGGCAATTCGATGCCAATCACATTTTGGCCGGGCACCACAGCAACCCGAACCGAAATGGCGCTCATTGAACGGGCAATATCATCGGCAAGCGAAATTACGCGTTGCGATTTGGTGCCCGGTGCAGGGTTCAAATCATAGCGGGTGACAACCGGCCCATAGCGCACATCGGCAATCGTGCCATTGACGCTGAAATCTGATAGGACATTTTCGAGCTGGCGCGCGTGATCTTCAAGAATCGATTTTGACGGGCCTGATTGGGTTTTTGCTGGTGGATTCAATAGGCGGGCAGGCGGCAATTGGAACCCCGAACCATTGCCAAAATCAAACATTTCCTGCTTGAAATTCTTTTTGGTGGCGCGCGGTGACCGCGCTTTGCCAGCCGCGGCCTGATTGGCATTTTGGTCAGCCACATGACCAGCCGCATCGGCAACAAGCACCGGTTCTTGACGTTGTCTTGATGGTTTTGGTTTGCGCGGCGGTTTTGCCGCAACCCGTTTTTGCACATTATTGACCGAACCCGCAACCCTTTGGCCAAAGCCAGCGACGCCTTCCAACAAAAGTCCAATTTTACTGGTCTTGCCAGATCCTTTTAACCATTGCTGGAGCGAAATTGCCGCCACCCAAAGCCATGATAGCAAGCCAAAAAACAGCGCCGCACCGCCAACATAATGAATCGTCTCTAGCCCCATAAAGGACGGTATCGGCTGCATGACCCGCATGATCATTCCAATGATCACCGCGCCTGCCGCCCCGCCATTATCACTGGCACCACCACCATCAAGCGCAAAAAGACCACCAGCCAGAAAGCACAAGCTTGGGGGCAGAACAATGATCCGAAATCGTATCCATGGCACTGGCTGTTTCCGGAAATAGGACAAGCCCCAGAATAACGGCACCAAAGCCAGAAAAAATGACGCAAGCCCGATTGCCGCATAAAGCCCAGCCGAAATATTGGCGCCTATCGGCCCAAGCCAATTGGCTACAGGCGCCGTTGAAACCTGATTAAAGGACGGGTCACTTTTACCAGCGGTGATGAGCGCAATAAGCAACAAACCCGATATCACAAAAAGCCCAAGACCAAAAATTTCCATCAACCGATTTTGCAAAAACTGCATCATCGCAATGGAAAAAATGGGTTTCTTGTCTTCACTATCGGCCATGACTTTCCTTATAGGGTAAATCTGTGTGGCAATCTAGGCATTGCCATAAGCATTGTTACTAATCAAAGGCATTATCATTGCTGGCTTTTATAAATTTTCGCCACCCGTGAAAGCGCCTCATCGGTGCTTTCAGCATTATGAACAAGCGCCAATCTGACATAGCCAGCACCCGGATTGCCATCATCGGTTTCCAGACCCATAAAAGATCCGGGAACAGCCTTTACCGCCTGTTCGGCCATCAGCCTTTTGACAAATTCAATATCATCATCGACCTTGAGCCACAGGAAAAAGCCGCCTTGCGGTGCGGCAATGCCAAGATGTTTTTCAACAAGGGCGAAATTGGCATCATAATAGGCACGGATTGCCGCAACATGCGCCTCGTCATCATAAAGATCGGCAGCGACCGCCAAAAGCGGGGTTGGCACCAGTGATCCACCATTGCCGACAAGTTTCAAATATTGCGCCACAACCTGCCTGTCACCAACCATGAATCCGGCGCGAAGACCAGCCGCACCCGACCGTTTTGACAGTGAATTCAACACCACCAAATTGGCCAGCGGATCAGCATCGCCAGTGATGCCATCTTGGCGTGCAACCAAGGCGGCGGCCTGCATCAGACCCGTTGGCGGACTGCCCCGCCAAATATCGGCATAGCATTCATCCATCACCAGCAGAAAATCATGTTTACGGGCAAGCCGGATTACATCGACCAGATAATCCATATCCATAACGCTGCCTTGCGGATTTGTCGGGCTGCACAGATAGAGAATGCTGGCGCGGTCAAGATCGGCAGATGCAACCGCATGAAGATCGGGAAGAAAATTTTGATTGGCACCACTATTCAGCCAGATCGTTTCCCCGCCACTGGCAAGCGCACCGGCGCGCCATGCATGGTAAAAAGGATTGGTCACCAGCGCCGCAGCATTTGGCTTGCTTGCCGTTACCAGATGGCCAAGCAAATGAAGTGGCTCGCGCGTTCCGGGAACCGGAATGATTTGGCTTGCATCGACAAGCGCTGCCGCTTCGGGCCAACGCCGCGCGATATAACCTTCAATCGCTGCGGTAAAACGCGGGCTTCCCGTTGCCTTTGGATAGAATTGCCATTGGTCATTATGACGCGACACGCTGTCGATCAACAGGGCGGCTGGCGGCTGTTGTGGCTCACCAATCGACATATCAAGAACGCCCAGATTTGCTGGCGGCGTTATCGATTCAAGAAGCCCACGAAGCTGGACAAACATATTGCCGTCAAAAATGGCATGCGCTGGATTAAGTTTCATGGATTTTTTCACCATATCAAATGAAAGGCTTGGTCAAAAGAACGGCTTGGCCCGCCAATTGGTTATTTCGCCCTCATTGGTAGCGCATGGCTTGCGCTGGGGCAATGGCTGCGATGATGTTACTCACTAGCAAAATAGACCAATTTCAGTAAACTAATCTTAACCAGATTGATTATGATGGGTGATCTGGTGCCAGCGCACCATCTTGCCTTGAAAAGGATCACGTCCCCATGCCGCAAATGCCAGCCATTTTTCTTGATCGCGACAATACGCTGATCCGTGATGATGGCTATATTTTCGAGATTGAAAAATTTGCCTGGACCACTGGTGCGGTGGCAGCATTAAAGCGGTTTCATCAGGCCGGATTGCCGGTATTTATCGTGACCAATCAAGGCGGCATTGGACGCGGCATCTTTACCGAAATCGATATGCATAAATTCAATCATCATCTGATTGATGCTGCCGAAAGGGCCGGCGGTGCCATTACCGATATTGCCTTTTGTCCCCATCATCCGCTTTCACCTGATCCGGCAATGGCGGCAGCGTGTCCTTGCCGCAAACCCGAACCGGGATTGCTGTTTGATCTTGCACAAAAATGGCAGATTGACCTTGGTGGCTCGGTGATGATTGGGGATCGTGATAGTGATGTTGAGGCTGGAAAGCGGGCTGGCATGGCCGCCTATCTTTTTGATCGGGGTGATCTGGATCAGCTTGCCAAACAAGTGATAGATCGCCATTTTACGGCAAAGACGGACGGCAGCAAATGACCGATCAGACACATTATGAAGTGATTATTGTTGGCGGTGGGCTGACCGGGGTGATGATGGCATTGGCGCTGTCTTATGGCGGCTATGGATCGGCCGCAGCACCGGCTATTGCGCTTGTTGATCGCGCCCCACCACAGCGCCATTCAGTCAATACCGAAACA
>Ga0209600_1002027_pt1 | contig 12305 bp, 7 predicted proteins | sample COGITO_mtgs_1104_FD_185518 | JGI IMG/M metagenome (GOLD analysis project Ga0209600, IMG submission 185518) | Pelagic marine microbial communities from North Sea - COGITO_mtgs_110421 (SPAdes) (version 2) | ecosystem: Environmental > Aquatic > Marine > Epipelagic ... | reverse complement strand
CACGTAACACCGCCGTCTATGCTGTATTCAAAGGGAGTTGACTCGTTTGCAATCACTTCTACAAATCCCGTTCCGTCGCTGCAGTATTCATCGTCGACTTGCACCAAGCTTAAGGCCGGTTCATCCCTGAACAAGGTAGCCGATTGCGTTACTTCACATCCGTTTTGGTCCGTCACCGTGACGGAATAGATGCCTTCGACCAACCCATTGAAAACATTCCCCGACGCGCTCGGACCGGGCGAGCAGGCATACGCGTAAGGCTCCTCCCCACCCACTGCATTGGCCGCAATGACCCCATCGTTTCCGGCGCAACTCTCGTCACTGAGCGCGAGACTCGCATCAAATCCGATGCACAGGGTTTCCTGGCAGGAAGTCACCGCATGGGTCAGAAGATTTTGGAGGCTGGTTTCGACATAGGTCTCCATCCGGTCCACTTGGCCTTCGGAAAACATGAACAAACACGCATCGTCGCAGTAATCCATGTATGAGGGCCAAAGTATGGGTTGGGTGCAATTGACAATGGTCTGACCTGCCGGGCATCCGAATTGCGGACCATCTGTCACAGGTGTATCCGCAACGTCATCCGTACTAGCGCATCCGCCGCCCCCCCAAGGGTGCTCCAAAAGCAAATAATGCCCCACCTCGTGGGTGAGGGTGCGTCCCATGTTGTACGTGGGACTGATGGCGTTGCCACCGCACGATACGCTTCCAAAGTATGCGGGATCACACGTCACACCGTCTCCATTGCCATTGCCACCGTAAGGAGAATAGCCCAAGGTTCCCCCTCCAATGGGGCGCACCCAAAAATTCAAGTAGCCCGTCCAATCGGCATCCTGGTCATTTTGGTCGTTGTCGACTTGGTCCACGGTCACAGCGTACGCTCCATCCGTGAGTCCGTAACCGGCTGGATGATTGAGGGTGGCCAAACAAAAACTAATGCAAGATTCTTTGTTGTCAATGCCGGGCCAAATATCCGGTTGCAAATCATACCATGTGGCGATATCCGGATTTGTCGCATTGAAATCTTCGTTCAAGGTTTGCACCTGCGAGAGCGCCATCTCGATTGCGCAATCAAGCGGCACCCCTGTATTTTGAAAGTGAACAGCGACAGGAATTATAAGCGGCGTATCACACTCGTCGCGGTTTCCATTGGCGACAATTTCATTGATTGCTTCGACTTTCTCTGCATGCAATTTGGCAAATCCCGGCAATCCCATCATGAGCGCATGGACCGAGTCTGCTCCACAACTGCGCTGGGCTTGGAGGTTTGACAGGGCCGAAAATTGAAAAGAGCACGCGAGGAAAAGTCCGAAAACAAAGTGATTCGTAGTCAAAGCGATTGGGGTTTTCACGTGCAAAGAACCGAAGAAAATTACCGAAGGTTGCGCTGGTGTTGGCACACTTTGACCGCCGTGCAACCTCAAGTGCGCAAATTGATGGAATTTCACGAAATTGGGGCATGTTTAAGCCGCTCCATCCGATGCGTTTGCTGATACTAATTGCGGTCTTTTGGATCTCATCTGCTACAGAAAGTGAGGCGCAATCAGTTTCCTTGGAAGGCAACGCCATTAGCCTTGGTGGAGGATGCTATCGATTGACCGCTGCACAAAACAGTCAAAAAGGAGCCGTTTGGTACCCGGGGACCGTCGACATTTCGGTTAGTTGGGAGATGAATGCGCAGGTCTATCTCGGAACCAGCAATGGAGGAGCCGACGGAATGACCTTTGCCCTTCGCGACCCCGATTCTCCTGCCCTGGGAGGAGGAGGATCCTTCATGGGTTACGGAGGTAATTTCGCCAATCCAGCCATTGAGCCCAGCGTTGCCGTGGAAATGGACACTTACCAAAGCGGTGCGGGCAGTCCCGGTGCAGGCGATCCTACATACGACCATTTAGCGATTCACCGCGACGGAAACCTGTCCCATCTTTCAGCCAATGCACTCGCGGGCCCGACAGCTGCTGTCCCTCCCTTTGGAAACATCGAAAACGGTGTCGAACATCATTTGCGTGTTACCTACGATGCCACCTCCCTGCTCATGACAGTCTACTTTGATTGCAATGAGCGACTTTCGGAAGTCATCGACTTAGAGGACATCCTTGGAGCCACGGAGGTGAAATGGGGATTTACCGCCTCAACTGGTGGATTAAGTAACCTCCACCGCGTGTGCGATGCTGAATGGACCGTGATGGAGGACGTGGTTGCACCTGATGCTGTCGCTTGCGCAGGTGACCCCGTGGAATTAAGCATCTCCGAGGCTGCCGTCGATCCAGTTTGGTCGCCTTCGTTGGGGTTGTCGAGCGTGTTTGGTAACACTGTTACAGCCACGTTGTCATCCAGCCAAACCTATACCGTTACCTACGAAGACGTGTGTGAGGAAGAATACACCTTAACCGTCGATGTCGACATTGTAGAGTTACCCGAAACGGGACTTCCAGCCGACACCGTGGCTTGCAACCTTGCATTCATCGAACTCTTGAATGGTCCCTGGCCTGCAGGCATCATAGGGACATGGAACGATGGAAGCAACGATGCCGTCTACGCAGTCTCAGGAGCAGGCAGTTACACGTTGACATTGGAGGATGTAGAATCCGGTTGCATTGCCTCTTCTGATATCGATGTGGTAGCGGTCGAATTACCAGAATTAACCTTGGGGCCTGATCAAATGACGTGTCCCGGTGAATTGGTCTCCTTTGACTTCAGCGGTTACGACCCCAATTTGAATTTTACGTGGAATGCCGCACCCGGAAATGCTTTGTTCGCGACCACGCAGCAAGGGACCGTCATCGCCGAATGGGGGTTGTCCGTTTGCACCGCTGCCGACACGGTAGAGATCGGACACTACCCAACGTACCAAGTGAGCTGGGAAGAGAATCCCATTGTGTTGTGCTTGGATGAAATCGAAATAGCCAGTGCACAAGATCCCAATTGGACCGGGGGAACCGTGGAGTGGTTGTGGAATGATGGATCCACGAACGACGCATTGGTCATTGGAGAAGCGGGCACCTATAGTCTGGACGTTACCACGGACAATTGCACCTACTCGTATGCTATTGAGGCCGTGGATTCTCCCAATCAAGGAGTGGATTTGGGTGCGGATGTGTTGCTTTGTGACACGGAAAGTGTAACCTTCAACAGCGGCTACGCTGGAGCCAATACCCTGTGGATCAGCGGCGGTGACGCAGCAGGTTCCTTCACATCCTCGACGACCGTCGCCAATGAATCAACCACCGTCATCGCTCAAGTGACCGTCGGCACCTGCATAGAAGGGGATACCGTAGACGTCTATCACGTACCGTTTTTTGATGCTGGATTGCCCGATGCATTGGACTTGTGCCTGAACGATAGTGTGGAACTTAGTGCTGCGCTCGGTGCAGAATCTTACACGTGGAACAACGGCCCTTTGACCCCCCAGCATTGGGTCGATGCACCAGGCACTTATGAAGTCGAAATGGCACTCGAAGGGTGCATTTTTGCGGATGAAGTATTGGTCACACCGTCGAGCAATGCAGGGGTCGACTTGGGACTGGACGCCGTTGCTTGCGACGGAGAGGTGGTGATTCTCAACAGCGGATACACTGCTGCTGAAACTCAATGGTGGGAAAATGGGTTGAGCGTGGGCAACGGTGCTGCATGGTCTGTCCTGAATCAAGACGCCACTGTCGTGGCTGAGGTTACCGTGGGTGTCTGCGTTGAACGCGATACGGTGATGATTGACTATGCGCCCGTTTTCAATACCGGGCTTCCGAGCAGCTTGCCCCTGTGCAATGGCGACAGCATTTGGCTCGTTGCGAATGTGGGCGCTCCGGAATATCAGTGGAGCACAGGTGAAACAGCAACGGGCATTTGGTTAACCGCGCCTGGTGTTTACACCTTGACAACGCCCATTCAAGGGTGCGACTATTCCACCAACGTAAGCGTGCAGAATATCCCGCTACCGGTGTTCAACCTGGGGCCTGATCAAACAATTTGTGCCGGAACGTCTTCGCTCTTAAGTACCGGACTCTTCAATGCTGACGCCACCAGCTGGTCCACCGGCTCAACGGAGCCGACATTGGACGTTTCGAATGCGGGAACATATTCGGTGGTGGTGACAGAAAATGGCTGTTCGGCGGAAGATGAAGTAATCGTTTCGGTGCAAGCCTTGCCCGAATTTGATCTGGGGGAAGACCAAGAGCTGTGTCCCGACGAGGAGGCGTATTTGTATATCTATCCTCTGCCAGAAGCAGCCACAGTGAGCTGGAGTACAGGGAGCTCGGCCTCCTCCATCACGGCGAGTTCGCCGGGAGTTTACAGCGCACTTGTGAATTGGAACGGGTGCATTTGGACGGATGACGTGGTGATTGAACGCGCCGCGCCCATCCTCATCGATATCGCCGAGCCCTTGAAGTTTTGCGAAGGAGAATCCATGGTCGTGAGCGCCGCCAATCCTCCCAACCTCTTCCCCATTGCATATGAATGGAGCAACGGACTGCAAACTCCCGCAATCACGATCGACCGACCAGGCTTGTATGCGGTGACTGCTCAAAATACATGCGACTCCATCACCAAGGAGTTTGAGGTCAACCTTGAGTATTGCGAATGTCCGGTGTATGTGCCCAACGCATTTACCCCGGATAACGACGGTGCCAATGACCTTTGGCTGCCCGTGCTGGGATGTGAGCCTACAGAATACCGCTTGGAAGTATTCAATACCTGGGGCGAATTAATTTTTGCCACGGAAGACGCGTCAACCGGTTGGTTTGGACAGGTCGAAGAAAACCCGGAGTCCTCGAATCACTCGGGTTATTTTACCCGAAGCAATGTTTACCATTGGCGGATTTCGCTCGTCTTTCCGGACGAAGAAAACCCACTGACTCCGGCGCGGCTTACCTACGAAGGACACGTCCACGTCGTGCACTGATCGGACGGCGGTGCAATCGCTATTCTTTCACCAAGCGCAGCACGTGAATTTCGGTGCCGTTCGTGACACGCATCATAACGACGCCTGCGGGCCAATCCGTTGCATCCACGACCGCTTGAGGTGAGGACCAAGAACCGCCATCGATGGCGCGTCCAAGTCCGTCCAGCGCTTCCCATTGTGTTGGGCCCTGAAGTCCTGAAACAGTCAATTCACCGGACACGGGGTTGGGGAATGCAAAAACGCTGAAGGCCATTTCTGCTTCCTCCAAGGATACAGAAGTGCTCGCATCCACAATTTCAGTCAACGTCTCGAACCCAAAGGTGCCATCGTAAGCAAAAAAGACATCCAGAGGTTCGCCCGACCCGTCCAGGGATTCCAGGGTGCATGACCCATTGACACCGCCCCAAGCTGTTCCATTCATCCCATCACCATACGTGTCAATCAGGCTAAAGGAATAGCAGCCCGCAGAGGGCAATGAAATCGTAAATTCATAAACTGTTTCATCGCCGTAGCTGCCAGGAGCAGCAGATTCAACGAGGTTATCTTGGCTGTCGCGGACTTCCCAACCCGTTTCTCCTCCCCAATTATCCGTTAGCAAGGTGACCCCCCATTGGGTGGTGGAAGTGGTTGAATTTTCGACGGTTGCATCCAATGCGTTGTTGGCAGAATTCTCGTCTTCGACGAGCACCTCCAAGGTGAAATCCGTCGAACCGTCGAACATGTAAGTGCCCAGTGTAAAGGAGGCAGAGGCGTAGGTCGACAACTCACCGGACCAATCCGAACTGAGGGCGACTTCTCCATCAATCGCCATTTGAACGGTCAACGCCTGAGCGTCTCCTGCAAAAAGGGTGTCGGCACCCCAGTTGGTCAATTGCACCTCAATTGGCGTGGCTTCTCCACTGCATATGGTGCCCGGACCCGTGAAAGACGTCAGGGCCACATCGTAGGCAGCTTCTGGCTGCATGGCCAACTTCCAATTGGTGCTCATGTAATCAAAGGTTCCCGGATCCAAGCTCATCCCATTGATCAGGTACGCCTCGTCATTGAGGACAAACGAAGCCGGTGCCCAGCGCGACATCCCAGGATGTTCGGGCCAAGCACTCCAGCTATCCGCCCCCGGGTTATACTGCCAAAGCTCGCCGGTTTCCATGGAGTTGTGGTCATCGCCGTCACCGCTCAATGCATAGCCCATTCCTTCGTGGATGAACTGCGAACCTGCGACACGGCCTTCAGCCGGAAGCGTCGCCATCTCGTCCCACTCCTCGGTCGCGGGATCATACCGGTACCATTCATTGAAGATGTTGGGGCCATTGTGGCCGAATCCCACATATATCAATCCATCAATTCCAAATTGGTACGGGTGATGACGCTCCGAACTCGGGAAATTGGGTTTCTGGCTCCAAGTATCCGAAGCCATATCGTACTCCCACCAATCGTTCATGTCGCCGTTTTGGCCTCCACCCAATCCTACAAATATTTTGTCATCTTCCGCAATGAAGGCAGGGTGCGTGCGCGCGGAGCAGGGACAAGAAGCCTTTTCTGTCCACGCCATGCTGTCGGGATCAAACACCCACAAGTCATTCAGGTAACCGCTTTCAGAAAGACCAAACCCCATCCAAGCCTTGCCGTCCCAATCATCTCCAATCGTGTATCCTCTTGCTGGTCCAGGAAAATCATCCAAGGCAGTCCATTCATCGGACGAGGGGTCGTATTGATAAAAGGCATTCGTAAACCCTTCAGTGGATTCACCGGCAACGATGTAGCCCATGGAGTCCAGGGCAAAACCGTAGCTGTGGTTGGACACAAACCCGTCCGACAAAGGGGCGACACTGGTCCACCCCTGACCAAATGAAACCAAGGAACATGCCACGGATGCACCTGCAATCAAAAATCTGAAAATTTTCATGGGACGAAGATAGATAAACGCTGAACATTCCACCCGTACTTTTGCACCCATGCGTGGAACACAATGCTTATGGCTTTTGGTGGTAGTTTTTGCCTTTACGTGCGAGGCCTTTTCGCAGAACCAACAACTCAGCGGGTACATTCGCGACGCTTCCAGCGGGGAAGCGCTCATTGGCGCCACCGTGTGGTCCGAATCAGAACGAATTGGAACGGCGAGTAACACCTACGGTTTTTACAGCATCTCCCTTCCCCAAGGACCGCAGCGGTTGGTGGTGTCCTACATCGGGTATGCACCGCAATCCTTCGAACTCACAATCGACGAAGACGTCAAGGCGGACTTTACGTTAGCCGCAGGCGTTGCCATTCAAGAAGCGGTGGTGACGGGCGAAAGTTTCAATAAAATCGAGGACCGGGTGCAAATGTCCCAAGTCGAAATCCCCATGGAGCAAGTGCGCCGATTGCCTGCCATTGGAGGAGAGGTGGATTTGCTCAAGAGCTTGCAACTGATGCCCGGAATTCAATCCGGAGGCGAGGGAACTTCCGGATTGTACGTCCGAGGTGGAAGCCCCGATCAGAACTTAATCGTCCTCGATGGAGTGCCTTTGTATAGCGTGAGTCACTTGTTTGGTTTCTTTTCCGTTTTCAATGCCGATGCTGTCAAGCAAATGAGCATCACCAAAGGAGGATTTCCAGCCCGCTTTGGTGGGCGGCTCTCCTCGGTATTGGAGGTCAACATGAAAGAAGGCAACATGCGGGAATACCACGGTACCGCAAATGTTTCCATTCTAGCGAGTAAGTTCATGTTGGAAGGACCCATCGTCAAGGACGTCGCCTCCTTCATGATTAGCGCGCGCCGAACGTACCTGGATTTGCTCATCAACCCGATCATCGCTTCCATCAACCGGCAAGAACCCGACATCCAAACCAACCCCCGCTACTTTTTCTATGATATCAACGGAAAAGTCAATTGGAAACTGAGCGAGAAAAACCGCCTGTACATCAGTGTATTTAATGGAAAAGATGACTTTGGTCTGGCCTCAACCGAGATAAATGGAGCCTCGCGTTCTTCTTTCGATTTTGGACTGGACTGGATGAACAAAGTCGCCGCCGTGCGATTGAACCACCAAGCCAGTGCCAAGTTGTTTGCCAATATGACCCTTACTCGGAGCGAGTATGCATTCAATACAGGCATCCAGTTCAGCGAGTCGGAGTTCAGCGGCAGCGATTCTTCTGCTCAAAGCCTCACGAGCTTGTACCAAAGTGGCATCATCGATTATGCGGCGCGGTTGGATTTCAATTGTGCGCTTAACAACCAACATTACCTGCGGTACGGTGCAAATGCCACATTCCACACGTTCAACCCCGGGGCCACGACCTTCCAAGCAGATTTTGGAGAAGGCTTCCCCGCCATCGACACCACATTGGGCTCTCCCAACGTGGGTTCAAGGGAGTTTTTCGCGTTCATCGAGGATGAAATCCAATTGGGGAGCAAGCTCAAGGCCAACATTGGATTGCATGCCGCTTTGCTAAGCGTGAATGGCACTGCATTCCCTTCGTTGCAACCCCGAGCAGCTGTCAATTACCGACTGCGCGATGGAAGCGCGTTAAAGGCCTCCTACGCGCAAATGAACCAATTCGTTCACTTACTGACGAACGAAGGGCTCTCCCTCCCTACCGACCTCTGGGTTCCCGCCACCGATCAGGTTTCCCCGCAAACCAGCGAGCAATGGGCTGCGGGGTGGGCCAAAACCTTTGGCGAAATAGAATGCAGCGTCGAAGGCTATTACAAACGCATGACGGGCCTGCTGAGTTACCGGGAAGGAGCGAGTTTCGGAAACGCCGTCAATGCCAACTGGGAAGACCAGGTGACCCAGGGAATCGGCAATGCCTCCGGCTTCGAATTTTTACTGCAGAAAAAGCAAGGGCGCACCACAGGATGGATCGGGTACACCTTGAGTTGGGCCAATCGGCAATTTGACGAGATCAACAGCGGCAATTGGTTTCCATACACGTATGACCGGCGCCACGACGCCTCCGTCGTGCTCATGTACCGCATTTCTGATCGCATCGACTTTTCGGCGACGTGGGTCTACGGCACGGGCCGTGCATTAACACTTCCAGAATCCAGATTCCGGACATTCGCACCCATCAGCATGACGGGGTACTCCCCTGCCTTGGACGGGGTCAATGTGGAAGTCCCTAGCTCGAAGAATGCGTACAGGATGAGCTCCTACCACCGTGCTGATGTATCGTTGACCTTCACGAAAGAAAAACCCTTGTACAATCGCTCATTCATCGCCAGTGTTTACAACGTATACAACAACCTGAATCCGTTTTTTGCCCTCGTCGATGAAAATACCGACGGTAGCCGAACCATTCGAGAATACGGCATCTTTCCCATCATCCCCTCCATCGCTTGGCGCGCAGAATTTTAATGAACATGAACAACCTCCGCCCCCCTATTTCCATCGGTCTGTTCCTTTTGGTTCTTGTTCTTTTTGGTTGCGAGCGACTCTCAAACGGCGTCGTTCGTGAGATTGATTTCCCAGAGCACACGCCAGAGATCGTGGTCACCTTGATGGCTCGGAATCAGATGGACTCCTTGGTTTCACGAGCGCATTCATCGGCAGGAATTCTGGACTCCATTGGCAGCAAACGCATCAAATCAGCCCTCTACACCCTCACCCACGAGGACGGCACGAGCCTGACATGGGGTGGCCAAGAAGATTGGACCAGTGAATTGGGACATGTACTGACCGACGTTGAACTCGCAGCTGGAATGTGGAGTTTATTGGTGGAAGCCGAAGGGTTCGAATCGGTAACGGCAGAGCAACGAATGCCGCCGGTCATCGATACATTGGGCGGATACGCATTGGCCTACGACACCACGCTGGTGGATTTTTCTGTCGAAGAATACGACTCGGGAAAATTCTTCCTTACCCGCACCCTCGATCTCGACGTCAATCTTCCCAACCGAAGCGGTGAGTCGGATTTTTTTGTACTTCGCATTTTAGATGAAGAGGCGCTTGCCGGCGATGAGTTTGAAGAGGAAGAGGAGATGAATGGTGGTTACGCGATCCTGACCACGCAAATGGAAGATGATCCACGGCTGGAATACAATCGTCTCCTGCAGGGGTATATTTTTGAGGATGCGGGTAACTTAAATGCTGCGAGTGACCTGCCTTTTCGGATCTTTCAGGAAAGATGGGGCGAGGGCTTGAAAGACGTCATGCAATCCTCGATTATTCTGGAGGTCGCGGCTATATCGCCGGAGATGGCATTGTACTACCAACGCCTTGATTTGATTTCAAACCCGTCGGGAGGCCCTCTCTTTACGGAACCTATCTTGGCCTATAGCAATGTGAGCAGCGGATACGGCTGCTTTGGATTGTATACGAGCATCGCATTGCCCTTTGTTTTTGAATAAAACCGATGAGGAACTTCTCTCCGTGTTTGGTTGCTCCTGTCTTCATGATGGGGCTGGGTCTGGCGACCCCACGGGGGATTTCACGTGGCGGTTTGCTTCAAATTGGAGAGGAGAGCCAAATGGACGTTGGTTTTCAGCGGTCTTCCTGTTTACTTCAGGCACTTGCATCAGGTGGGTTTCAGGTAGAAGAGCTAGCAAGGCTTCATTACCCGGGTGGAACATTAATTGAAGACGATAGGACTTCAAAAAACTACTATTCGAATGCATTAGATAGTACTATAAGGGCTTTAAGTAAGAGTGATGATATAGTGATCTATGAAGCAGCATTTTCTTACGAAAAGTTATTTATTCGTACAGATATATTTCAGTATTTTATATTTTAGTGCTCTTATATTTCAACTATACAGTATGCATATTCAGAATTTTTGGCCGAAATAAATTCATATTCTAATATTTTTGTTTTTAAACCTAAGCTCCAGTTATCTTTTTCTATAAATTGTTTTAGCTTTTCAAAACTATCTTTTGGTAAATAACCTTTAATATATTCTCCCAGTTCTGTAAGTTTGTTACCTCTCCAAAACTTTGCTTTCTCAGATTTCGTATCTTTTCTAATAAATTCCGTATTGGCACATATTAAAACAAAATATCCAGAAATAATTTGCTCTTTCTCTTTTAATTGCAATAAATAACATATATCCTTAAGACAAGCTCTAAAGAAATTTGTAGAACCAGCAGACTCCTTTAATAACTTAATTTCAATGCAAAATTCTACAGTCTTTTTATCATTGCCCAAAACACATATGTCTGCTTCTTTTTTTAAAATACTTTTTGGTTTTTCTTTATATAAATCTCTAAATTGATACTCAAATCTAAGATTATCGAGGGATTTTTCATTTTTTAAAAAGTATCCTAATTCAAATTGGAAGTCTGCCTCAGAGCGATGTTTAATATTATTGAAATTATTGGTATTCTTTAGGAATTCTTCAAGTTCTGCTTTCATTTCAAAAGTTTTAACCCATTAAAGTAATAAAAAATTGACTTAGTTAAGAAAGCAAAGGGAGGTTAGGTTATTTGCTGCTAATGTGGTCTCTTATTTTTTGGAGGTAGGATTTTAGTTCTTCAGCCTCAAGTTCTACAGACTCATTATCTTCCTCTTTCATGGTATATCCGTCTGGAATAACATTGATATTGTAACAACCTTCTAAATTTAAATAGTTAAGATTTGTAAGATTAGCTAAGCCATCTACACTTATTAAGGATTTACAATTCCATAAATCTATACCCTTTATATGAGAAAGGGATGATATTCCATTTAAATTTTCAAGAGAACCACAATCAGTTAAATATAAAGTTTCATCATTATTTTTAAATAGATTTTTCAGATTCTGCAATGCATCTAAATTTCTTAGGCTTCTACATTTTGCAAGGTCTAAATAATCAAGATGGTAAAGGGTTGATATTCCATTTAAATTTAGCAAACTATGACAATTATGTAAGCTAAGAGATTTTAGATTTTTTAGATGTGATAAAACGTCAATGTTGGTTAATAATCGACAGTAACCTAATTGTAGTGACTCAATTTTTGGAAAGTATTTTAAAGCATCAATGTTAGTCAACCTCATATGGCTGCTACTTCCAAAAAAACTACTGTCTAAATCTAATTTGGTTAGATCAGTTTTAATTAATTTTGCTGTTTGCAAATCAGACATGCTTGAAAAAAAACATACCATATAATCACTAATTTCTTGGTTTTCATTAACTAACTCACCTTCTTCATTTACCCCACAACCTTCTAATAATTCTTCATAAACTTCGATCGCATCTAATTCTTGTAATAACTCTAATCCAGTATTAACCACATCAAAATCTTCACTTTTTAGTAGCTCTTTGATTTTATTAACGTTTTGTTCTATTTCAGAGGGTTCCATATTATTTCTTTTAAGTTGTATTTATGTTTGCCAACGTTTCAGCTAAAATAAGTAACAACGGTGTGGTTGAAAGAAACTGCGAAAGAAACTTCAAAACAACCCCGATGATGAATGCACACCGTTTTCCTAAAGCATTGGTTCTATT
>Ga0209600_1002019_pt1 | contig 12333 bp, 11 predicted proteins | sample COGITO_mtgs_1104_FD_185518 | JGI IMG/M metagenome (GOLD analysis project Ga0209600, IMG submission 185518) | Pelagic marine microbial communities from North Sea - COGITO_mtgs_110421 (SPAdes) (version 2) | ecosystem: Environmental > Aquatic > Marine > Epipelagic ... | reverse complement strand
GGCACCATTGACGCCGGCGGCATGCACTTTGATCAAAACGTCACTCCCCGTTGCAACCGGCACAGGAACAGTGATGATTTCCAATGATTCTGGTCCACCAGGGATATGAACGCCAACTGTACGCATGGTTTTTTGGTACTGTTGCATTACGGTCGTCCTAATTATGATCTGGAAAGCTTTATTGTTGGAAAATTTGTCAATATTTAACACGACAATCAAGCCGCAGCCACTTGAAACAAAAATTTCAAAAAACTTGGAGATATTTTGGCGGGAACTATAAGATTTTCGTTGACACCCAAGGTCAAATTGACCTTTACTCACCTAATAATTTGAATTCAAAAAAATCAAAAATCTTTCGGAGGAATAAATGAAAACTTACAAAGTAGCTGCGCTGAGTATAGCGGCTTTGACACTGGCTTCTGGCGCCGCAATGGCAGGCGCCCACGGATCATACCCTTCAAAGCCAGTTAAAATTGTTGTCGGCTTTTCTGCAGGTGGCGGCACTGACATCACATCCAGGGGTTTTGCATCTTTTCTTCATGAGTCTGAGAGCATGGCTGGACAGCCCGCATATATTGTTAACGTTCCCGGCGCATCTGGGCAGAAGGGTGCAAAGCAAGTTCTTGGTGAAAAGCCAGATGGTTACACACTTTACATGATAAATATTGGCACCTTTATCGTCGGGGAGTTGGCAAAGGGTGCGGACGCACCATACAGTGTAAAAAATGACTGGGAAAACCTTGGCTGCATGTCTCAACTTGTGACCTCCATACAAGTACATCAATCCCACCCTGCAAAAACAATGAAAGAATTTGTTGACTGGGCAAAGTCTGATGGAAAAACAGTTACTTGGGGAACATCTGGCGCAACAACGATGCACTCTGGAATTGGTGTGACTTTCTTTGAGAAGCATGGCATTCCCCATAAGATGGTGCCATTCAAGGGCGGCGCACCGGCAAGAGCTGCTTTGGTCTCACAATCTGTTCAAGCTGTTTTTGGCGGCAACAATACAATTGCTGGTTTCGAAGATATTATGCGTCCGTTGGCAACTGCTGGTGCCACCCGCGACTCTACGATGAAGGATCTTCCAACATTTAGTGAGCAAGGCATGTCGGGAGCTGACTTTACTGGTCTATTCTGCCTATTCTCGCCAAAGGGTGTTTCGGATGAAGTCAAAACTAAAATTGACGCTGCTATCCAAGACGTTGTTAAATTGAAGGGATTCAAAGGCTTCATGAAGAAGAACAACCTTGGAGCTTTCTACACCAGCCCATCAGACGCACTTAAAGCTCAAGATGCTATGTATCAAGCGATGATCCCTGTAATGGAAAAATTGACAGGAAAATAGAAGAAGCAATTAAATAGTCTTTTGAGGGGTGGGCCAAGACTAGCCTGCCCCTTAATTATTCACGACAGCATTATTGAAATTGAGTGCAGAATGCAGGATCACAAATACAAAGTAAAAATTGAATATGGCGTAGCAGCCATCGTGGCCTTTATTGGAATATTTTTTATTTTTCAGGCGCTAACGATAAAAATATCCAATGAAGCCGTTGGCCCACGAACAATGCCCATGGCACTGGCCATTAGCTTAGTTTTAGGAGCAATTTGGCTATGGCTAAGGGCATACCGTGGAAAAGTGGGCGCTGTTCAGTCTGGCTATGGGTTTATTGACAGCGACACAAAAAGAATAACGCTCGTAATTGGATGTGGTGTTTTGTTTGTGACCACATTTTGGCTTTTTGGATTTTTCATGTCCGTGATTACTGGCTATGTTGCAGCGCTCTTATCTTTTGGTGTCAGGAGTGGGCCTAAAATCATTATTTCAACAATTGTCATGGCGGTAATGCTTCAATGGCTCTTTATGGGCATCATGAGGTTAAATGATCCCAAAGGAGAATTAATTGACATGCGGCCTCTTACTGACTTCATAAGTGGGAACTAGTTAAGTTATGATTTTTGCAGATATTATTGGAGGCTTTCAAACCTTCTTTGCCGACCCTTTTGCTATCTATTTTGTTTTTCTTGCCGCATTTGTTGGAATGGTATTTGGAGCTTTACCAGGACTAACAGCCGCTGCCGCAATTGCGATGATGTTACCTATCCTTATTGTTTACAATGATGTAATTGGCGGTTTGTCAGGCCTGGCTTTTTTGTACGTCGTAGGGAAATCTGGCCGCTACGGTGGGTCTATTGCGGCAATTTTATTCAACACCCCCGGAACTGCAGCATCTGCTGCAACCATGCAGGACGGCTATCCCATGTCCCAATCTGGGCGAGCAGGCAAAGCTCTGAAGACAGCTACTATTGCATCTGTTTTTGGCGACTATTTTGGTGAAATAGTACTCATATTTGGCGCCGTTTCCATAGCAGCTTTTACCAGACAATTTGGCCCCCCAGAAAACTTCACAATTTATCTTATGGCGTTTGTTGTTATTGGTTCTGTAGTCAGTGACAGTATCATTAAAGGCGTAATATCCACTCTCTTCGGAGCAGTTGTTGCTCTCATTGGCGAGGATACAATTACCGGTCAATTCAAAATGACAATGGGTATTGACGAACTTGAGTCAGGAATGGCCTTGGTGCCACTGCTGATTGGCGTATTTGTAATCTCCGAAGTGATTATCCAAGCTGAAAAAGCCGTGAAATTGAAGTTGGTAGATTTGGGATCAAAGAAAATTGATGATCCGACCGCGCACTATTTCACTTGGGTGGAATTTAAGAGATGTTTGCCTCTAATGTTTAGGTCGTCAATTTATGGATCATTAATCGGGATGATGCCTGGGCTTGGATCATCTGTTGCTTGTTTTGTTGCATATGGCGAAGAAAAAAGACGCGCTAAAAACAAGGATGAGTGGGGAACAGGTGTCGTTGAGGGCATCGCTGCGCCAGAGTCTGCAAATAATGCTGTTTCTGGACCATCTATGATACCGCTTTTGACCTTGGGTATACCTGGCTCAACAATCGCTGCAGTCCTTATAGGTATGTTCCTTGTAAACGGACTGCAGGTTGGACCCCAGATTTTCGCTACTGAACCGCCCATTTTCATCGGCGGCAACATGATGAGCCCAAGAGAATTCATTTTTGCTATTTTTGCTGGAGGCTTAATTGGAATCGGGGCATATGGACTTATTGGCTACTTTTTTGCGCCTCTTGTTGGTAAAACCATAGCAGTACTTCCAACAGAGTACTTATACCCATTTATTTTCATGATTTCATTGGCGGCGAGTTATTCTTCGCGTTCATCAATTTCTGATGTTGGGTTTGCGATACTTTTTGGCGTCATCGGTTACGGCATGCGACGAACAAACTTTTCAGCAGCTGCTTTCATAATTGCTTTTGTGCTTACAACTTCTATGGAGACTGCTTTTCGTCAATCGATGATTATTTCTGATAATGGTTTACTTGTTTTCTTGCAGTTTGAATACATGAACAAATTCTCCTATGCGCCAATTTTCTTAATCATTGGTGTTTTGGTAGTGGGCTTCCGTGCTTATTCAACAATATCAAAAAGCAAAAGGACACAAGCTTGAGAGCCTAGTTTAAGCCCTCAGATTTTTAAAGTCTTGTCCAAGAGAGTCATGCTTGAAAGATGCAAGTGTGGCTCTTTTTTACATTGAAGACAGAAGTTGCAAATAATTTGAATTAAACAAAATTTAGAAATGAAAATCTGATACCAAAATCTATCACGTCATCTCTTCACCCTTCAGCAATCACAGCCTAACCTGTAATAATCAAGTGACAAAGTGGCCGGTATTTTGTTCACTAAAACTTCAATCAACCAATTTCAAAATGGTAAAATTTTAGTATGACTTCAACAGTTGAGGAAATGGCAGCTGCTTTCAAGGAGATGGGAACCCCATTCATCGTTGGCCATCCAGGCGGCGAGTCGGTTGAATTGATGGAGGCTGCAAAAGCGCAAGGCATGCGCTTTATTCTGATGAAACAGGAAGTAGCTGGCGCGATGCTGGCCGCAACCTGGGGCGAGATTACCGGTAGTCCAGGGGTATGTTTATCAACCCGCGGCCCAGGCGCCACAAATATGGTGAATGGCATTGCCCATGCCTTTTTGGATCGTGCGCCGCTGATTGCGATTACCGATCGCTATTCATCACCTGAACAGGAAGTCGGAATTCGCCAACGGCTGGATCATCAGGCCATCATGCAGCCGATTGTGAAATGGTCAACGGCGATTGACGCTAAGGTCATTAAACAGCAATTGCGCCGCGCCGTTCGCATCGCCACTGCCTATGCGCCAGGGCCGGTGCATTTTGATCTGCCACAAAGTGAAACAAAAAAAACATCCGGCACATCGCAGAACCTGCCTGAGCTGATGCCTAATTATTACTACCCCAAACCCGATCCGCGCGGAATCGAAAATGCCGTTGCCATGATCAAGGCAGCAGACCGGCCAGTGCTGCTTGTTGGGCTTGGCACGCTATGGGATAATGCCTCTCCGGCAATGGTTGCCCTTGCCGAACATCTTGGAGCACCAGTTCTAACTACATCAAAATGCAAAGGCGCCATGCCCGAAGATCACTTACTACGCGCGGGCTGTATCATTGGTGGGTTGATTGAGCGTGATTTGGTTTCCAAGGCCGATCTGATCATCACCATCGGTCTTGACGCGGTTGAATTGCAACCCAAAGGATGGCCCTACACAACAAAGGTTCTGTCCTTTGCCAATCATCCATCGCTTGATGCGCTGGTCGCGTGTAATGAAGAAGTGATTGGCGCGCTAGACCCGCTTTTAACAGTCATTGTGGAAAATGTACCGCAAAGATCTGGCTGGGGGTTTGACGCGGCGAAAACATTCCGTGACCAGGTTCACACAGCCTTGGACACACCGGCCACCGGCTTGTCACCACAACGCGTTGTTGACTGTGCGCGTGCAATAATGCCCCGTGACACGATTGCCACCTGTGATGCTGGTGCCAGCCGTCTATTGGTGGTGCAGAAATGGCAAAGCTATGGCCCGCGTGAATTTCTAACCTCAAACGGCCTCGGGTCAATGGGATTTGCGATCCCGGGCGCTCTTGCCGCCCGTTTGGCGCATCGTGACAAGCCCGTTCTTGCCTTTACCGGCGATGGCGGCCTGTTGATGGCGGTTGCCGATATTCATACATCGGTTCGCGAAAATCTGCCCATTATCATTCTGGTGTTTGATGATGGCGAGGTTGGGCTGATCAGAACCAAACAAAGCATCAAAGGCATCGACCCTTATGGCGTGCATATTGGTGGCATTGATTGGGAACATCTGGCGCGCGGTTTTGGCGCAAACGGTACCAATGTTGACAGTGAGGCCGCGTTGATTGCCGCCCTAGAACAGGCGTTGAAAAGCAATGAAACAACGGTGATTGGCGTCAAGATTGATGCCAGCGGTTATGTTGATCAATTCAACGCCCTTCGCGAACTATAGGGTTTTTGCATTGATGACATTACGCCTTTAACCAAGCCAGCGTGGGTCATTTGATCCCATTTTCGGTGTTGCCAAAGCCCAATATGGCCGCGTTTCGGACAAGCTTAATACCGGTGCCAGATGTTTGATCCGGCCAAGATGGCTGTCAGATTCAATGCAAAGCGAGTCAACATCACTAATTCCCAGGTTCAAATTTTCTGGCAGCGCACTGACTTTGCCCTGATCGTAAATCATCATTCCCGTCTGGCATAATGACACGCGGACATGATAGCTGCCGCCTTCGCGCGCGCGGCGTGCCAGCGCCAACAGGGTTCCATAAGCGCCAAGATAGCCAGTGATATAATCATTCGCCGCCGCAGGAAGTGTTTTCGGCTTGTAGCCTGTTGAAGATTGAACCCCCTCGGCGGCAATGCCTGTCATGATTTGTGCAATCTGTTCCCACCCAGCACGATGGCTAAACGGCCCATCAGCGCCGTAACAATTGATTGATACATAGACAAGGCCAGGGCGAATCTCTGCTAATGCCTCTGGCCCCAACCCCATTTGATTGATCTTATCTGGGCGATAGCCTTGGGAAAACACATCGGCAGTTTTGACCAAATCAAGAAGCGTCTGTTTTTCGCTTTCATCACGCAAATCCAGATAACAGCTTCGCTTGCCATGGCTTGTATCGGCAACATAAGACCAAACTTGCGGCAAATGTGGTGCCGAAACCATAAGAACATCAGCCCCATGTTCGGCAAGGGTGCGGCCAGTGATCGGTCCGGCAAGGATGCGCGTCAGATCAAGCGCCCTTATCCCTGATAATGGACGATCACCTGTTGGCATTGGTTCGGGTTCGCTATCGCCAATCTTGATGATTTCAACAACCGGCTTTGCCGCCAGAATTTTGCCATGCGGCTCTTGCAGCCATTCTTCATTCGTGCGGATCATTCCCCCACAAACCCGCGCCTCGTCAATCGCATTTTCCAGTTCAAGCGCGTCCCATTTGGCAACAGCTTTGGCAATCGAATCTGTATTGGCATCCGCTTGCAACAGATCCAACATACGGCGGCGCAGATGATCAAGCCCGAAATGCGGCAATAGCCAACGCCCATCCTTGGTCTGGAAAATACCGGTTAGACCGCGATTTGCCTCATGGCTAGCATCAGTGACATTTTCAAAAGTACCGTTGGTATTTTTAGCCTGAAAATAATTTTTACTTTTCAGGGCAGCGGTTGCCGCAACGGCATCAATGGCAATTGATTGCCTTCGACCCGTTTTCAATTCCCACAGATCATTGACCGCAACCCCAATGCCAGCAATCGCCGCCGATGCTGTTGCCGCCAATCGGAAATGAGTGTTCAGAACAGGGTCCGATCCGGTGATGCTGACTTCGCCTTTATCGGGAAGTGGCAAGCCGCGAATGGCCATCAATTTGTCGAATGCAGACATCAAGTACCTCAAAAATGCTAATCAAATGGTCATTTACCAGCTTACCAACATGGGTTGGCTAGACTAACTATCGCATAATTTCGCTGCTGGTAAAGCAAGATAAACAGATCAGATACCGTCTGTATTTTCTATTGTTTGCTCGCCTTGCGCTTTATGCAACTATTATCACCTGATGCATTAGCTGGAAGATTTTTGTTGAAAGATATTGGGGCGAGGTTTTGCTTTTATGATATTTCAAATTTTACTTGCCATCACCATCCTTGCAAGCTCGGCCTGCGGTCTGATCATTGAAATTGTTGCTGGCAGGCTTTTAGCACCTGTCTTCGGGATGTCGCTTTACACATGGACATCAATCATTGCCGTGGTTCTCGCCGGATTATCGGTTGGCCATTGGATTGGTGGTAATTTGACGCGCGGCCATTTTGTCAAACGCGCCCAATTCATCAAAATTGGCTATGCGCTTTTCCTATCATCACTGACAAGCCTTCTTATTTTGCTGCTTCTTGATTTCATCCCGCATATTTTACAAATGGCCAATCTAAGCGTGATCAACGCCATTCTGGTGTCATCCTTTATTCTGTTTTTCTTGCCAAGCCTGTTTGTTGGCATTGTGTCCCCCCTTGCCACGAAATTGGCGATTGATATTAATCCGCAAGATGAATCGGGCGTGGTGATTGGCAGGATGTACGCTCTTGGTTCGGCTGGTGCTATTTTTGGGGCGCTTCTTGCTGGCTATTTTCTGATTTCAACACTTGGATCGCGAAATACCGTCATTTTGGTCGCGGTGATCTATTTTGCCCTTGGATCAGTCTTTTTCCTGATAGGCTATAAACAGAATGCAAAGGTGATGATCATCCCGCTTGCGATTGGGGTTTCGATGATGGCTGGCGCGCAAAAAACTGGCGCGCTAAAAAGCCAATGCGTCACCGAAAGCAATTATTTCTGTATCCAGATTCAGGATGTCGGCATGGCTGGAGCTGAAACCCGCCTGATTGCCCTTGATCATCTGGTGCATTCCATCAATGAAAAAGACCAGCCCAAACGGCTGCATTCGCCTTATGTTCATTTTGTTGATGAATATATCAGCCTTCGTTTTGGCGACCGGCCACCACAATCATTTTTCATTGGCGGCGGCGGGTTTTCATTGCCACGAGCCTGGATTGCAAAATATCAGGGCAAAGCCGATATAACGATTGCAGAAATTGACCCCCAGGTGACCGATATTGCCAAGGCCAAATTATGGTTTTCGCCCGATGGATCAAAAACCAAAGTCATTCATGGCGATGCCCGATATGAATTGAATAAGCTGGCTGATGATGTGAAATTCGATCTTGTTTTTGGCGATGCCTTTCATGATATCTCGATCCCAGAGCATCTGGTCACACAGGAATTTAATGATCTTATTGCGCGGCGGCTGCATGATGATGGCGTTTATTTGGTGAATGTTGTCGATAATGCCAAACGCCCGCTATTTTTGCTGTCCTATGTCAAAACCTTGCAGCATTCCTTTGACAGAGTTGAAGTCTGGTTCGAGCCTGATCCAAGACAGCAAGGCATGCGCACAACCTTTATTGTCGTTGGCACAAATACCCCGCTTGAAGATGATTTCATCAATGCCGAAAATGGCTTTGAAAGAAGCTGGTGGCGTTGGCCAAATACCAAGCTAGTATCGGCAAGCGCCAATGAGCAGTTACCAATTTTAACCGATGACCGCGCACCAGTTGACAAGCTGATGAGCGGTCTATTGCTTGGCAATGTGCGTTAAGCCCCCTATTCGCCCGATCTTGGAGAAAATTTATGTTTGTATCAGATGTGGTGAAACAGCAACTGGCACCAACGGGTGTTTTGCGTGCCGGCATTAATTTAAGCAATTTTCTGCTGGTATCTGGCACTGCCGCTGATGGCAGCCCGAAGGGGATTTCGCCCGATATTGCCAATCTTGTTGCCTCAACACTAGGCCTGCCTTGCGAATTGGTTTGCTTTGATCGGCCGGGGGAACTAGCCGATGCCGTCAATCAGGATATCTGGGATATCGGCAATATCGCATTTGAGGCTGAACGCGCCCAAACGCTGGATTTCAGTCACCCCTATGTCGTGATCGAAGCCAATTTTCTGGTACGCCATGATGATGATTTTTTGACCAACGATGATGTTGATCGGGCTGGTGCAAAAATCGCCGTTTCCGAACGAAGCGCCTATGATCTCTGGCTTACCGATCATTTCAGCCAAGCCCAGATTATTCGGGCGTCATCAATTCAGGCAGCGCATGATTTGTTTTTTGAAAAAAAGGTTGATGTTCTGGCCAGTCTGAAACCAAAGCTTCTTGAAGACATGGCCAATCATAGCGGCCTTCGGATGATCGACCCTCCGTTTACCGCAGTGAAGCAATCAATCGGCCTTGCCAAGGGCAAAGCAGACTCGATTGCTTTTATCAATGCGCTGATTGCCCAATCAATCGAAAATGGCTGGATCGCAGCACAGCTTGAAATCCATGGCATGACCGGAAAATTAGGTATAGACCCTTACTAGACGCCAAGACTGACTGCACAAAACCGAAACCCGATCAAAAAAGGCTATCCCCATGAAATCAATTTTGATCACCGGATGCTCAAGCGGTATTGGACTTGATTCCGCGCTTGCCTTTCGTGATGCCGGCTGGAAGGTTATCGCCAGCTGTCGCAAGCCAGCGGACTGCGCAATCATGCGCGATCATCATAAAATCCATAGCATTTGCATTGATTATGAAGATGAGGCGAGCATCATCAACGGCTTTGCTTATGCGCTTGAATTCACCGATGGGCATCTTGATGTTCTATTCAATAACGGCGCTTATGGCATTCCGGCGCTTGTTGAAGATCTTCCAACAGATGCCTTGCGGGCAATTTTCGAGGCGAATTTCTTTGGCTGGCATACATTATCACGGCTTGCCATCGCGCAGATGCGCAAACAAAAACAGGGTCGCATTATTCAGAATTCATCGGTTCTTGGCTTTGCGCCTTTGAAATTCAGGGGCGCCTATAATGCCACCAAATTTGCATTGGAGGGGCTAACCGACACGATGCGGCTGGAACTTCACGGAACAAATATTCATTTAATCCTTGTTGAGCCGGGGCCTATTCGAACCCGGATCAGGGAAAATGCCTATATACAATTCAAACAATGGATCAATTGGAAGGGAACCGCCCGCGAATCTTGGTATGAAGAAGTCGCCATACCGCGCCTATCGGCCATTGATCCGCCACCAGATACTTTCGAATTGATGCCAGTTGCCGTTACCAAGGCGGTGATGCATGCGGCCACGGCAAAGCGACCAAAACTGCGATACCGCGTCACCACCGCCACAACATTAATGATGATCCTTCGCCGGTTGCTAAGCTCGCGTGCCTATGATGCGCTGGCGCGCCGGCTATAGCGATTGCAAACATATAAATAGCTGCTGCGAGCCCCCAAAAGGGCTGGTGCCTATTCTTCGATTGGCATTCGGATTTTCACAAAATTACGAATCGCCATGCCGATCAAAATTGCGCTTATGCCATAGACGGCTTTTTCACCAAATGAAAATTGCTCTGAAACCAATATCGTCAAGCTTGCCACCACTGTCGCAATATAATTCAGCCCCAAAAACGCGGCGCGAAATTTCATTTTCATTTGGACCTCATATCACCACCTAAAACCGCAACCATAATAAGCCACATATTATCAATAACACATAAATCACCAGCCAAGGCAACGTCATTGCATTAGCAAAATGAACCTCCATCGCCATAATGATATCGCCAAGATTGGCATGACCCGAATATGTCGATAATCCTGGCTGGCATTCATCAGATATCTGGCCGCCGCCAAAGCAATGAAACCGAGTGAGACCTTTTGCCAGAGATTACTGCACCAAAGCCGGTTCGTGGATCCGAATGGATTTATCTGCAACGCCAATTTTTCATTTATGAAAATCAGGGCTGCGATAAATGTATTCGCAATACCACGCCGCCCTATCTGCCGCCATTACGCGGGGTGCATGTGAGTTATGATGCCAAAACATCCGATTATCTATGCGGCTTTTGCGTCAGATCACAGATGACACCATAACCATCTTTATTTTGAGTCGGGTTGATTTTTTGCAGCTTCATCGGTTTTTTCGGGCGCTAAAAGATTCTTGCCCTTATTCTGCTTTGCGATCTTGTTCAGATAGCCGGCTTGCTGCTTTCGCTGCGCTTTCCCTGCCCATCCACCATTTTGATTTTTTGTTTGCGTTTTCATGTGCATTTCATAGCACATGCTGCCATCAACTGACTAAAAAGAATCATCAAGACGGTTTTTTGATCATTGGCGTTTGTCCGCTGGCAGCATTATCGCTTTGGTTTGATTGAAGCATGGACGTCACCAAGGCTATAATGGTTGGAAAGCGTTATAATTTGTAATCAGCATCCAAACCAATTCTGCCGGCAAGCGCAAAGACAGACAGCATTTCTGGAGAAGAGTTTGAACGACATGGATGACCCGATTTGCCCGCTTTGTCTTCGGTCGATTCCTGCCAATGTTGCGCAATCAAAACATCATTTGATTCCAAAGTTGAAAGGCGGAAAAACTGGTGAAACGGTTCTTTTGCACCATATTTGTCACAAAGAAATACACGCAAGTTTGACCGAGGCCGAATTGGCAAGAGATTATCATTCAATTGATGCGCTGCGGCAGCATCCAAGAATTGCCAAGTTTATCAATTGGATTAAAAAACGGCCAGCCGATTTCAATTCACGCGTCCCAAACAAACGCCGATAAGATTCACCGCAAAGGCCAAAAAATGGGGTTTCACCCAATCACAAATGATTGATGATGATTAATTACTAGCTTGATAGATAGGCCATCATAACGATGTAGCCACTTGCCAGCAGTTGAAAAAGAAACACCGCAACTGATATCAAATGCAACCAGCCAAACATTGCCTTTGCAGCAGTATCACCAGCAAGAAGCGCGTCGCGATATTTATTGATCTGCGGTGTTAGGATAAAAGCATTGCCCAAAAACCCCAAGGCAACCAACGCCGAAATAATGGCATTTGGTGAATGGCTATCAAACAATGCGGCAAGCGCGGCACAGCTTGAGGTTATAAATCCAAACATAAACATTCTTGGAAATAGTTTCCGAAGATAAGCACCAGCGGCTTTTTGCGATAACACTTTGAAAACGGTGGGCGCGACAACGGCCGAAAACATAACCATGAAACCGATATTGGCGGCATGAATCAGAATGGAAAGCTGCAATTGATTAATCCTTATATCGGCTGGCCGTGGCGGTAAATTTTAACAAAGCAAAGCCAAAATGGCCTTTGGGCGAACAAGACAGAAACAGGCTAGCCAAATACCGGATTCAGGCTTTCAGGATTATCAAGCCAATGCATCAACATGGCCGATGCAAACAATAAGACGAACATGATCGAAATGACGATAATCACCTTACCAAGCCGGTTCTGCGGTAACGGGTCT